>ENA-UOVY01000154-UOVY01000154.1-plant-metagenome-genome-assembly--contig:-NODE-154-length-43310-cov-653.902231_pt1 | contig 43310 bp, 32 predicted proteins | sample MGYA00249840_ERZ761561 | MGnify/ENA primary metagenome ERZ761561 (study PRJEB28882, sample SAMN05720143) | plant metagenome | isolation source: Guanajuato, Mexico | place: Mexico:Guanajuato, Mexico...
GCGTTAGTCTGCTTGGCTCAAAGAGGCGCCGCAGGGACAACCATTTCGGGTCGCATGGGGACCGAATTTCAGCGGAAAACCTATCTCCAATTGAGCGGACAGAAGCCAACGGCGACCTGAGGAGCGACGACGGTAGCATTGGCAGCGTGGATGACGATGAAGACGATGACGATGATGATGATAGGTATGCGGGCCAGATTGTCACCACTTTTGACCAGAGACAAGCTTGCGGGGCAGACAGTCTGGCGTCGCTAGCTCCTTGAGTCCCTACAGACTCACGCGTCTCCATGTTCTCATCATATCCTGTGATTATTATCTAATCGGCAGCCTATCTGCAAGTCGACATTGAGGATGCCAAAGGAGCAATCCGAAATTGAACCACATACACCGATCGTAGGATTGAATCTAAGCGATATTACTAAATGTTCAAGGACAAAATCAATACTGTCAGAGGAGAAGTTTATCTCGTAAGCGTGAGGCATTGTGCAAATTAGCGGCAGATAGTAGAATCTACCTAAACCTCTATAAATTATTCATGTGCGTTAAGAAAGATTACGTATCTTATGCAAGTCTTTTCAACTGTTCTGGACCAAAAATGCTGTATAGATTAAACTAACGGAATCAAGACCGGAAAGCTAACGATGTAAGAGCGCAGAGAAAAAATAAAATCATCATCAGTTACGGTTTAGCACTATGTCAGTTCTTGGCTTCCCAAGCTTGCATGATAACATAATACAGAATGAATCCCAGAGAAAGTTCAATCGAAAAAGAGAGATGCGCGGCTCGAGGGGTTGAACCGTCCGCGAGTGAAAACTAACATGAAGGCGTTCGAAAATGAATCAGTTCCTTCCAGTCCGAGGAGCCAAGGACAGTTACAAAACAAATGTTATGTCTTATGTTTTCCTCCATGGCTGTTTGTTCCCACTTCTGACTCCGATTACTCGAACATAACCAAATCCAGCCATCATCATGAGCTACAAGCCAGATGATAAGAAAGTTCTCATGGCCATCGACCGCATCATCAAGGATATTGACAAAAAGTATGATGAGTGCCTCGTGGACCACTTTCTCACATTTATCGAGGAAGAATTAGATATGTATTGCTATGGTGATGTTAGAACCAAGGCCCTCCTGACTCTCTTCGACAGGCTCAAATCATTTATGGATCATCCAGCTTTTGTCATGCTGAATCAGGCAAGGGCACTCAAAGTCTTCGACAGGACCTTAACTCGTGTTTTTACATTAGAATTGAATCTATTTATCCCTCATTTAGAGAGTCTTTGGAAAATTTTGGGCACGATTATTGTAAATCAAAATTCGGCTGCTATGGCAGTTATGTTCTCAACACTACAGCAACTAGTTGAATCAAACACGGGCTTCTACTGGCTAATAGATAAGAAGATAGAACCTCCAGTGATCATACAAGGAAACAAAGTCAGTGATATAACTAGTCTGCTTCAATTTTATATAAAAACCAGCACCAACTATCATACCAAAAACAAAGCGGAGAAGTTGTTCGAAGCCTTGACCGTCAACGCCTTTATGCAGGAATTCTCTCCAACTCATCCCTTGGTATTGTCAATAAAGTCAGCAATCAGAGATATAACGCTCGTCGATACCGCTTCTATGGCTCACATGCTGAGCAATATGACCAAAGATACCAGAATCAATAGGAAACAATTCCTGGATAGATATGACATTCCAGAGATAATGCAGGAAAGTCTGACAAGATATATTGAGAGACCCAGCTCGGATTTACGCAAATATCTAGCACTCTGTAAATGTTTAGCACTAACAAACTCGTCTGACAACTTCATCAAAATTTTTGAGAAGCTCAAGTCGTATGGCAAACTAGAGGGTATCATTGTTTACCTATGCCGATCTAATTGCAAGGAAAGAGAACTTCACCAGCTACTCCCCACCTGTCTTCTCTATCCATTGCTAACAAAATGCTACAATGATGACTCTCAGGTACTCATCAACAAACTTATAGCTACGAGAGAAGAAAGAGACTTTATTGAACGAAACATGAGTGACAAGTTGATCACAATATGTCTTGTTTCGCTGCGCCAAATGATGAGAAGGAAGAAAAATTGTGATTCTTACGAAAATAACTACAATTTTCCCCATAGAGCTCTTATGTTGACATTCAATACGCTAACAAACTACATCAAGTGCCACCATGACGCCAAGAACTTCAAAAACGTTATGGAATGCTGTAGTATCTTGAAAACACTCTGCATATCGGATGCCATCGACCGTGATGCACTAAACGGATCCATAGAAGGCTTGTATTGTGTCTTGGAGTCCATTGAAATCGATACAGAGCAAGCCAAATCAATCATTATGGAGGTCATTCGGGTCTTGAGAGCCGCTCAGCTCAAATACACAATGATGATATTCAGCGAAGCTGCTGATAAAAGTCTACTCTCATGGAATCGAACCGTAGAGCTTGCTTTCAAATTTGATGACCATGATATCCTGAATGAATTTGTTTTATCATTGACCAACTCTTTGAGCATAAACGGGCTCAACTTTCCCCACGCAAGAAGTTCGATTTCAAGATACCTGGACTTGATTTGGAACCATATTTATCAGAATGCAAAAAATACAGATCATCGAGAGTTGTTGGGTAACCTAGCTCACTTACTTATAGAGATCGATATCGATGCAGAGCCGCGAGTTTTTGAGGAAATCAATATACACCGTCATCATGAGATCCCCATGCTTTTAGGGGACATACTGATACACAAATCTCCTGTCCTACCCACAGTCGAGAGGGTAGTCGATGCGATACATGCGCGTTATCTAACGTCGTACTCAGCAGAACTGTCAGCATCGCGACTTACAGTCGGCTACGTTTCTCGACTTGACAGTCCGACGTTACCAAGCTCAGTGAAGGACAACCTTGATCATCTAGCTTTAGGGCTTTGTATTACAATCAGAGGCGAAGCTAGTGAATCTCACCGCCATGATTGCCTCACGACAATCAATGCTTTGATCAGAGAGATGATCACAAATTCCGATGATTCTGAGTACCTCCTAAAGCGACTGGTTAGGACGGGAATTTTAGAGACACTCTACGACATAATAACTGGGACCATGTACTCTAGATCATGGTATGAGACAGCTAAATCGAGAATCGGTTTGATTACCACTGGAGTTCTTTCAAGTTTAGCTAAGGCGGACGAGCTCATCGTCAATCTGATTATGTCTAGTGAGCATTTCGCAATTGGAACAATTAGTCAAGAGCAAAGGCTTGCGAGAGCTAAGTCTATCGCTGAGTTTTATACTTTGAAAACGGAGTACAAAAGAGAGGTTGAAGCCTCGTGGGTACAAACAAGTGACAAAATGGAGTTGTCCTCCATGGTCGACGATATACTTAATTATGAGTTAATTTCTGACGGAATATCGGATTGTTATTAAAGTTCTGGCCCTGATCAAAACAAATGAGGAAAACGCTTCAACCGTACTTGCAATCTGTTCTTCCTCAAGTTCGAATAGTTCTTAAATATCACCACTTCAATCTCAAGTCCCAACGAGACGATACCAACACTTTCGGGGTTGATTTGATACCCGCGTATGGCCGCATACGTTCTGAGTATATTCATTTCAACCATAGGACCTGAAAGCTCACCATAACCAGCTGGCGATGTCCGGGTAAGGTCGATCAAAATTACAGCTTCGCTTTTAGTTTTGTGAAGAGTTTCTCAACTTTCAATGCGATACCCATGCTCCCCTTGATTTTTAACTTTCCGCTCATGAAGGCAGAGGTTGATTTAGTCTCACCTTTGACCAATTTCATGAACGTAACATCATCTGTTATCATGGTAACGTCAGCCTTCTCGGGCTTGGCACTCTCCACTCGGAAAGCTTCGCCCCTCTTAGAGACGATGGTCCAGTCCTTGTCTGAAATAACAAAGTGTAGAGTTGCATTGATGTCATCCTTCACGTCATCTGTCATGACAGTTGAGGCTGAAACAAATACCGCAGAGACAGAGCCACCATCTGAGGGTTGTTTCGTCCCGCCGATTTTGTTTGCGAAGCTGCTCATAAGTTCTGGATCGAAATCTTTGAGAACTCTATCTGGTAGAAAGAAGTCCGGTAAGAGAACGTTGCCTGGTTGTTCGGCGTATTGTTCAAAATCCTTAACTCCCTCATCCCTGAGGACTTCCTCGTCGATGAAAAAGTTGCCAGTTATTGATTTGTCACGGCAAGCGATAGCATAAGCAGCATCTGCCATGATTGTTGGCTTTCTAGATCCTTTTCGAGATTCCTGGCCAGCAAGCATATTCATGGCTGCAGTCCAGATTGCAGTTTTCGGCCAAAGAGTATTGACGCCTACTGAGCCCTTCAACTCTGCTGCAAGCCCGTAAGCACTCAAGGTCATTCCGTACTTCGACATGGTATATGCAGTATGGGGGCTAAACCATTGTGGCTTGAATTCGACTGGAGGCGATAAGTTTATAATATGAGGATTTGAAGCTTTTCTCAGATGTGGCAAGGCGTATCTAGACATCATGAAAGTTCCTCTTACGTTGATTGAGTTCATGAGATCGAATCTCTTCATTGGTGTCTCTTCGGTTGTCGCGAGGAATATAGCGCTCGCATTATTCACTAGTAGATCGATTCCACCAAATTTCTCTATAGTTTTGTCAATCGCAGTCTTTACAGTTTCCTCATCGCGTAGATCCAACTGGACAGCCAGACTCTTTCCTCCGACCCTTTCAACTTCTTCAGCCGTGGCATGAATGGTGCCTTCAAGTTTAGGATGTGGCTCGACTGTTTTGGCGGCCACCACAACGTTGGCACCATCTTTGGCAAACTTGAGCGCAATTGCCTTGCCTATACCTCGGCTGGATCCTGTTACAAAAACTGTCTTGCCAGCAAAAGCACCTTTGTTTAGCATTTTCGCGTTTCTTAGATACTGTCTGTCCAAGGAAATAATTCTGTTCCAAAATCAACCAACATCTATGATCGCACGAACAGCTGACGAGTGGTGCTTCGCTCGATCAACAGGTTTTGGTTTGGGTGGATCCACAGGTCGCTTTATTTAGTTTTCTTGTGAAGCTTCAGAAAAGTCGACAGTCCAAGCTTCTCAAGGGCAACATTCATGAGTGCTAGATCTCCATGGCCGAAATGCGGGAGGCACAAGCTGAAAAGAGACAAGCGATTCTTAATCAACAAGATTAAATGTTGATTTGATTTAATGTATAAGATTGTAATATAATTCGAACAATGTAAAGTTTTGAGGATCATTCTAACTCGTAAGTCCAATAAAAATCATCTCCTTTACTTGAAGCATTTCAAGCACATTTATCTGATAATCAATATCATTTTCGACTCTAAGTTCGCTAGCTTGCACAAAAATCATTGCCGCTGCCTAAAGCAACATAGAGGTCAAGGAAAGCTCTGTGACCGTAACAATCATCGTCCTGGTCACTGATCGTCAGGATTAGAGCTATAGCGGAAATGGGAACTCACTCCGCCTAAGGGTGGGAGGCTGTCATCCAAAGTGGTCGCGAATCCCATTGTTGGGTGCAGTAAATAGTACAGGCACTGGCAACGGCCCCCCTAATCATCCTAAATATTCACGCTCGTTTTGGCCGGCAGCGAGCAGGATCTTTTTGGGGCACTTTGGGCACATCGCGTCTTCTGGTTAATTTTCGGGAAATTTTGAGACGATTTTCCACTTGGGGTCTCATCTCACACTCTACCACCCTAGACGGAAGTGATCCGCTTAAGCCCGTTCTTTTTCCCTTCTGTCTTTTTTCTTCTCCTTATCCTTCTTCTTCTCTCTTTCCTCCTTCTTTTCGTCTCGCTTCTCCTCCTTCCTCTCCTCTTTCTTCTCTGTCCTCTCATCGTCCTTTTCCTTACGACTGCTCTTCAAGAACGAGGGAGTCCTGATCCTCTTCTTCTTCTCTTTGTCCTTCTTGTCCTTCTTTTTATCCCTTTCGGATTCGTCCTCGGATAGAGGAGATGTTGGTGATGTAGGACTAGTAACTAGGTCGATTAAAGGCTCATTTAAAAGATGTCTCATATTTTCAGGTATCTCCTCATAAGGTAATTCCTCACCACGCTGTTTCCTACTAACAAGGCGCTTGTACTCCTCTAGCTCGGCGTTTGATATATTGTCAAATGGATTTTTCGCGTAGGCCGTCTTGTAGACTTTAGCGTTGTGTTGATGATCTCTTTGGATGATACCCTTAGATGCTGCACCAACAATTATTGTTTGCTCTTGCCCACTTTGACCATGGGCACCCTCACCGGTTCCCGCCTGCTTAAGCTCGTCCCAAGTCACACCGTCTAGGATTTGACTTTGAGGCCCGCTAGAGATTGTATTTTTCATTCGCAACTCCTTCATCGCCTTCTGTTTCCTCTTGAATTCCTCTACATCAAGCGAGTGCGGTGCAAATTGGTGAGCACTATCTATCTTAGCATGCTCATAGTGTTGACCGTTCTGTGTCTGACCATCTTGGATCCAACGCGTTATTACACGAGGATCGTGTGTGCCTGTTTCAAGTATTTCCTTCTTCTGGTATACATTTGGGGAATTGACCCAAGCGATACGATCATGCGTCTTTTTACCGTCTACCAATTTCTTCAGAGGGCTCAGCCACCTATCTTCGTCAAAATAATTCGATTGCACGGATGTTACGGTTGGGGGTTCTTCAACATCATGCTTGAATCGTTCCTCCCTTCTAACCAACGGATTCTTGTAAACATATCCTGTTCTGTAACCAGAATTGTCCAACATCCTCATATGAGCTTCAAAGTCCATCTCCTTAACGTTCATTTTTCGCCTTGAACCGCTGTTTGCTTGCTCTGCTAAACCATCGCCGTCTCTTCCGATAACAGCGGAATGCTTCACTACCTCCTGTGTCTTCATAACAGCATCTTTAGACATCAAAACTAAATTTTCAATACCAACTGGCAGTAAGTTGAGTTGAACCTCGCATGCTTTGACAACATGCACTAAATTGAAGAATGCCTCCTCAATATCTATACCACAGCACACTACACCGTGATTGCGCAAGATCATAACCTTGTTATGAATGCCAAGTGCTTGAGCTATGGCCTCTTGTTCATCAGAATCTACAAGAATTCCGGTGTAGTCGTAGTATGAGACTTCGCCAATTATCGCCGCCTCTTGGCAAAGTGGAAGTAAACCTCTCTTGAAAGAAGAGATAGCAATGACTGGTGGATAATGTATGTGTATGATAGCTTTCAAATCTGGTCTTGCTCTATGAATCGCGGCATGCAAATTAAAACCAGCCCGATTGAAAAGGAAATTTGTTGAGCCTTGGTCTACTAAATTCCCTTGTATATCAATTTTAACCAGCGATGACGCAGTGATCTCGTTATATTGCAATCCAAATGGATTTATGAGAAAGTGCTCCAATTCTTGATTGAGTCTAGCTGAAATATGGTTGTAAATGTTTTGTGACCACCCATGAAGATCAACCAAGCGATATACGGCAGCCACCTTACATCTAAGTAACTTTTCGGCCTTGTCATATTTGAGCGCATCAACACCTCTAATATCATTTATTGGTATGATTGCAGGTCCTCCGCGTAGGGTGGAGGCTGTGAAGCCTCCTCTTTGCAGTAGTTCAGTAACTTGGTGCAAGGCAGATATGCCTGCTAGCGGACTTGCCTCGATGCAGAATTGGCCCTCGATTATACGCTCCAATTCTTCGCGAAACAGCTGGCTATTCATGATCATTTCAACCCGCTTTCTTCTCTCCATCTCCTTGATATCTTGTTCGATATCTGATGGTTTCGCTGATGCTTGTTGGATCCCGTCCAAAACGGATTCGTTGTTTTGCTGCGTAGCTGTGGCCATAATTGATTAGTGTTGTGTGTGTAAAATTTTAGAAAGTGGAGTACAAGTTGATAGATTAGGAAGGCAAATGGTTTTGTTTGCGACTATGATAGTTGTGGCGGGTGAACAATTGTTGGATTTAAAATGAGATGACGCTGAGACTAATAGTATAAAAATGATTGTTTCCGAAAGCTCGCCACCAACAGTCCCTTTAGCCCTAGTCAGTTCAGTTACCAATTATAAGTGAATGAATATTGCATTTGTTGTATTAGAGAATAAGGTTGCGCCTCACAATATTGGAGCCAGGCAAGATTTGGTGAGCGTGGTTTCGTTTTGATAGTTTTGTTGCAAGGACATAAGTTCAGTTTGGTCTTGAAAATTGGGAAGCCTCTTGTGTATTGCATTCAGTGTTTCCGGGTTCGTTTTTTCGCAGGCAGAGGCTCAGATCTTGGAGTAGTTTGTTCATTTAATGTTTTAGCAAGCATTTGATGGGTAAGGATGTAAGTGGATGCAAAGTCTTGCTTGCTTAACTTGAATGCCGGGGCTAAACTCGCAATCCGAGGCTCGAGTTTGCCAACTTCATTGTGCCGACTTTTGGTAAATAAGATCGCTTGGCCTCAATGGAAATTGTTGTTATCGATCGATATAATAGTTGGGCGACGATTTGGTTAGAAGGGAGCAATGAAATGCGGCCGGTTGGAAGCCAAGTCGATGGGGCAAGATAGAGGCTGGTGCACACAGTGGGTTTGACGAGACTTGGGCATGGAAGGGGATGGAGGGAGAGCGAGAGAGGGAGGAGGAGGAGGCAAAAGTAGAGGATTCGAGCGAAACAACACAATCGAAAAATGCTTGATAAGAGTGCGTGCATTCTCTATGGCGAAATTGTGTCTATGGAGAGGCGGCGGCGCCAGTGATCCACTCTCTCCCTGTCTCGCTGCACCATGGGTTGGGCATGAGAGCGAGCAAGCAAGAACGCAAGAGCAGTAGTATTGTGTTAGTGTGCCACACATATAAGACGGACCAACGATGGTAGATGCAAAACGGTGTGAGAGTTTCTCGGTAAGTCAGGGCTACCAGGCCGCAGCCCTGGCGCGGCCTTAGCCCAGCGCCAGCTGCGCACTGTACACGCTGCACTTGCTCTTTTTCCCTCTCCCCAGCTCGAGCTGGGAGCGCTCGTTGGAAGAAGCGGACACATTTGCAACTGGAGAGCCCCACCCATGGCTCGCGGGGAGCGGGCGTGTGTGCGTGTGTGCGTGCGTGCGTTAACCAAAACCCCGACAGCTCGGAGCGCCCGCTCTCGGCTTTCGGAGAGACCAGGCGGTGGGCCGCTATTGCGCGCCACATACGTGCGCCGAGCGTCCCCGCTGCCCACTGCCCAAGACAGCGCGCAATCTCTCTAGATCTATGACTCGACGGGTTGTCCTCGGACCGGTTCAGTCCGCTACAACGGCCCTCACTACTCTCCTAGAGTTCAACCGGCACATCTCAGACATCATCCGACTGCCTCGCTGTCCAGAAGAGTAAAAATGGAAGACCCGAGCACCCTAAGAGTTTCTAGCAGTGCGGAAGTAGAGACCACCATCAGGAGCAGGGGTGGTTATAGAGACCTGCACACCATACCTGTTGGCGTCAACGAGGTTAGAGCGAGAGACAATGCCGATGGGCAGCCCATTTTAGTGCTCACAAACTACGTCCGGATTCAGCCCATGAAAGAGCGCGAAATTTACCAGTACCGGGTTGACTTTGAGCCCAACATTGAATCCGTTAGTCTCAGACGACGACTCTTTGCCAAGGCAACAGAGTCCAATTTCTCAAGCAAGGTCATCTTTGATGGAACATCCGACGCCAGAAGCAGCCACAAGACGCAGGAAAAGGTGACCAAGTATGAGGTTGAGCACCCCACTGAGCCGGCAACTAAGATAAACATTACGGTCAAGCTTGTGGGCACCATCACCTGGGGCCACTTTGAGATGATTCGCGTCTACAACATGAACATGAAAGCCTTCCTCAGAGCTCTCGGCTTCTACCAGATAAGCAGGGCAGGAGCGTATGTCCATCCACAGTTTGCAACCAACATCGGCAGCAATGAAAACTCGATCGCCATGGTGAGGGGATACAGGACAGCGGCAAACGTTCACGAGGACGGCCACATTCTGATGAACCTGGAGTCGGTGCACAAGATTATGCAGAGCAAGAACGTACTGCAAGTCATGTCCGACATTCGAGCTAGGGCGCAGAACTTCAAGGAGGCTATCAGGGCTCAGCTAACCGGAAAGCTAGTTGTTCCAAGCTACAACAAGATTGTTTACAAAATCGAGGACGTCAAATTCGACATGACCCCTAAGAGTACGTTTCCTGATCGGAGGACAGGCGGCCAACTAAGCTACCTCGATTACTACAACACGAGGTACGGTGTTAAGATTGCTGACCCGCAGCAACCACTCCTCCTAGTGACACAAAACAACAGGCGCCAACGAGATGGCCAAGGCGACAGCCATGACATTTATCTTGTGCCAGAGATGTGCAATATTGCTGGTCTAACTGACTCTCAGCGCAACGACAACCGGCTCAAGATGGACCTGATCAGAGGGTCGCAGATCGATCCAGCCGAGAGAGTAAAGAATCTGAACCTATTCCTGCAAAAGTTCCACAATTGTAACGAGATCAACGAAACCCTCAACAGGTGGGGCTACTCATACGGCAAGGAGCCTGTAGAAATAAGGGCTCGAATTATGCCGACTGAAAGTATTGGTATCGGAAGGTCAGTTCTCGATGTAAACCGGTGGCCGAAGGTTGATGGCGTTTCTGCAAGTTTTGATAGCATAGTATTGAGGGAATCTCTAGCCAAGGCCCCCACCTTTCCGAAAATGGTTGTGATTGTGCCTAGATCGGAATTCAACAATCAAGGTCCTATAGTGACACGCATCAAGCAGGGATTTGATAAGATTGGACTGAATGTCGGCGAGGTTCAGTTCGTGAGGATGGAGGACGGCGATGGCGCGCACCACTACATCCAAACAATAAGGCGACTGCCACCGGACACCACCGCTACCTTGGTTATGATGTCGAGTCAAAACAAGGAAAAGTACGATGCTATCAAGAAGGTGGCCTCGGTTGAACTCGGACTTATCACTCAAGTTGTCACTTCGAGACTCATGATGGACCAGAGGAAGGCTGGAGGTGCAGCAGTCAAGATTGGACTCCAAATTGCTGCCAAGGTGGGCGGTGAACCTTGGTATGTTAATTTACCACTGGCGGATGCAATGGTTTGTGGGTACGACACCAATCACGATACCTCTAACAGAGGTAGATCGTTTGGAGCCTTCATAGCCTCGATGAACAGCCGGTTCTCGCGTTGGGTATCCAAGGCAGACATGCATGACAGATTGGAGGAACTCTCGTCGCATTTGTCCGAGAACTTGACTGTGGCCATCAGAAGATACCAGGAGGCGAATGGCAAGCTACCTCACAGGGTTTTCATCTACAGGGATGGTGTTGGCGACGGTCACCTCGAGCATGTGTTCAACGTTGAACTAAAACAAGTTAAGAAAGCGATCAAACAGATAGACGAACGCATCCGTTTGTGTGTGATAGTAGTGAACAAACGAATTGGTGCTCGATTTTACATGAAAAACAATAACACCTACAAGAATCCACCGCCAGGCACTGTGATTGACAACATTGTGACCAGAAAGGAAAGATACGACTTTTACCTGGTTAGTCAGAGTACCAGGAACGGAACTGTATCGCCCACCTATTACAACATCATCCACGACGAGTCGGGCTTGGATGCGGCCAAGCACCAGGCGATGGCCTACAAGATGTGTTTCCTCTACTACAACTGGTCAGGAACGGTGCGAGTTCCGGCACCCTGCCAATACGCGCACAAGTTGGCCTTCCTTTGCGGTGAGCATCTGCATGCAGTGCCGAGTGCTACCTTGGACGATCGGTTGCATTTCCTGTGAGTCGATTGTGACAATAATAGAGGTGATTCATGAGATGAATCGTCAACATGCTACCAAGAAATAATCTATACTGCTATGATCTCGCTTCATGTAGTTCCTGTTCCAAATAAAAAGACCATACTACAACCCCCGATGCCACGGGGCTGACACTACTCCAACCCAACTCGTGCTTTGCACGTACAGCTTTTTCATAAGTCTTTCGAACAGCTGTGCGACCCTAGTGACATCGAAAGACGGTAGACCAAAGCGACCAACCATTGCTCTAGTTAGCTATAGAGTATCAATTCTAGTCTCTAATTTACGAACTCTTCCATTGAAACGTATGAAATGTTTGATATTCAGAGGGACAAATTGTCAAGATGCACCTAATTTTTGAGCGCAGTAGGGGCAAATTTAAGTCTAATTCCAACATACTGGCCCTGGCATGGATGCCATATTACAATGAAACCAAATTCAGGCAGTCGCTGCTTGAGTATCATCAACGCCAGCTTATAAACTTAACAGGCCCGACAGTCTCCGTTCCTACTGGCAGCACAAATCGTGCCCATGATTCTCCTCAGACTGACCAAAGTTCCGGATCTGGGCGCGAGCCCTATGGGGCGATATCACGCAACCTTAGCAACAGCGGAAGATCGCAGGAGAGTCAACCAACTGACAACTTGAATCCAGCCAACTTAGGATCAATCACACTCTTGAACTCCCGGATTGGCGAGCTTTTCCAGCGCTATGCTTACCTCAAAACGAGCGCGCCCAGTGTTCTATCGAGCGAAGGCCCATCGAGTCTCGGGTTGGAGGAGCTCGGGTCAAGTATTGATCAGAAATTGGAGGCAAAATTTGGTCGTATCCCCGGGTTTGGTTGGCTTGTGATTGGGAACATCGGCAGGATTGTTGGTATAACTTTAACTTCTACGGAGCTACCGTTGCAGGAGAAGAGTCCAAATGGGTGGAGATCCAACATGAACGATGGAGATCTCATAGCCTTCCAAGAGTCAAATCTTAGCTTGAGTGACAGACCGAATACAAGACAACAGGAGTGTAATCGAGAGCAAGTGCCACGTCGGGTTATCCCTCAGGACCAGATGCGACCGGATAAGAAATCAATGAGAACCAACTACAACCTTCGGGGTCATTTAGATGAAGTAATTCTAGTAAAATGGAACGAACTATACCAAAAGTTGGCTACGGTAGACAGCAAAGGTAATGTCTTGATTTGGTGTAAAATCAACGAAAAATTTACGATTCAAACTCCATTTTATAACCGGACAAAGTCGGTCGCAGATTTCAAGTGGAGCCATGATGGGAAGACAGCTCTGATTTGCTATACCGACTCGTTCATTTTGGTTGGCTCCTCCACTAGCCAGAGACACTGGCACTCGATGCTCAATCTAGATGACTATCATATCACCTGTGCCTCTTGGACTCCAAACGATGAACAGCTCTTATTGGGGGTGTCCAATGGTAACATAGTTGTTATAGACTTACCGCACAGTGAGTTGACTGAGGTTGTGGTCGATCGTACAAACATACGCACCATGGGTTGGTCATCCTGTGACATGGGCCTCAAGGATGTCTGTAGATCAAAGAAAGCCCCAATTGGAGACACTCAGGTGGCTTGGAGGGGTTCAGCCATAAGGACATTAGGCACAACCAACGTCGTGAACCACCGTCGACTGAGTCGCGATTGCTCGGTCTTTTCTAGGTACAGATTTTGCTCGCAGGGAGCAAACATAACAACTAGGCGATCTGAATCACCCAGGAGAGACGAATTGATTGAAAATGAGAGATCACAGCTATCGAGTAATGATGGTCTCAAGCAGCATAATATTCTGGCAATAGATTTTGCAAATAGTACGATCAAGCTCTACAATGGCGGCCTCGAGGATCGGGAGCCCAAATTGATCCAAGTTAATCTTGAATCATACATTATGCAATGGTCTAGCGATGGTAGCACCCTTGCAGTTGCTGGATTCAATATCCATACCACCGCCCCCTCCATCGGCTGCTTGAAGTGCTACTACCTAAACACAATCAAATTTTACAACCAAAATGGCCAATTGATATACGAACAAATGCTTAGATATAAGCGATACCCGATAACAGCTTTCGCTTGGGGCCACGAGGATAGTCGATTATTCCTAGCCACAGGTCCAAGGTTGCATTGCGCAAAAGTATACTTCGGCATACAACCATTAGGTTTACTTGCCGCCTCCTGCTTTCAGAGATATACAAAACTACCAAACAAGAGTGAGATTATTGAGAGTATCTCTCGCAATAGGTTGAATTTGGGCGCATTAGATTGGCAAAGCTCAAATTGTCCCATAAGTGTCGATGATTTAAGAGCACAAAAGACGCTCGAGAATCGTGGATCACTTGGATCACCGTGCCCAATGCCAACTCGATTCAATAATAGCTACATCTATCAGTTCCAACTGCCGTCGAAGTTACAGAAGAGAGTAGATGAACTCTTTGCTCTCACAATCAGAAAACCCATGGACGAACGTTGGTCGCCAAGTGACATCATCTGGCACGTTCCAAAGCATGACCAGCGTTACCATTGCACACTAGTCTGTTATACAAGCGACCAAGAGTTGGCTTCACCCGAATGCCAATATCGAGCTCCAACAATCGAGAAGATGGACGCAAATCACACGAGCGATCAGAATAAGATCTTCGTCCTCTATGTTGAATTCCAGGGCTCGCTGATACCAATTCTGCGCGCTAGAAGAGTGGGCTTCTTGAAGCCTGAGTTTGTCATCTTCGATCCAGAGGATGGCAGGCCTAAAGCTCAGAGGTTACGTAAGGTTTCCGATGTATCACAGCAGCAAGTCTTCAATAAGAGGCAAATCGAGAATTTACTCGTCAATCCGATACAAACTCAAACTGCCTCAGTTTATGCTCCCCATTCCAACGACGGTTTCACCGAAAACTGCTCAGACCTTCATCTCTACATGGATCCAAGGGCCTCCAGTTCTTCATTGGGTCCCCAGTCTTTGAGTGATGCAGAGCAGTACTACAACTTTGAATGCGACACAACGAATCGCCAAAAACAAGAGCGACTAGTTGGTTCAGCTATTGGTAGAACGCACCATCAAGAGCCCGTTGCCCTCCATTTAGCCAGCAACCCTTACCTCCTCTACATGATGTCCATGTCTGCGGGTCACAACCTCATGCAAAATAGCGGCCACCACCTACATGATATGATGCCGACTTCAATGAGCGCAGACCGAAGAAAAGATCGTAACAAGTCAAGGAGCTCGAGCTTTACAAATAATCTGACTGAACAAAACGAGCTAGTTCGCATAAAATCAAACATTTGGGGCACCAAATTCAAGCTGCTCAACTCAGGCAACCATATGATTCGGCAAAGGTCAATCTTGGGCTCTGTCATTTATAAAGCAAGCATTTTGCACCTCCAACCGAGGCAAATATTCCTCACAATTAAGGATATGTCCAACTATTGCTGCCTTTGCTCGCAACACCATCACAGCAAACTGATTAGAGCTAATCAAGCAAAAGTGGGTCAACCAGGAAACGAGATTAGCCTGCTGGATCTACCAAATGTTGACTTCAAACCGGTAGCGACAATGGCAAATGTGCACAAAGAAGCCAAGAGTGAGACAGACAAAGTTGTCATTAGCGTTGGCGATAGCATTAGAATTGCGCCAAGTCTGAGCGGAAACGAGCGCTATAAGTATGCTGGAAGCTCGACGCACGACCAACAGCAGCCATCCACTTCCAAGGTGATGCGTAACGTAGGACCTCAAAGAGCAAAGCATGACTGCACTCTTGATCTGGCCAAGAATCGTCATCCAAGTGGAGATGTAACGTCAAACGTTCATGAGCTGAAAGCAGGCAAGCCGTATTCAACCTCTCATTCAGCTCTAGGTAGACGAACAAATTCTCTTAGTGAAACTCCAGGATCAGAGAGCCGTCGATGTCGGCAATCTGCGAAAGCTACACGCCGTTATGGGGACAAGGCAACCAATGGCGGCCAAGACGATGACATTCTAACATTGTCACTTGGAACCGACGATCGCGTTCGGGTCGAGATGTCGTTGATGGATAATTTATCGCCAAAGGAAAGCGACTCTCACAACCAAGGCGGCAAAAGTCAAGGTAGTCAGAATATGAACGATTTTCTCGCAGAGAACAGGACTCTCAAGTCAATCCAGACAATCACGAAGATGATCATAGATTTGTCCTCGAAGGCGAACAGTATGAACGAGGAGTTTGATGAGTGCGAGCAATCAAGCCCGAGCAAGGTGGCAAAAACATCCAATAACCCAGACCGCTCGATTGCAGCCAGGTATGTGGCACCCGAAACGCCCGTTCATCGGCCAAGACGTATAGCTTCGAGAAACGTGCGAAACATTGCCGACAGCGGAATCGTCCTCCATACCCAATCAGCCAACTCTACGCCCTTGAAAGGCACGGTCCCTAGAACTCGACGGCGCAGAGTAGAGAGGGACGTGGAAGCTCCGATCATGCAGCCCCTTCCACCGGTCCCGCCCTCAGTTCCCCTCCGACGGCGGCTCTCGTCATCGGCGAGAAGATTCTTGGATGGTTCACTGAGGTCGCTCTATACAGGCAGCGGATATTCGACTTGCTCTGATCTTGAGTCGGATGAGAGCGAGCCGCTTGTGTCGTCTCGCAAGAGGGGCGGTAATCTTAGAGGTTTGGATCGAAGTTTGATCGGCCAAAGTCAGCCATGCTCACCAGCTAAAAGTTTAGCTAAGAGAACAAACGATCCCATCACTATGAGAGCACAGCTGCTCCAAAGGTTGAGGGGGAGATCTGTGGATCGGGCCAGCTCGAGCACCTCGGACGATGCTAACAAATTGCGATCCAAAGGTATGAGGGCGCTTGACAGGGCGAGCGTCCTTGATCCGCAATCAAGATCCTCGAGCGATGGCTCTAGTCTCTCTGACTTGAGTTCAGATGAGAGTTGCAGTCTCGATTCGGAGCTTTCTTTCCCTAACTCCAGAGGTGCACCCAAGGGCAGCATCAAGAGGAGACGTAGAGCTGGGAAGCTGGATTTCTCGACTTCCACCAAGGACCTAAGAGAGCTCGACAAGTTTGAAGGAGACCGGACTGGAACTGAGCAGGGACATAAATTGACGAGAAAAAGGCGCACAAGGCAAAGGAGGAAGTCCATTTGTTACAACTCAAATTGTTGCTGTGCTAGAGAGTTCAAGCTGACCAATCGTCCTCCAGTTTGGAACGAGTTGAGTCAAGTTTACCAGCTTGACTTTGGAGGTCGTGTGACGCAGGAATCGGCCAAGAATTTGCAGATAGAGTTCGAGGGACAGTTGGTAAGTTCTCTGTCTGTTTCTTCAAGGCTTAAGTTTCGAAAAACAATGGCTCACGAGTGGAGGCGTGAAAGACAATCAACTAAACCCTTGCTTGTTAAGCTCTATAGAGCTTTTGCACTTACTTTACCTGAGTCTTTTCCTCTCGTCCCTTTCACTTAGCTCCAAAACCACTCGAACTGCGAATATCTCCTGCATTTCCGCCTCCCAGTTTGGCAGCAAACTAAACCACCATTCATTGACCTCATTCTAACCTGAACAATCACACACAACAAACACTAAATAGGCTCTACAATTTGGACGCATTGATAGGTGCACCTACACTTTGGACTACAAGTATCCGTTCAATGCAGTTCAGGCAATGGCGATTGCGCTAGCCTCGCTCACGCAGCGACTCAAGTAGCTCATAACCAAAAATAAATACAATCTAGCAGCAACTCGAATTTCTTCATCAAAACAAGACCGAGTTTGCAACACCTGGTAATCAAACTGCTCGCTAGTTCATACTGAAATCTATCCTCCAAAATCAAACCCATTTGATGTCAAACTAAACTCAATTCAGCTCCTCTCTTACGTGTATCGTTTTACTCTTTTGGTTTCCATTCGAGGCGCACTAGCGTTAAGCAGAGCGAGAAAAAAAGGATAGAAGGGGAGAGAGGGGGTATAGATTAGATAGCTCTAGACACTAGTTGCTCACAACTAGAAAGACGCTCTTGCAACTCCGACGAATCGGCTCGCAAGTTCTTATAAGTAAGACATAGCGACAGAACCGTTCGTGCCCTCGCTAGTGCGAGATTCGTCATCTTCCATGTGGTATTCATCAATCGCACAGATGTAAGATACGTTGATAAAATACGATAGCGTTGCGTCTTGATTTGTTTGTCGATATCGTTGCAAAGTGACGTGACGTGACGTTTAGGGCGAAGGCAAAGGCAGAGCAAAGATCATTGCTTTGGACTGTAGCCGACGATACAAGTTCACTCCCATAGTGCTGGTGGTGAACCGCAGAGGATAGAATCTTCAGTCAAACTAGCTTCAAAATTGGATCACTTTTCTGAATAGATCATATTCGACTTCAGAGCTTGCCAGATTGAGGAGGAACTTATTCTACTTGCCGAGAGCGATCAACATAGCCGCGATTAGCTGCAGGGTAAATCAATTGCCATTTGCCCACCTAACCTGACTAATAAAGCCCTCGCTGTTGTTAATGGTTTGACTGGCAGTCCTGCGTCTGGCAACCATGATTTGTGCACCTTAGGCTGCCTTTACCTAACGTGCGCTCAGCGGACCTCAAGCGCCATTGCCATAATTCAACAGATCCTTATATTCCTTCGATCGTTTATACATTCTAATCTACTACAAAAATACAAATTCGAGCCCCAAATTGTCTCGATTCAGGCTAAACTATAATTTAAATAGTTAGGGGACTCAATCCAACCGAACATGACACAAACTATCACCCGCGAAGAAGTCAAGCAGCACAATAGCCGAAATAGTGTCTGGTTTGTGATCCACAATAAAGTATACGATGTCACAAAATTTATGGACGAACATCCAGGCGGCGAAGAGGTTTTATTAGAGCAAGCTGGAAAGGATGCCTCAGAAATTTTCGAGGACGTGAGTCATTCAGCAGATGCCAAGGATCTGATGAAATCTTATTTAGTTGGAGAGCTACCTGAGACTGAAAAAACGGTCCAGGAAGTCAAGGAAACCGTCATAAAGCGTGAGAAAAAGCACTTCAACGACTCCGATCACTCCTTGAGCCTTACCTGGCCTCAATGGATAATAACGCTTGCAATCTCGGCCGGGGTGGGATTGTTGGTGCGCAATTGGTTCAGTTGACTGATCTGAAGGAGGAGAGAGATTAGGTTTATAAGCGATGCCAAGTCAAACAAGATGCAATATCCTATAGCGCATGCATTGATCGTTTATTATTAATGATTAGTTGAATTCCATTAAAAACATTGTTATTGTAACACCAGTCCAATCTTCACAGTTACAACATTTACAAATGGGAATATCGTTGCCATTCAAAGGACGGGTCCAAGGTGGTGATCATAGTAATAAAGTTGTGGAGGGTTAGTTAGTAAAAGGAAGGTTCAAGCTTTGAGCTGCTTCGTAGAAGCGATTTACTGGGGTCTACATACCTGTTCGGAGGAGAAGGTTGGACATTTCCAATTGTAGAGGTAGTACTGTAAATCACCATCACCGATACCAAATTTCAATTCGTCTAGAAATTGTTTGTTGTCCATGAGATCAAGTGCGTTGAAGACATCATAATTCATCTTCTTAGCCATTATGAGTGCGTCTCTTATTAACTCAACTAACGTGATCGGCTTGGTTGCATAGTTGTAAAAAGAGTAGGCCGCTTTTATACTATCATGAGTGGGATGACTGATGACTGTAGATGGCAAGGTATAAAAGCTAGTGAACGCCAGTACTTGCCCGTCCCGCTCAACAACATAGCTATTGATTACATCTTCCTGAGGTAGAAACCAATGTTCTACTTCTTTCTTCGTGAACTTGGGTGTTAGGTCAAACTTGTCTAAATATTCCAAGAGCATTGAATAGACCTGAGTTATATGACTTTGTTCCAGTTCTTTGAAACCTTCAAGCCTTGGAGTGTCGGGTAAGCTATATAGGCGTAGCGTCCTTTTCATTGTCATATTGTTAGTTAAGCTGAAGAATTTGACATCAATCAGTTTCTTTGGATTCAAGGTGCGATGATAATAGCGACACTTAGCTACCGGTTTCGGTAAGACAACGCCCGCAGTATAAATTGCCTGGAATATACCCGATAGATTCACACGTCTTGTAATCTCTCTTATAAGCACAGGAGCCATTCTTTTGGAACGGAGTTTCTTGTGGACACAAAGAAAGTTTATCTCAACCATATTGAGGTTCTGACTCTGTCCACCGGCAGCGATCTTGATTTCGGCAGGCGTTGCTCCAATGAAACCAACGAGCCGATTCGACTTTTGAACTCGAACCCCACAATGCCACTCTCGTCGCCAACCTGGTGGCTGCAAAGCCCATCTCAAGAACTGAGGCGAGTAGTCAAATCTGAACATACTATCCTCATCCTCGACATAGTTTTCATTAAGTAGAGAGTACAGCTCTTTCAGAATCGAATCGTCATTTATCTCGAGGGTATCCCAGACGAAGCCGTCGGGTAGATTGTACGGTGTCCCTCTAACTTGGTCCGGTGTCTTGTTCGGCTCAATCGGCTCACTGCGCTCAGGTCTCTCGTGGAGCTGAGGTACTGGTTGTGTTTCCCAAAATTGATACCTCTTGACGGGTACATTCCAGTCGTCACGACCCGACATGGTAGGCGACCTTTGGATTTTTGTTCTCTATTTGAGGGTCAGATTGCGGTAGATCGAGGTGACAGAATAGATGTTTATTAAAGTTTGGAACACCTTGATCGGTGAACATCGGGCTGGGCTTCTCAGGTATCAAGGAAAACCTGGGGACAATTGCCCACAATCGTGCGTTTGGTTGAGGGCTGATTGAGAGGAAAAAAAGAGCGCAACTGAGAATCGAACCCTGTCCGAGAGGCCAAGAACAGATATAAAGCCGCACATGGACTCTTTGTGGGAGGGGGCTAGAAAATCGGGGGAATACAAATAGTGCGAGCGAAAGGCCGACATTTTATTTCTCTTGATGTTTATTTCTACAGAGGTCATATTCGATCAAATTGAGATATTAATTCTCTTGCGAACAAACCAATCCAGATAAAATATACCTCGAGGGTCAACATTAATCCATCAAAATGAAAGGATTCTTGGAAGGTATCCTGTTCCGACCTCAGGGAGAGCCAATGGTATATCCTTATACACTTGCGGCGAGGATTTCCCAATATCCTTATCGACATGTATGGCATGAATCGATACACACAAGGATGTTGGTTTACAGCGCATTGTTTTTTTGTCTCCCCGTGGTTTACATGATCAATAAAAGAGTCACTAGCCCCCAGAATCGTGCTTTTTGGAAAGAGAAGAGGAAACACGACGCAGAACATCACAGGAAAGAGCTAGAGAAAATTTGGGAGGTGAGAACATAAATGTCGATCCTCAGTGCCTGAGGAGGTTTAGTCAATGGTAGCAAGATTCGCGTCTAGTTAGAGTACATCGCAGTTGAACAAAGGAATTCAAAAGAATCAGGCTGACTATTAGATGGATGACACTTTTATCGTTGTTTCTATCACAGAATTGCACAGCAACGACAGTATCGTTGCCGGGCCTCATTTACACCTTGCTCCTGTGGAGTCGATGCCTGAAAGTAGGTATGGATAGCTATTTGTGGAAGATAGGTATACAGCCTCTTCGTGGCCTGACGACTTATCCTAATGTTGTCATAAATATCTAATCTTTTCAGCTGCTTACACGAAATTAAATGCTCTATTGCGGTGTCAGTTAATTGAGTGCAATTGTCCAACTCTAAGTATTGGATAGATTCTGAAGTTTTTTGACTCGTTCCAATATATTTGATACCTTCATCTGTAATATTATCACAATGAGATAGGGCTAAACGTTTCAAGTTGGAGCAGTTGTTTGTTAAGTAGAGCAGGGTTTGATCTGTTATCAAAACGCAATCCTCCAAATCCAAATTTTCCAACAGCTTGCAATTTTTCGTCAAAGCTTGGAATCCTTGGTCAGTCAGTAAATGGCAACCAATCAACCCAAGGGTTCTTAATTGTAAACAACCCTGACCTAGACTTACCAGTGCTTGGTCAGTAATAGCAAAACACTTTGACAAGCAACAATAGACTAGTTGGGGGCAATTTTCGGCCAAGTACTTGACACCCAAATCTGTGATGGCCGAACAACCATTTAGGTTGATCATCTTGAGTTTATGACAGTTGGAGCTTAGGGCCTTAAGGGATTCGTCGTTGATCGTTGACTCACCGCAGGCTAGGCTGATAAATGATAATAAGTTCGTACAGTTTTTAGCTAAACTCTCGATACCAGCAGGCCTAATCTTATTACAATTAGATATATTGATGTGCCTTAGATTTTTGCAACCCTCACCGATGGCTTCGAGGGATTTGTCAGTAACATCACATGAGGCTATATTAAGATGGGCGAGTTTATGACAGTGCACGGCTAGACTCTTGCAAGTTTCGTCTGTTAATTGTTTACAATCGTCTAAATTGATTTCCTCTAGATTCCTACAATTCTTACTGAATACCTGCATCGAGCTATCAGATACTGACTTGCATCCTCGGAGGGTTAATCTTTTGAGATAGTCCCCGCATCGGGCTGACAAGTTTTCAACGACCTGACCTTGAACAGCGACTCTAAAATCGAACAAGCTCACACTCTGCCAATTGTCTCCGTCGAGAGCCAGTTTGTTCCAATATTTTGAAACTTGAGCGCAGCGACAGAGGGTGAGGATATCGAGAAATGAGAATATCTTCAATATCAGCTCTTTCGGGAGCATCGTGTTGATCAGATCTTGAGCAGGTGGACGCAATTCAAGATCTGTCATGGCATGACCTCCAACTTCTGTATCCTCGGTGTTGGTCATGTCGCTCACAGTTTTGACGCTAATATCCCAATGATAATAATGAACGAGGTGTCAGGATGTTATCTGACCAACAACATAATCTCTATGAGCATCCCATTTCTAACATTTGTTTTGCTTTGACCATGTAAAGGCTCGACTCTAGTGTTTCGATTTCAAAAATAATATTTATACGTGCGGCGGGCGAGCTTCCTCCTGCAGCGAATCGAACTATCTGAGTTGCCCGTTCGCGAATCGCGACTGTGGTTGCATGGACAAGTTTGATTCACCGCTGCCTACACCTTTATTAGAGGAGCAACTGTAAGCCCAACGGTCCAGCCACCATCGTTTAGAGAAGTATCAGTACAAGATCATAGAGAAGGGCGACGTTGATCAGCCTAGTAATCTGCCTCCGATAATCGAAGGCTGGGACTCGTCAGTCTTTGACTGGATCAGAATGATCGATGTACATATGTTTTGAGCTGAATTGCATTAAGTTGAATGTTTGGGTAGACATTAATCAAGGGAATTATAAACCCATGCGAGCTGCCCTCTTCCTCTGTGCTCTCTCCTGTCATATTTGCTCTTGTCGACGGAATTTGTAAGTCCCACTCGGAGGCTTCTCGGAGGCTACTTGACTCACCATATCTCCACTACTCTAATCAGGTCCGGCAGTAGGCATGAAAGGATCGATGAAGCACTCACGTGTACGTGCAGCAACTCGATCCACCAGCACGTAATTGCCGATTGCAATGGTCGACGGTCATTCATCTAGCGCTCGCTCCGCCACTCTTGACATGAAACGCGTGCAATTATTCATTTTAATGCTAGTGGTATGGAGGGCGAAATTTTCTCAATGGGGTGTCCACTAAAACTGGTTACCCAGAGAATCTATAACTTGGACGATGAAGCGATCAGTCGACCTGCTTGCCTAACCAAACACACCAAGCAGGAGCGCAGAACGAAGAGAGGATACAAATCCCTACTCTACAAGCGATGAATTTAGCCTGGGGAACACCCCAGACTAAATTTGAGAAACTAGGCACAGAAGAACTAGATGGCGATGTTGAGTGGGAAATTATCGAATGAACTCTGACGATAGATAGTTGGAATCCTATCATCAGGCAATATAAGAGATTGGAGAGTTACGAGGGCAGTCTCAAGAGTGAATCGAATTCATATGAGAAAATTTCGCCCGACAGAGCGCTCAAACGGCGGCCAACTACAGGCTCTGGCCCATTGATTAGTGATGACACACTAGTGATCTACAGATTTGCATTTTGGACCGAGAACTATTGAAGCACGACAGAGCATCGCTCTCCCTTCAGGAATGTAACTATTTGTCATAGAAGTCAATGATAACATCATCCACGCCATGGATGATATTACTATGTGTGAAATCCACGTATTGTTACAGCAGGGGAAAAGGTTTTTCGCCCATCGAGGCATCGAACGCGGTTCCGTTCTGACCGAGAGAATGTCAAAACTTAAATCGTGATGTTCGATCATGACTAGTGCGCCACAAGGTTTTTTCAAATCGACATTTTAGGAAACCAAACCACTACACTCGATCGAGATTCATGATGTTATCTGACGAGGCCTTACTCAGCGAGAGGCCGACCGGTCTCCTCGAACACCTCATGGATCCTGGAACAGCGACTCATAGATATATAGCGCTGAGTTTCATATGTCTGTTTGGATTTGGAAACTATCTTTGCTATGACACCCAAGGCGCGATAGAAAAGTCTATTGAAGATGCGATGTCAATAGAGAGTGGTCTATTCTTATCACTCTAGGCACTCGATTCGTGGCCAGATGTTATCATGTGTTTTTTCGGAGGACCATTGATTGATACAGTTCTAGAGATCAGACTAGGAGCAATCGTATTCATAGCTTTAATACCAATCAATGTTTGCGTCTGGAGCCCATTCGAGCCAGTTTTGGCCTACGCAACTTGGTAGCTTTGTTTATAGGCCGGGGGGAGGGCGAGTCGTTGATTGTAGCCCAAAACACCTATGTTGTAGACTGGTTCAGAGGTCGTGAGCTTAATATAGCTTCCAAATTACCGTTCCGAGAGGGGGGAGCACTCCAACCTTCAACACCAAGCAACCGATTTACAATTACGCAAGAGCAGATGGCGTTAGGCTATAGTCTTATGATTGCCGAATTGACCTGCGTCCTCTCCATCGCATTATCGTCAATATTAGCATTGCAAGACAAGGGCGCCGAGCAAATCCTTGCCATGCCCTCAATGCGATCCTGGAAGAATACCAGTGTCCAAGATGCCACAAATTTCGAATCAGAGTTCTGGATGCTGACTATCATTTGTGTCTGCTTTTATTTGACAATATTCCCCATTACTGCCATAGGATCCCAGTTTTTTCAAACAAAATGGGGATATAGTACAACCAGGGCTGGCGCCGCCGATAGCGTTATGTACGTGATGCCGGCCGTGACACCTTTTCTCATTGGTCTGTTGGCGGATAGAGTGGGGAGAAATCCGTTTTTTCTATCAGTGGCTAGCTCATTAGTAATGGCTAGCCATGCCCTTTCAGCCTTAACATGCATCAACATATGGATCCTAATGATTGCACTAGGCGCGGGCTATCCCATCACGTGCGGTTCCCTCTGGCCTCTGTTGGCTTTATCAGTTACTTGTTAGCAATTAGGTACAGTCTACGACGTTCCGCAGGCGATTCGAAACCTCGCGTTAGCTGTTACATCGAATGTGGTAGGAGCAATGATAGACTAGAAGGGTTTCATCAACGAACACCCATGGCTCAAATACCAACCAGAAACTATATAGAGCCACCCTTCAAAGATACAAGTCAGGCACACAAAGAGCACACTAGAGGCACTGACATTCAAAGACGAGCAAGAGGAGAAGAAAGCCTCTCTATTGATGACGAAACTGTACAACAGTTGTGCCAAAGATGCGAATGCTTCCGGAGATCCTCGATTGGCATTGACAGCTTGCAAGTTTGGCTCGGAAATCGACGACATGGATCCGTAGACACACTGGAATAGAATGAAGGCTTGGGAAATCAACAGTTATCTAGTTAGAGCATTAAGCGTTTCTGGGCGAGCAACGCAGTCGTTTTCTGGTCCGAAACTAGACAAACTATTCCTTCGCGAGGCAGAAAGAGTTAAAGGAACGAATCCAGACTGAGAGGTTCAAGTTGGACGATCTGCATAGGTTGATGGGTTACGCAATTGTTTGCTGACTAATCTGGTCAGACTTAGTTGTAACAACCCATATGGGTCTGATACTATCACGTTTAACATGGCAATCTTAAATCTTGCAAATGATCCAATCATAAGCGTTCGAGATCTAACCTAATTTTATCGACAGAGGACCGTGTGATCGAGTTGAACAAGAGATGATATGCTCTCTTTCTGTCCTCTCAAGAGTATGTATGGTTTTTAAGATGGTCCCTGGGCAATAGCCTGGTTGCCAAAATAAAGAAGAAAAGCTGTTGTCCATATCTATGGGTGCCCTTAGAAGCTTAGTTCGAGTGGAGAAACCGTATGCCAGATGGAGTCTGACCGGCCAAGTCCATCGGAACGTGGGGTTCTTTTGCCAAGTAAGTCTGACCTTGAACAGCGACTCTAAAATCGAACAAGCTCACACTCTGCCAATTGTCTCCGTCGAGAGCCAGTTTGTTCCAATATTTTGAAACTTGAGCGCAGCGACAGAGGGTGAGGATATCGAGAAATGAGAATATCTTCAATATCAGCTCTTTCGGGAGCATCGTGTTGATCAGATCTTGAGCAGGTGGACGCAATTCAAGATCTGTCATGGCATGACCTCCAACTTCTGTATCCTCGGTGTTGGTCATGTCGCTCACAGTTTTGACGCTAATATCCCAATGATAATAATGAACGAGGTGTCAGGATGTTATCTGACCAACAACATAATCTCTATGAGCATCCCATTTCTAACATTTGTTTTGCTTTGACCATGTAAAGGCTCGACTCTAGTGTTTCGATTTCAAAAATAATATTTATACGTGCGGCGGGCGAGCTTCCTCCTGCAGCGAATCGAACTATCTGAGTTGCTCGTTCGGTATAGTTAGGTTTTATCAAAGTTTGATCGTGCCCTACATACAAAGTTGCAACTTTTCAATTAATCCTCGCTTAGGCAAACTCTAAAAACTTGGGGGCGGGGAGATGACAGTTGAGGATTCGCGAAGCTTTGAATGAGGGCGTGTGATCGAGTTCAACAAGCACCCGAACCGTATTTGAAATCAGCTTGACGGGGTTGACGGCAAAAGACTCACGAGTCGTACCCTCAGAGGATACTCGCGGTTCCCTAGATTTTTTGATTCGACCTGCACAAGACAAACTTAGGTTACGCTCAACGATGAGCTCTCGGGCTTCTGGTTTGGTGGCGAACGAGATGATAAAGTTGCAAACTCGACAACCTCATGATTCGTTAACCAGAAGGGTAGAGTTTGGCGCTAGATCAAGTGACACGGCTTTATGGAGGAGAGAGCTGTCTATACATTCCAAAATCGGTTAGCCAGGCTCAGAACTGTTCTTCGCGAACTAACTCGGGAAGTAACAACACAATGTATCAATATAAAATTCCTAATGGCCTCGGCTATCTTCATGGCATTCGTTTTGGGAACTCATAGATCGGGAGCTGCAAGTACAAACTTCACCCAATAAGAAGATGCAAGGCAGCGAGTCTCTTGAACGTTGAATACGGTTTGCGTGAGGGGCTTGTTACGTCCAAGATGAGGACACCAGCATAGATCCCTTTACGCTTTGGAAATTGCCTCAAGGTGGGGGGGCCAGTCAGGAATCAGGAATCTCGACCTCTCAAGGCAAAAATTCCTCTAATAGTGCTTGTATACATGCTGAGCTCGACGTTTCGAGATGGCTCGACGGATCAGTCAAACAATTAACATCGGATCCCTATGACGAAGAATACCACAGTCAGAATCTCTGAAAATGTTCAAACCTCAACCATTATCACGGACAGTTGAGCATGATGATGACGATGGTGATGATAGATCTTTCTCTGATTCTTCAAGCTGACTGTGCTCATTCGTCTCTTTACGTTCAAAACTAGTAGAGTCGGTGCTTTCATCCAATTCGTTGATATCTTTCTTGAACTTGGCCGTCCTCTCTGCCACACAAAGACTAAAATAGTCCCTGGTTGCCCTGAGTCTCTTTTCAGTTATTGCCGTGTGCTCTTTTGGCGACCAGAATATTTTGGGCTTTGTATCTGTTTGTATGAAGCCACATAAATGGCGGTAGGAGTTATTCCAATTTTCGAATTGGTGCACCAAATCGGACCGCACCTGAGCTTTGCTGGGGGGCTTTTCTTCTAGGTCTGTTGATACATCCATCAATCGTTGTTCATCTAAAGTCGATTCTAGCTTTTGTTCAACCCTGGATCTTTTAGAAGTTGATCTCTCCCTTGTCGTCTCTTCAACTTTGAATTGTTGCAAAGTGCCCATGAGCATTCCAAACATCCTCTTGTTTCTATTGAAGCCCTGTTTGTCGTTACGCTGGCTTTCAAGTATCGCCTTCCTTCTCTGCTCGATGGCGACATCTTGAGTATCACGAATGGGGTAAATGGATACAGAGGATAGTTTGATCGGTTGTCTTGATTCGGAACGAGAAGAGTCTGCGTTACTTAGCGAGTCTTGGGTGTTGTGTGCACTGCTGACCAGCAAATCGTTGTTAGAGACCAAGTTTTCACATTGATCTCCGAAGCTTTTGGGATGCTCGTTATCGATCGGAAATTCGTCCGTTTCCATTCTGTCTGTGATTCTCCAGTTCTAATGATCTAAAATATATCTCTTAGACCATGTTAATCCAGGTCCACATGCGTATTTACCGCTCTTGATCGAAACGTGAGCGATTCTTCGTATGTCCCGACGTTCCGTCATGACGGGCTACCAATATTGCATCCTTTTCGTTGGTTGGGTATAGATTAATTTCGTTGCTGATGATATAACCAGATCGCTCTCCTTCAATAATCGGTGTAAATAACGGTGATCGAATGTAACATTCTCGAGATGGCACAGCCACGAAAATAAATAGAACGAAAATCTCCAACGAAACTCGCCATCTGTGCATCCATCAAAATAGCAGAATGAATGCTAGCACCATTCTGATTTTAGTTCCACAAATTCGAGCATTCTCTGCAGCGATATATGTTTGTTGGCTCTATTATCGATAGAATTTGAGATACAGAGAACATGCCAATTACTAGCCAGAGCGTATTCCCTACAGTGTATCAAGGTAGAAGGCCTCGCTGAGGGCGAGAGAGAATCTTTAGATCTTCTTCCTGTGACAGCGAATTGAATTCACCGATTAGCAATCTGAAGGACTATCGATTCCTTGAAAAAAAACGATATACTAGATTGATAGTGAACCTATTGACAACAAATTGTAGAACATACGATTCCTCACCATGAATATGGACAACATTCAGCAAACTATACTCTCAAAGCTGACCTCAACGATGCAAGCGCCTATGAGGCTCCGTGATCTCATCCGCCAGATTAGGGCAGCTAGAACGGCTGCTGATGAGAGATCAGTTGTTCAGAAAGAGTGCGCTTACATCAGGACAACATTCCGACAAGAGGACAATGTTTGGAGATGCCGGAACGTTGTCAAACTGCTATACCTGCACGTTCTAGGCTATCCAGTGCAATTCGGCCAACTCGAGTGCCTCAAACTCATAGCCTCGCCTAGATACACTGATAAGCGAATTGGTTATTTGGGTGCAATGCTTTTGTTAGACGAGAAGTCAGAGGTTCATTTATTGATGACAAATAGCCTCAAGAACGATTTGAACAGCACGGAGCAGTTTGTTGTTGGTCTCTCTCTATGTGCCCTTGGTGCAATATGTTCAACGGAAATGGCACGTGATTTGGCTGGCGAGGTGGAGCGATTGATGAAGTCGTCAGCGGCCTATATAAAAAAGAAGGCAATTATATGCGCGGCAAGGATGATCAGAAAGGCACCTGAACTATTGGAACTATTCATTCCGGCTACGAAGAATCTGCTTAGTGAAAGAAGCCATGGTGTTCTCATAGCAAGTATCGTTCTGATGACAGAAATGAGCGAACAAAGCCCCGAGGCTCTTATTCATTTTAGAAAATCCATCCCTCAACTGGTTAGGCTACTCAAGAACCTTATGATGTCAGGAAACTCTCCTGACCACGACATTTCTTGCATAAGCGACCCCTTTTTACAGGTGCGAATTCTTCGTCTCCTTAGAATACTCGGCAAAAACGATGCCGAGGGTAGTGAGGCTATGACTGATATTCTAGCATCAGTTGCAACCAATACAGAGAGCAGTAAAAATGTCGGCAACGCAATATTATATGAAACTGTGCTTACAATGATGGGCATACAAGCTGAAAGTAGCTTGAGACAACTTGCGATCAATACACTAGGTAGATTTCTGCTCAATATCGATAAAAATATTAGATATGTGGCGCTGGAGACTCTTCTCAAGACTGCACAGTCTGATTATAATTACGTCCAACGGCATCGAGTCACCATAGTGGAGTGCTTGAAGGATGTTGATGTGTCTATTCAGAAGAAAGCCTTAGAGTTATCATTCTTCCTGATCAATTCAACAAACTTTGCCACCATGTCGAAGGATCTCCTAACATTCTTAGGCAATTCAGATGATGAGCTGAAGGCGATTTGCGCATCTAATCTGTGTATATGCGCGGAGAAATTTGCATCCAATCCAAAGTCTCAGATTGATACCATGATCAAGGTGCTCAGTATTGCTGGTAACCACGTTCGTGACGATGTAGTTGGCACACTATGCCAACTGGTCTCAGATACAACGTCCCTCCACTCTTACTGTGTTAAGCAACTCTGGTTACAATTGGATGAGAATCTGCACACCAAGCAACCATTGGTTCAAGTTGCCATGTGGTGTCTTGGCGAATACGGCAATCTTATCAATGAAATCGCTAGTATCCCCGACTTTCCAGATGGCGATTCAAAGATCGCATCAGCTGAAAAGACGGTGGATCTATCATTTGATCCATTTGGATCCGACATGTCTAACTTATTAATTGATATAACGAACTCATCCACAAATCCAATTTCAAGCCCTCTAAGCTCACCTGTGGGTTTGAATAGTAAGTTTTATGACAAGAGTGATGAAGAGAGGACAGATGATGAAGATATGGGCACTTTGGACGAGAACAACTCCGGCACAAACTTATCATCTGGTTTTGTTGATGAGGAGGACATTGTTAGACAATGTCAGGAAATTGTAAATGATTCCAAGATCAATATTGCCACTAAAGAGTATGCCATAAATGCTCTATTCAAGCTGAGCGCCCGTTTCCCTGATCAATCTGCTCAGGTTAAAATGTTTACAGATGGTCTCACGACAGATTTAAATCTAGAGATGCAGCAAAGATCAATAGAATTTTCGACCATATTTTCGCGTCACGAAGACTTGTTGCCGGCAATATTTGAACCAATGCCTCCACTGGAGAAACCTGCCAAAGAGGATCCTTTATGAGCTTGCGCCCTCTGAATTAGCTTGGCTATGGTGGAGCATGAGCGATGCAATAGAGTTGCACTTACCTTCGGATAGGATGTAGTTCGCTCTGATGATCTGTCCAATCCGTCTTTCCGCCCAACTTATCGATCTAGGATTCTATATCAGAGTGAAGCCAGGGCTTTTAGAGAACCCGTCTCGATCTCTCGAATCGAATGGATAAGCTGGTTAACTTAGATAAAATTTTCCACTCTGTTTCGATCAAAGTCTCACATTATCTCGGCTGCAACTGTTTTCACTGCAATGCATCGCAAGTGGTCATCAAACAGACGACTCACGCTAGCCTGGTTGTTGTGGGTTTCGTGTTGGCATTGTAAGGTGTCTAACTCAATCCAATCAGACCCCCGATGGAATGGTATTCATAGTTTGTCCATGTTGCTAAGGTGGTCATCTAGAGATGTAGAATGATTGAGCTAGCTCACGTGCTGGTCCGTACTTGGCGCTTGTTCGAGGAAGCAAAATCACTAACAACCTGTCATCGAGCGGCAATGAACTCAAAAGAGTTCTCTTGCGCAGGTGCACGAGTCGATTGTGTCAGAGGGAGAGGATCGTTTTGGGGGGATATAGACAGGGATAGACGCTCCAGGTTTTTGCTTTACCTTTTTGGGAATTGGGCGATGGGAAAGCTGGGGAAGTGTGAAAGTCGGGATTTCTGTTAATCCCTATGGGCTACCAGGAGACTTGAAAAGGGAAATCGTTCACACTCGTGTTTAATTTGTCGGGGATATCAGTTGATTGAATAACTGGCCGCTTTGCGCCGCTGATGGGAATTTTGGCTTGCAAAGTGGATCCCTGAAACTTGGAAAGTCTATCAAGCAGACGCTTCCCAGTAGATCCATCACAAATCCCGGGTCTTCATTTGCACGATTTAGTACATCATACCCAAAAAGTTAGTGAAAGTGCCCCAAACTAGGAAAAGCTTCAGCGGCGCCAGCAGCAACAACGACGACTAATCAATCTCGCTGGGACTAGCTCGACGACTCGACCTACCAGTTCACATTTGATCCTCGACAAATGAACAACAAGACCGAGCTAGTGGCTAGGACAGTTCAAAGGGACTTCATCGTCTGAATCAGTTTGCACCTTAGCTCACGCATAAACGCACTCTTGCGCCTACACGCAGGTAGCCAACTATTGATAGAAAGGATCGAATTCACCTGTTCAGAGCTATGAGAACACCAACTCAAATGAAAATCATAACAAGCTTCGAATACGAAAAATTTCCAAGCTCATCCAGCTGAAACGCGCGTCGAGAGGGCCAACAGATATTGATCAAAATGGAGCCGGAAACTGGAAAGGCGCAAATATCAAGCAAATACTGCTCCTCATCAAGCTCTTTGTCCTCATCTGGATCCTCCTCCTCCTCTGAATCCTCCTCCTCGTCCTCCTCCTCCTCTGAGTCGTCGTCGTCCTCCTCATCAACCTCATCATCAAATGTCACCGCATTTCTGAGCAAACTCTGGCGCCTGGTCAACGATCACAGCAACGACGATCTAATTAGCTGGTCTCAGGTGAGTAGAGTTGGGTGCAAACAGATGAGTGCTTAGCCCTGTGCCATGCTGTTCAATTAGAGGAGCAAAGAGGCAAGCCATAGTTTAGATGGTGACATCTAAGTTTGTTTAATTTGTCGGGCAAGCGGATTGCGAGCGGATCAATCGAGGAGATCACGTTTGCGGCCACGCGAGTCGATTTGGCCAGCTCGCAGATGGTAGAGGCGACAGCGGCAGTCTCCACCACAAAGCGCCCAAACGCAAGCGAGTGCTTGCGGCGCCGTTGCCGCCGCCGCTCACGCTAGCGCGCCTGAAGCGCCGCAAACAAGCCTCGCACAACAAGTTCATTGCAACGAGCTCGCTGGCTCTGGCTATCCGGCGAGCAGGTGGCCAGACCCGCGCGCCGACTATCAAGCCGTAGCCTCTGGCTTCCTGTCGCGCCCCCACTCGGCGGCCCGCCTCACTGGGCGAGAGGCGCGCGCGCTCGCCAGCCGGGCAGGGATAATCCAGCCCATCTATCCTCCAGTGTTACCGAGCGGGCCTCAGCTGGACGCACCCTCTCTCCTGGTGATGAAAGCCCCTTCCTGAGCTAACCTTGGCCCTACTCTACTCTCGCCCGCCGCTCCCCCGCGACACCTGGGGCCTCCTCAACGTTGCGGCGCCCTCACGTTTGCGGCCGGACCCTCAGAGCGGTTGCAGTTTCGTCATCATAAACCAAATACAGTTTGCCAAAGACATTTTGCCGCTTTACTTCAAGCACAGTAACATGGCTAGCTTCATTAGGCAGCTCAACATGTGTAAGTACGCGTGTGTAGCCAACAAGGCTACTCGGCGGTTGGTGACCGACGCTCGCTCAGTCTCGCATCACCCGGCCGCAATAACAAGCCGCCGATTAGAGTTCAAGCCGAGCACACTGCTTGTCTGGCTGACAATCAGTGTCCCCTGCTCTTGCCTGGCTGGCTAGCTGGCTTGCTGGCGCCGACTACGGGCGCTCATGTGTCCGACTTCATGACGCCGGGCGAACGCAATGGCAACTTGCGCCCCCATATCACCGCCGCCGCCGCCAACCACCTTTTCGCGCGTCCAATCTGATGCCGGTTGATCCGCGTGCAAGCAACCTAGCGCTAACATAACCCTCGCTTGCCAACAAAACCCCCTAATTTGTGTTAAAACAACCAACTCTCGCTCGGCCAACCAGACGGTTTCAGGAAGATTCCCATGGTTGGCGAAAACGGGAGCCCCGACCAGCGCACTGACATTGCCCAGTTCTACCATGTAAACTTTATGCGCGGCCAAGAGCAACGACTCTCGAGCATCAAACGAAAGGTAACGAGTCCACCTGAGCCATGTACTTGATCTGCTTTGCTTAAACCTGCGACAACCAAGCTAACCTGTCAATTGAATGCCTGCCGAATCTTCCAATCCGAATCCGAATCCAAATCCCAACCTAAATCCCCGCCCCCAACAACAAACCTCTCGCCCGCTCCTCCGCCTGACTCAACCTGTGCCAACCCCTTTCGCCCTCTTGCCATACTAAACACTTGATCCGTCCGAGTGATCTACTTGCTCAAACTCAACCACTATCTTGTGCTATCCACCAATCTTGCCCTCTTGATCCGGCGATCTGGCCACCTGAACACCCGTTTCAAACTCGTAAGTTAGCAGCCAATCAGCTCGGCATTGAAGGGGCCAACCCGAGTATCTAAGTAACTCTCGCTTGGTCTCTTGATTGTAAACTCACAAGTGAGCTCTTGTCCTCCCTAAAAACAACAGAACACCAACGAGCAGAACAACTCGTGCAAGACTCACAACTTAGTGGTCAATGGGACCTTCTGCGACGAGGTCAGATCAATCCTGAGCGATGTTAGATCCATCCGCGATGGCCAAAACTCGTCGGAGTCAATCTTGGGCGCCATGCAAGTGGACAACAAATCCTTGTGGCGCGACGTGGCCCTTCTAAGATCCCAGCATCACAAGCAGAGGCGCGTGATTGAAAAGTTAATCCAATTTCTGCTCTCCTTGATCCAGAATCGTAACAACGTTGTTAGCAAGAAGCGCAAGGTTCGCCTAATGATAAGCGCGACAGCAAAGAGCGGAAGCGACAGTGGCGCCAGCGACGGAGCCTTAAGTCCGATGGACGCCGACCACTTGGCTTCCTCACCAGCAACCAGCTCTGCGGGCAACTCAATCATGGGCTCGCCGCGCGCCGCCCAGCTAGTGCAGAGTCTCTGCCATTCGGCCATCGGCGACGGACTCATGAGTGCCGATCTAAATCCCATGGACGCCATCCTCGCCGGCCAGGCAGTGTCTGGCCAGCTTGGCGTTGGGCTTGGCGGCGGCGGCGGCGGCAGTAGCAGCAGTGGTAGCGCCAGTGTTATCGAGGTTAAGGGTGAGCAACAGCCACAGCAATTGGGCACCATGGTCGCTAGTCTGCCGTCCGCAACTGGCTTCCACTCTTTCGTGCACCAGACGCCGCTTGGCCCCGTGACCAGCCAACCGAGCCGAGCTGCGGTGGTCTTGGCGGGCAGCGGCAACGAGAACACTGACGGCACTGGCACCAGCCAGGACGCCAACGGGTACCAGCAGTTGGCGCTCCAGTTCTCCAATGGAATCGACGACGTCTGCGATGGCGGCGGCGGCGGCAGCGGCAGCTCTAACGGAAACAACAACAACAACAACAACATGCGCGGCGCCTACCATCACGTTACCCAATGGGCGGCAAACTCCATCTACAACACTATGGCCGAGGCTCCGGCGCAAGGGCTCGGCTTGAGTTCTGGAGTGGGCGTGTTCGGGGAGCTACGCATTGGGCCAAGCTGCTTGCCTGGCCTAGAGGTCAACCAAGGGGGCTCCCTCAGAGCTCACGCTAGCCAGCACCACCAACCGCGGCACCAACAACAGCCACAGCACCAACATCATCACCAAAACCAGCTCCAACTTCAACACCAACATCAGCACCAACAGCCAAATCACCTGCTAACGCAGCACGGCCACCACCAGCACTGCTTCTACAGCTAACACAAGCTCCACGATCAGTAGGCGCCAGTTGGGGCGCGCGAACGATAGGATAGATAGAAGAACTGAACGGAGCCAATTGGCAGAGGAACGGAAGGGAACGAGCGAGATGGAGAGATAGAAAGAGAGAGACAAAGCGAGAGAAAGAGAGAGAGAGCGAATGTAAATTGAAACTGTATGTTGTATGGCTACTAATACCTGCGAGCTATTTCCTGGAGCCCTCGGGCTGGCAGCCTGCATTCCATCCAACAAGGCGGCCTCTCAACTCTTGCTGGCGAGCTTTTACGCGACAACAGCAATTTGCTGTCTGTCACCACGTTCATGTACGAAAAACGCGTACGCGCTGAATATACTACAAACAAACCCAAGATAACTTAACATTAGCCTACATAAGAGAAACAAAACTTAACCATGATCAACTAAACAAATAGTATATGAAATTCGAATGGAGAAAGCTCCAGCCAACTCCCACTTCCAAGCCTCTTGCCGCCTCCTTTGAAAATCTCTATCTGACTCCCTATAACTTGTGAGCTTGCCAGTACAGAACGACCAGCGAGATGGTGTGTTCAATGGTTTCATTTATTGATCATTAGACAACAAGCAGGTGGTTTAAATTAGTTTATCACAGTTGAGTGTAGTATTGTTTTCTATTTTGTTTTCGAGCTTGCAAATAGAGGCGCGAACGGGCGCGCTAAAGGTCATCGCTTTTTGGGCCGGTGAACTTGAGATCATTTCAACTAGTCTACTAATGGTGGGTTTGCTTAATTTAGTGAGGAGGTGAGGGAACTATTGAGTATCCTATGGATTGGCCTAAAGACGAGTTAGCCCTGCGAGCTCCAGAGATCTTGGTGTCCGGGTTGCTGCTTCTGTAGTTGTAGTAGCTGTTGTTGTTGTTGTTGCTGCTGCTGGTTAGCGGACATCAACTGGCAGCGCTGTTGTGGTTCGATCGAGGGTAGACGGACGTAGGTTAGCATCTGTCTGAGGTTTACTCTGTCTACAATGGACAACAAAGAAACAAAGAGGCTGGCTCCATTGGGACCAACGAGCTCATGACTACTCACGTTTTGTTTTGCGTGCCAATTTCTGTAGGCGGACTTGTATCGCTCTATTTCGCGGCACCAATCTGCATAGATGCGCCTAAAATCGGACTCATTCGGAGTGGCGCAGGTTTCTAGAGTTTGTGAGAAACAAAGGAAGTTGTTAGACATGAACTTGTTGAGCTCTAAGATTGCCAGTTTGCTTTTGTCTCTGTTAAACTTACTTGTGTCGATTATCAGGTTATAGCTGTAGATTATCTGATTGCCGAGCCGGCACTGGTACCAGCCGGGCTCGTTTGCGTTAAGAATAACTAGACCCTGGTCGGCGGCCAAGATGAACTTGTCGCGACGTTGCAGGACAGGGTAACCGGGCGAGAGGACATTGTCGCGACGGTGATAGTACCATTGAATGTAGTTGGCCGGTTGGCTTAGACCATGAGGCTGGCCAAATGAGCCACCTGTTTGGCCCTGCAAACCAAACGACTCGTCGGTCAGCGGGCCAGTTTGGCCATAACGGCCGAGCTGATGATGCTGTTGCTTTTGCTGTGCGGCCAACAGTTGCTGGAGATCCTGTGTTTCCTGAATAAAGCCATTGAATCGGCAAGGCAAGTGGACGCTCTGACCCCAGGTAACATGAACGTCCTTGTGCTTGATCACCGTGTGACAGAGGTCTGGCGTTTCGTTGGTTACATCCTGGATAAGACTTGAGCTAGTGCTACGGATTTGGATGAGATGGGGCGCGTTAGTTGATCGATACTCCTTTGGGGGGGGGGGCATTGAGTTGGGCGAAAAGTGACTCTTGAGAGATGGACTTACTCAATGGGTGAAAAGTGACGACACTCAAGGTGTTTTCGGTCCCAGCCACAGTATGGGTCTCTAACGCATTGCATGCAGTTGTCGTGTCTTTGACGGCAATTTAACAAATTGATCTGCCTCACCTGGCTATCCGAGCCCACGTAAAGCGATTTATGGCGGGTAGATATCTCCATAGCTCTCACTGGTTCCGGCACAGTTGCTTCGATCACCTCGACCAAAGTGGACTGTGCAAATTGGGCTCCCGAGCCTGGTTGGCCCGAGTTGGACGTTGAACTTGGCCCCTGGCCATTCATGACGGCCTCCAAGTTTGGGTAGTTGGCCGGGCTGGCGGGATCGGACATGGGGGAGCTGCCCTGCGGATACCATTCGACTATCTTGTAAACGTGGCCAGTGTTTGTTCCCACGAAATAAACACTGTACCTGATTCCGTCAATCTCAATTATATCTACAACAATCTTTGTGAACATGATATCGCGCCGATAGAAAACTGGCCGCCCATTGTCATTGGCAACGGCTGAATCCATAAGCGGGTGGCCTCTAATAAAGGTAACCAAGTGATCACTAAGAGCCTGAGTATCGTCTACGCAAGTTCCTGGACGCGGTTCGTTTGGGTTGAGCTTGTAACTAGGAACTGGCAACCAGGCGGCCGTTGACGATTGTTGTTCCTTAAATTTACCATTGAAAGCCTCTTGGATGGAATCAAGTGAGAAGGTGCAAATAGCTGAGCCAGTGAGACCATTGTTCGAGGTTGTAAAAACTGCGTGAAACTTTCTATCATCGTAAGGGTTCCGGTAAATGCTCTCTAATGTTGTAATTGTTTCGATAGGAGGAATTTTCAGGTTGCCAGTTAGTTTGTTTGCGCGCCACCAGATGGAGTTGTCGGGCGACCGGGTGGGGCCCATCTTGCGAAAGGAAAACTTACGAATCTCATCAAAGTAAAAGGGGAACTCGCCAGGAATTGAGCAATTTAAGCGAGCCTTCAAGAAGGTTGTCCACACTTTCTCGTACATGGCCGGCTTGAATCCGTTATCACGCTGTTTTTGGATTTGCCCAACCGGATGGACGGGCGCGTTTGTCAGGTTGAGGGGTGGAATCGGCCGAGCCTTGGAGTTAGAGGATGGGCTAGTTTTGGATTTTGCCTGCAACTGAGCCTGGCGGCGCGCTTCCGGTGGCAACAAAACCAAACCGAAGCTTTCACAGCCTCTCAACTTACCTTGCAAACTCGTGCAACTCGCGAGTAAATACTCTTACCACAGTTTATGTATTCTACTGCACTTTCGCGAAAGAAAAAGTAAACGTAGTCGCCAATTTCGAAGGAGCCGACAAAATTTGGCTCTGCAATATTGTTGGATCAGTTCGGTTGCGTCAGGTTGGTGTTTGCGCAGTTGTTGTTGTTGGTGTTTGGCCAGGTTAGTTGGGGGGGATTTTGTCACAGGCGGCGCGTTTTTGGCGTTTAGAGGATGAGATAGTTTTGTTTGCATAACATTTGGCGGAAGCGGAAGCGAGCGGCGTGGGGGGGGGGGAAGTTTTGCATTAGTTTGGCGGCAAATTGGGCAAGCTTTGGGTGTTTGTTCGGGGGTGGGGGAATTGAACTTACTGTCGAGCCACTTTGAATCGTATTTGGTGGTTCGTTTGGCTTCGTGCACCTTGAGGCCGCTAGTCTGGTTGTAGAGTTCTGTGCGGAAGATGAGCGGGTCTGCCTTGTTGAAGTCGGTGGCCGTTCCCGTGTAGAGGGCGGGCGCATCCGAGGGATTTCCGCGCTCGACCCAAACGGCGGTGGAGTTGTCGTCCGGGTCGAAGGGACACTCTGCTTGGGCGGCGGCGCCAACTCCGTGCATGGAGTCGCTCGAGAGCGAGAGGTTTGTTGCGAAGAGGAGGTAGTCGCGCGGGTTGTAGGCGTTCGTGCCGCAAACGTAGAGCCGATCGCCGGCTTTGCTCATTGGCTGGATCACCTTTACGTGGTTCCTGCAGTCGAAGTTCTGGGTGAGGCCGAGTTTGGTTAGCAATGCCGCTGCAAACTTGACAGCTATTTGCGAGCGAGGAGCCGCGCAAAGCGAGCCTAAAACTTACCTCCGACTTTCCCTTGCTGATGCACTTTTGAGTGTCCAGAGGCTCGAGCCTGATTGCGTCCTCCTGCGCGCAAAGTGGATACGTGTTTCGGTTAGAACTCTCTGCTTTGGGCCTCTTTTTATTGGAGCGGCCAGCTATAGGCGGCGGACAGGAAACAAACAGAGGCTCGCCAGCCGATCATTACGTATGCAAATTATTTGTTGTTGTTGTTGCTGTCGCTCGCTCGCTTTTTCCAATTCGACCCAATTGCGTCCGCGCGCAGGAGCGTTTGCCTTAAAGCGGCACGTAAATTTCAATTAGCCTTGGGCCAGCAGCTGCAGCGGGCAGTGTCAAGCGGCCGGCCGAGTGATCATAACTCAAGTTTGCGCGTTCAACGGCCGCAGAGGCCACTCGCCGGGCTCGCCCCACTTCCGCTCGAGTCGGCGGCCGCGGGCGCAAAGGGGTCCCGTTTGCGTCGCCAACTCGCTTTGGCCTGGCGCGATAAGCGTGGCGCTTGTGCTGCAGTTACAGTGCAATGGCAGCTGCACCAGCGCCCATGGCACAACATTTGGCGCTAGCGAGCCATTGTTTCACGCGCGCCTCTTGGCCCCAAAATCGCGCGTACTTTTGGCCCCAAGCCGAGCCATAGTGGGCGCCAATGTTTGCGTTTGCGCCCCCACGCCAGCCTCAGAGGGAGCCGACGGAAGTTGGCGCCAGACGAGGCGAGGCGAGGCCATTTGTGTGCGCCAACAAAGGGAACATTATTTTAAACATTGGGCTGCAACTTGGAGGCGAATCATTAAGTCGACGGGCGGCTCTCTTGTTGGGCCCAATGTAAGTTGCGTGTGTTTGGTTTGGGCCCAAATTGATGGCGCGTTTGCTGGAGATCTTATCTGAGCTCTAGCTTGCGAGCGAGCGAGCTGGCGAGAACAAGTGGGCCAGGTGGCAGCACCGCCAAGCGCCAGCCTGGCCGGAACACTCCGCGCCGGAAGCCAGGCAAGCGGAAGCGAGTGTTGCAATTAGAGGCCTGGCTCGGCTTGGCGCCGACTGGGCCCAAGTGGGGCGTTCCAATTTGATAAACAAGGCGCTCGTTATTGGCTTCCTGTTCCCATGTCCACTCGGGCGGCGGCGGCGGCGCGCTTCCGCCGCTAGGCTCGTCTGCGCTCCCCCCTCTCGCTGCCCAAAGGGGGTCTCTCTCTCCGCCTCTCTCCGCGCGAGCACTCTCAGCGGGCCCAAAGCCAGATAAGACTAATGAGACTTGATGGAGTCGGCCAATCTAATGACATTGATAATATTGTTCGGCCCGAGCTCAGCGCGGCCAAGTGCGCGTATGCAAGCGAGCCGAGCCGGGCCGGACGGGGATTCTTGTGCGGCGGACGGGGTCGCATTGATTAATTTGGGAGAGAGCCCGAAAGTCACTCCGGGCGGCTCGGAGTCACGCGCTAGAAATGCCCCGTTTTGTTGCCAACGCACTCAGGGGCGAGGGGGGGGGAAGCAACACTGAGGGCTGAAGGGAGAGCACTTATTTGCTCTGTATTTACTTTCAAATGAACGCCGGCAGTGGGGGCCAAAACAAAGCAGCAGCGCGGGAATAATGAGGCAGAAATGAAAAATGGATTGCGACCCCGTCCGCCGGCCAAACTGGGCGCCCCGTTCGGCCAGCGCGCCCATCCCGGATCGAGCCTCTTTGGGTGCTCCCGAACTGGGCCGCTATCTAGATCGGCGCCTCCACCTGGAGCAGCGGCGCGCTCAGCCAGCGAGCGGCAGGCGCAAGATAAATGAAGACAAACAGTGGCCAGCTTTTGGCGCGAGCTCCACCTGGCCGCCTTGCGCGCCACATTCGAATGGTTGGCCGGGGCCAAAGCAAGCTGAGGCCACCAATCAACTAAATGGATCTATCTCGCGCTCGGACGATTCAAGTTGGCCAGCTTTGGGGCTTTTTGGCTCAATCAGCGCGCAAGGCGGCGCGCCAATCAGGGCGGCCATATTTGCATGGCTCGGCCGGCGCCGCTGCGGCCGCGGACGCATCCGCGCGCACCAGCGCCCATCGGCTGGCTGGCTGGCTGGCTGGCGATAATTGACGCAATTTGTCATAGGCTCGCTTGGAGCTCGTCCAAGAGTCGCCGGAAGGGGAGAGCTCTCGCCTCGGGCGATCGATGTCGCGGCGCCCGAGTCTTGACAAGCAGTCGCGACTCATTGGCCGCTCAGCGGGCGAGCTGAAGTTTTGCCCGAGCTGCCCGGCCGACAGCGAGCCGAGCTGGGCTGAGCTCACTAGCTGAGCAAATTTGGCCGCCGGCTCGGCTCAGTTGGCCAAATTTACAGCGCAAAGGCGCTAAGCCGCCAAGCTAGTTAGTTGGCATTTTGCTCCAGTTTGCTGGCTTAGCGCCCAGAGTTGAGCTGAGTTGGGCGGCGCAGTGCGGGGAGCGGACCTGGCGGAAGTGGCGGCCAACAAATGGGCGCGCCGAGTTGAAGTTGCACGAGCGAGAGCCGGCTTGACAACTCGGCGCGCCTCGCTCGCAATCGATCATTTGAGCGGAGGAATATTCGCCGCCAGCCAACTCGCCAAGCTCATTACGATGTTTCCGCTTCCGAGTTGTCTGCCAAGTTGCGTGTTTGGCCGAATTAAATCGCGCTCGCGGCGGCCCCTTCCGCCGGAAGGGGGGCGCCAAGTTTGTTTTCATAACTGCGAGAGTTGGCGGGCGAGCGAGCGAGCGCTTTGGTTTGAGCGGGAGGCAGAGTTGGCAATATGAGAAGTCATAATCACGATCTGGCGCTTTGAGAATTTAATTTAAACTCGCTGCCGCCGCCGCCGCCGCCGCCGCCGCCGCCAGTGCGCCGACTCGAGGGCTGGCGCCACTTCCGGCGTCAAGCAATCGACAGGCGGCGAATCCATCAGGGAGATAAAATCGGGCCGCCTCGCTTATCGCCGATCGGCCGGCTAGCCGAGGTAATGGAGCCGCCTTGGCGGCCGATTAATTAAGCGGCCGGAAGGCGGGCGCGCGCGCGCAAAGGGGCGTCGGCCTAATTCGATTAGTCGGCCGCCACTTCCGCCCGCCGCGCTGGCTCCAGGAGGCCGAGCTGAGTTGGACTGGCCGCTTCCGGCTAGCTGGCGAGCGCGTGCTGCCGCTGGCCGCCTCGCGCGCTATTGCTATTTGGTGGCAGCGGCCGCCGCTTTGCTGCGTCGTGCGCCGCTGCGCGCGCCTCTCGGCGAGCGCGCGCAGAGCCCAAAAATGGAAATTTATGGCCCACTAAACGGGCGCGGCCAGTTCGCTCGCGCGCATCCACCAAGTTGCAATCCAATTTCGAGCGCCAGATTTGAATCCAACACAATGCAGCTCGTCAATTTCCGCTCCGATCGGCGCGTCCGAGTGGCGGCGGGCGGGCGGGCGGGCGAGCGAGCGAGCGAGCGCTAGCAGCGCAAAGCTCACCTTGCGCGCCGCCCTAATCTCGCCGCCGGCCGATTATTCCGCCGGCCGGAAATCAATCAGGCCTCCCGGGCGCCATTGTTGTCTGGCTCGGTTGGCCGCTCGTGTTTGGTTTGTCGCGCGCTCGCGCTGATTGCGCGCCGGCCGAGTGGAGCGCGCGCGCCGCCTGATTGGCCGGCGGCAGCGTGACGCCGGCGCGCAACTCGCCCGATGATCGATCGCGGCCACCGACCGACCGGCCGGCCGGCCGGCCAGCCAGCCAGCCGGCCAGCTAATTGGGCCCAGGTGAGCCGGGCCGGAAGCGACCTGCGCCAAGA
>ENA-UOVY01000156-UOVY01000156.1-plant-metagenome-genome-assembly--contig:-NODE-156-length-42713-cov-622.148835_pt1 | contig 42713 bp, 32 predicted proteins | sample MGYA00249840_ERZ761561 | MGnify/ENA primary metagenome ERZ761561 (study PRJEB28882, sample SAMN05720143) | plant metagenome | isolation source: Guanajuato, Mexico | place: Mexico:Guanajuato, Mexico...
GCTTTACCAAGAAATACAACGTTCATCCGTGTTACTCAGCAATTGAATGAGGTTTGTTGTACCAAAGAGCTAACAGAATAGATTACATTAAAGTTCTCACACCTCGTTGTGTTTGTTGATCTCCACCAATTTACACTTGATTTTTGCGTAGGGGTTTGTAATTCGCGCGCTAGCTGAATCAGAGCACTGAAGTTTAAAAATGGCCGTTAAGCATGAGTGTAGACATTCGATTCTGAACGGTCGTCACAAGGAGCTACTAGCAAATATAAAAACCATATTTACGTATAAATGACTGATCACCACAAAAGCATCTATTATCTGACTGAGCTCTAAAGAAGGCCATTAACTAGGCTTTACGATAAAACTAGCGTTGAAGCCATCTTTGACAACACTGTTCTTCGCGAAAGCGCATGAAACGGCCACGTTTAGATAGAGGCGATATGGCACAAAACGGGTGCCCGCGTCCATCAGAAATTGATGAGGGCCTTTACTCGAGACAACTGTACGTGTTGGGCCACGAGGCAATGCGTCGTATGGCCACAACTGATGTTCTCATCTGTGGTCTGGGCGGCTTGGGTGTCGAAATCGCCAAGGATATTATACTTGGTGGTGTTAGATCAGTCTCGTTGCATTCAACGAAAAACTGTACCATCCAGGACTTGTCATCGCAATTCTTTTTGGACGAAAATGACATTGGAAAGAATCTTGCCGAGGCTAGTTGTCTTAAATTAGCCGAGCTCAATATGAACGTTCAAGTCAAAGTGCACACAGGTGAATTGATCAACGAACAATTCCTTAGCAAGTTTCATGTTATAGTTCTTACTGATTCATCCTACGATGACATAAAGCGCATTTCGCACATTACACACCACAGGAACATAGCGCTCATCGTTGCCTCGACTAGTGGGTTAATCGGGCAGATATTTTGTGATTTCGGTAAAGATTTTCAAGTGCACGATCAGGATGGTGAGCAGCCAAAGTCTATCATGATTGCCAGCATCACTAAGGAAACTGATGGTGTAGTCACTTGCATCGATGATACAAAACATGGCTTTCAGGATGGTGACTATGTTACCTTCAGCGAGATTCAAGGAATGACAGAATTGAACGGTTGTACGCCACGCAAGATTAATGTATTAGGAAATTTCACTTTCAGTATCGGAGACACGAGCCAAATGAATGAATATGTTCGCGGAGGCATCGCTACTCAAGTCAAGATGCCGGTAACCTTACATTTTGGCTCATTTAGTGAGACATTGTTCAATCCGAAATTTCAGGCTGTTGATTACATGGTTCCTCGCCAACAGGAGTTGCATGTAGCTTTCCAGTCGCTGGATCAATTTAAATCTCAGCACAAGAGGTTACCAAAACCCTGGGATGAGAACGATGCTACCGAATTTCTCAATATTGCATCGAAAGTTGCCGAGGCATTCAAGATTGAAAGTTTTGATAAGAGATTGCTGTCAATCGTATCAAAGACGGCCTATGGCGAGCTGGCGCCGATGCAAGCTGTTATAGGTGGTATTGTTGCCCAAGAAGTGATGAAGGCTTGCACTGGTAAATTTATGCCAATCAACCAGTGGTTCTATTACGATTCATTCGAGTGTCTGCCAGAGGACGATTCAAAGTTTCCAACTGCTCATAGCTGTCAGCCTATAGATTCCAGGTATGACAAACAAACCGCCGTATTCGGGAAAGATGTTCAAGAGAAGTTGTCTGAAGCTCGGTTTTTCTTAGTTGGAGCAGGAGCCATAGGTTGTGAGCTACTCAAGAACTTTGCCATGATGGGACTCGGTACAGGTCCTAACGGCCGTGTTATAATCACCGATATGGATATAATAGAAAAATCTAATCTGAATCGACAATTTTTATTCCGCAGCTATGATGTCGGCAAAATGAAATCAGACACTGCGGCAGCTGCCGCCAAAAGGATGAATCGTTCTATGCACATAGAGGCGCACCAGAACAGGGTTGGAGTGGAATCGGAGAACGTCTATGACGACGACTTTTTCGAAAGTTTAACTGGAGTTGCGAATGCTCTGGACAACGTTGATGCCCGTGTCTACATGGACCTTAGATGCGTCTTCTATCGAAAACCTCTCCTTGAATCCGGAACTACTGGCACCAAGGGCAACACGCAAGTCGTTATACCGTTCCTGACCGCATCATACTCTTCAACTCGTGACCCAGAGGAGGAGAAGTCAATCCCAATATGCACTCTCAAAAACTTCCCCAATGCAATTGAGCACACACTTCAATGGGCTAGAGACGAATTCGAAGGTTTATTCAAAATTGGCCCCGATGCGGTGCAACAGTATCTTACTGACCCAGGCTTCTTAGACAGGACTTTAAAAATGGCCGGTAATCAGCCGATGGAGATGCTTGAGATTGTCAAGCGCTTCCTAGTCGTAGAGAGGCCAAATAACTTCGAGGATTGTGTGCGATGGGCAAGATTGCATTGGCAAGAGCAGTATGATAATCAAATCCGTCAATTATTATTTAATTTCCCACCAGACAGGGCGACATCATCAGGTGCTCCATTTTGGTCAGGACCGAAGCGCTGTCCACATAATCTAACCTTCACAGTTGAGGATCCGATGCATTTAGATTACATAGTCGCGGCAGCAAATCTCAAAGCTTACGTTTATGGTATAGCCCAAGTGAGGGATAGACAAAAGATAAAAGAGATCCTGGCGGGAATAGAAGTACCAGAGTTCGTGCCCAAGTCAGGAGTCAAGATTGCCGTTACCGATGCGGAGGCATCATATCCATCAAATAACTCATACGAAAAGATGTCTGGATTACCCGATATGGAGCGCCTCTCCTTGATGAAGGACGAACTACCTCCTCCTGAGACTGTCAAGATGTCCATAAATCCAATCGACTTTGAGAAAGATGATGACACCAACTTTCATGTCGATTTTGTTGTTGCAGCATCCAATCTGCGCGCAAGCAATTACGACATTGCGCCGGCCGATCATTACAAAAGCAAACTCATCGCTGGAAAAATAATACCTGCTATCGCCACAACCACCTCTCTCGTCTCAGGTCTCACTTGTCTTGAGTTATACAAAGTCATCCAGGGTCACAAGAAGCTGGATTCTTACAGAGACAACTTCCTAAATTTAGCCCTTGCATACATGGGTTATGCGGAACCTATGAGGGCTCCCAAGAACAAGTATTACGACACAGAGTTCACGCTCTGGGATAGATTTGAGATGGATGCAGAAGTCACATTGAGGGAGTTTATGGATTATTTTAAGAACAAATACAACTTACAGATAACTATGTTATCCCAAGGAGTCTGTATGTTATATTCGTTCTTCTTACCGCCAGCAAAAGCAGCTGAGAGGATGGATATGGGTATGAAAGAATTAGTTGAATATGTATCAAAGAAACCTATAGAACCCCGAGTTAAGTCTCTAGTTTTTGAATTGTGTTGCAATGATACGACAGGAGAAGATGTTGAGGTACCTTATGTCAAGTATAATCTAGCTAAAAAGTGACCTATCATAGGCTACGAAAAACTCTTACTACTCTGATTCTTCGTGTCAATCATGAACAACTTAGTTCAATAAATCTTATGATCGATTTAATTAACTTATTCTGATTGTAACCAGCTTATCAAAGTCATAATGCACAACACTCAGTCAAGTGCAGTATTGTCAAGCTTTAACCATGAAATGCACCATGTAAATCATCACCTGATTGAACATCTAAATCATCATGCTCACATGTAGGTGCGCCGATTACTCTCAAAAGCCAGCGGCCGCAGTGGATTCAAATTGTTCAGTGCGTTCAGAAACTTCCTTACAGGAAGTCTTAGATTGATTCTGTTTTTTACATTGCGGCAACGAGATCTATGATGATGAATAATTTACATTTGCTAACTAATTACCCCCAATGAGTTCGCATGACTCTTCTCATCTACCGTCCTCCATCCACATGGTCAAGCTCCGGACTGTTATTGATTGTTGACGAACATAAGCTGTTTATGCTCGGTCTGAGCCGAAATTATCCGCAACTGCATTCGAGCTCGTCACAACGACAACAGTCTAAGCTTGATGAGCGCACAATCTTACTAATTGATTGAGCAAACTATCTCTGAGATCTTAGGCGGAGATATTTATCATAGTACTCGCCTGGCATTGAGCGTTTGTGGCATTTAGCATCAAAATGCTATGGACAATGCACTAAACTAATGAGTACTAACAAGTGCGGTTACAAGATTGATCTGATTCATTTCTTGGTTGTAAATGTGTCTGAGAAATATAGCCCTTCCTTTCTCTGACACAAACAACTCAAGACTCATGATCTGCTCGGTCAATAAGAGGGAACAGGTGTTATTCCAAATCTTTTGCTAAATATTCATATTCGACATGTCCGGCGGACATAACGGTTTCGATGATTCCATAATGTATGGCGACGATGGCCCTATGTAAGTAGTAAAAAGAAACCTCATGTATCAGGACCATGAACGAAATCTAATCTAGTTTTTTAATAAATTTCGCCAACCAGGACTCTCATAGAGCGTCTTAGCTATGTAAAGCAACTAGTGTTCAGTAGAACTAAGCTCGAGTTTAGAATAATATGGAACAAGATTTTCCAAAAAGAAGACGAAGAGTTAGGTTGGCTCCTCAGTCCTTACAGGCAATCTTCAAATGGCGAACCAACCATGATGACCTCATTCAATAAGAACGTCGAAGACGGTTACGATTATGGTTACGACGATGTCAGTCGAGTTTTTGGTCGCGAAAAAGTAACCATCTACAACAGAGGTGTCGCGAGGAAGTCAGATACTCGCAGGAAGAAAAGGGAGCAGAAGTCGTTAGGTGAAAACGCATTACAAATTGCCAGGTACATGGGTATGGGCGTCTATATGACATCAACCTCATTTCCTTCACCATTTCTACCAATCAATGACACAAACTTGTATGGCGATGAAATCTACTACAATCCAAAAAACGTGTATACCATGAGCAAGTTGTGGTAGATTTGGAACAGTATGTACCCTAGGAACAAAATTAAATATACATTCCGAGCCTTTAGGAGAAAAAACGTTCCTCACAACTAAAATAAAACAAATAAATGAAATCTTAATAGCGCCGAGATTCTTATCTTTCTCGATCAAGGTACAATGTAGTTTTTGCTTGAGCGATGTTAAGATCGATCATCTGTCTGGTGAGCACCAAGATCGAGCCACATGTCAAACGCAGCCTCAGATGAAATTATAAGAATATCCAGTGCCAGAAGTCTTCCCGTTTTATCTATCAATTGGGTCGTGAGAAGAAATAAGTGAATGGAACTCAACATTGCGAGGACTATTTTCAATCTGTTGAGTGCAGAGACATAGTATAGAAGAGCCGAGCATTTGAGTCAAATCTGGTCACAATCATCGCAAGAATGTTCTTGACTCGGACTAACCTAGGTCGTGGAACGAACCTGAAAAATCAGCTCGGTATAGTTAGAGAACGGAAGGGGACGCACCTTTTTCTAGCGAGCGTAAATCATAGTAGCAGGCCAGAGGTGTGTAAACTAGATCATAAATTCAAGCAATACCAGGTTATTGGTTCGGAGCCCGATTACAATTCCGAGCGATTTAGAGAGAATGAAACTCAGATGCAAGCCCTGGTTGATCAACTTAGATCTGTGCATTCGTCCATAAGCCTGGGTGGTGATAGTAAGGCTCGAGATAGACACACGGCGAAGGGAAAACTGTTAGTAAGGGAACGGATAGACAGACTTATCGACGTTCATGAGCCGTTTCTGGAGTTGTCGCCCTTGGCCGGCTACGAACTTTATGGAAGTGATGAGCAGGTTGCGGCTGGAGGAATTATCACTGGCATCGGGCGAGTCTCTGGACGCCAGTGTATGCTGGTGGCGAATGATGCAACTGTTAAAGCTGGCACCTACTATCCCATTACGGTAAAGAAGCATCTTCGAGCCCAACAAATAGCGCTCGAGAATCAGCTTCCATGCATCTATTTAGTCGATTCAGGCGGCGCAAATCTACCAAGACAGCACGAGGTTTTTCCCGATGAGAATCATTTTGGTCGCATCTTCTTCAACCAAGCAAACATGTCTGCCTTGGGTATTCCTCAGCTGAGTATAGTGATGGGAAGCTGCACTGCTGGCGGAGCTTACGTTCCAGCGATGTCCGACGAGAGCATAATTGTTCGTAACCAGGGCACCGTATTCCTTGCAGGCCCTCCGCTGGTCAAGGCCTCGCTCGGCGAGGACATATCGGCGGAGGATCTGGGTGGTGGTGACTTACATTGTCGACACTCGGGCGTAACAGACTATCTGGCGGACAATGATGAGCATGCTATCGAGATAGCGCGTCGGCTAGTCGACAATCTGAATATTCGACCAAGTTCCGCCAGTAATAGGAGTTTTGCCTTAGAGAGTGAGGATCCAAAATGGTCGCTCAACGACCTCTATGGTATTGTAGGGGCAGATTTGAAGCGGTCCTACGATTCTAGAGAGGTTATAGCTAGGATTGTCGATGGAAGCAAATTTGATGAGTTCAAGCCTCTTTATGGGGACACCTTGGTGACTGGATTTGCTAGATTGTATGGACAACTGATTGGTGTAGTGAGTAACAATGGAGTCTTATTCAGCTCCTCAGCTCTCAAGGGCGCTCATTTCATCGAGCTATGCTCGAAACGTAAGATTCCTTTGCTATTTCTCCAGAATATCACTGGATTTATGGTTGGTCGCGAGGCAGAGACAGGTGGAATTGCGAAGAACGGCGCCAAAATGGTTATGGCTGTCGCTTGCGCTAAAGTGCCAAAGTTGACTCTGATCATAGGTAGCGCAAATGGGGCCGGAGTGTACGGGATGTGCGGTCGAGCTTACTCGCCTCGGTTTCTTTTTATGTGGCCCAATGCAAAAATTTCTGTCATGGGTGGCGAGCAAGCGGCCAAAGTTCTCATCACGGTGAGAGAGCAGCAAAACAAGGGTAAGCCCTTGAGTGATGACGAAAAGGAGGAGATATCGAAACCTCTCTTAGCGAAGTTCGATAAGGAGTCGAGCCCATATTTTGCAAGCGCACGTCTTTGGGACGATGGAGTCATAGACCCAAAGGATACCAGAAAGGTGCTCGGCCTGGCCCTATGCGCAGCTCTCAACAGGCCAATTGAGGAAACCAATTTTGGTGTGTTCAGAATGTAAGACTTATGTGTGTCTTTGAGTTTATTATTTGCTCTAAGTAAACTGTAACAGCTCTTAAACATCAGATCTATGTTCAAGCTCAAAGGTTAAAAGTTTGCCGCCCAACCTCCTTATGTACATCCTCGAGTAATGGCCGCAAGCCAACTTATGGCGATACTGTTGTTGTCAGTGCATCCAATTCATCGAGAGAGTTTGGCCTGATTGGAGTGGAGATTCTCCAGTTAGATTCTTGTGCTTCCGATGAGAGGGGGAAGAAAATTTAATCACCGCCAACTTACCCGCAACATTTGCTCTGAGCTAGACAGCAGAAGACATTTCGTCCCGAGTAGGTGCGCAACTCGTCACAGGTATCACAAGCTGTGGTGTTGAGGATGTAGCCAAACTTGATGAAACCGCTAACAATGTTTGTCTGAACGATTAGAATTGCGCCAAACATCACTGTCGCCAAGATGAGGCCGTACAATCTCGAGGAACTTGTTGCTTGTCTCGTGAGGGCAAACATCTTCCAGAAATTCCAAGGTTTTCTTCTGGTTTGAGTTCGATGCGAGACGAATAATGGCGAGTTAGATAAACCAGCAGCTTTATATTTGTATATATGTCTCTCACTCAGTCCTCAACTCAATGATTCATCGAGAGTTTGATAGTAACAGTTGTCTGTCGGCTAGATTGCTTTGTTGACTTGATAAATTTCGAAAGTGTCTTATCTTGATGCTCGCTCTGCTGCTTATTGGACTCGATTTGCCGGTTCAATCAAGCGAAATTCTCTACCTCCTGTTGATAGAAGTCATGAAATAAAACAGTCTTCATTGCAAGACAAGTGATCTATGAGAGCCTTGTGCCCGTGCTCAGATTTTTCAAACTAACCGGGTGGATTGTTTGCAACATGAATCAGAGTGAATAGATTGGTTGCATGATATTTCCAACTTGATCACCCTCACTCAATCTCCTCAGTTTCTCCATTTGGTCGTCTATCTATCTATCTCGCCCCCTTCCCCTCCTTGCTGGAGTGACAACACGCTATCTAGCTCGAGGTAGTCAGACGAATTCTCGACACCCCTAAACTCTAGCTTCTTATCGAGTAACGTTGAAAGAAGAGGATAGCTGATGGCTAAGAGAGCCAAAACGGATATAGTAACCGGCTTGAAACAGCCTCGCTTACTCAAACTTTTATCGTGATTGTGAGATGAGGCTTGACTTGTCCGAGTATAACTTGTCTTCCATTTACACACTGAGTCGTCCGCTGTTGTTTTCATTATGCGATTGTACCGAAATTCTCTTCCTCATATCTAGGTTTGAATGGTCTGTATCTACATCAATGTCGCCAAGAATCATGACGGTATCGAGTCCACTGCATGAATCATTTAGGCAACCGAAACTCTCCAACAAACGACCATAACCAGTTGAGTTGAATTGTGAGCGATCTAGTCGCTACAACGCTTGCTACATCTGGATACTCCAAAACTAGAATTGGTAGAGCGAAGCGGCGAGCGGGCATTCATAGATACTTTCTAGTTTGATGATGAAGCTCTCGTGAGTAGGTCAAGATTCAGAGTACTTAATTAGGTTTCAGAGCGTCTTCTCAATGGAGACCGCTTACGTAGATGGCTTCATACAGGTGAGACTCTTTCTTGAAACTAAATCGGGCTCACTCGAGGTAAGCAAACCAGTCGCACCATCAAGGCTCCCCTCTTCTCCTCCTAAGCATCTACAAACCTGAAAGCAATTTTGGAGAGACTTGTATGAACAGATTGGACCAATGGTGCATCTGTGATGGTCACCAGTTATAACTAGCATCTCGGACATTCCGATTGAAGGATCAAGGAAGCCAGGATAGAGCGATTTGTGCTGTGGTGCCCATAATTTTGGAGTCGTATGCGGAACTTTATGAGTGGATATATGGTTACCTCGCTCTCCCCTCGCTGCCTCTCTCATGACCGGATAACGTCAGATCGAAATTTCTATGATTGGTTTAGTATATACAGCAACAGCACTCTAGATCCGTCTCTCCAGCTTTGAAGTCTTATCGAGTTTTTGCAACAAACGATTGTACCTATACACAATCACTAACAATGATACCTAGCTGTACTTCATCAAACTTTATAATAGGCCAAACAGAGCAATTGAACTCAGCTCAACCTTCATATTCAAAATACTTTTGGTCAAACCTATGAACCCTAACGTAACCGTCCTCGGACCCGCTCGCGTAACCTCGACCATCTGGATGAAAGGCAATGGTGTTGATAGGGCCGAAATGCCCCTTCACTCGAGCAAACTCTTCCTCGTATATCATGTGATAGAATTGAGCTTCGAATTTGCCCGATTGTTGCGCCGTCGTGGTGACTTCCATAGCCTCTTGACCACCACCGAGAACAATATGCTCGCGTAGGGGTGATATTGAGGCTGAATTTACTGGCCTATCCGACTGGTATGTCTTGATCCGATCTAAGGTATCTATGTCAAATAATTTAGCTGTACAATCTTTGCTAGCAGAGATGAACATGGTACAATCTGGATAACCTTGTAGATCTGTAATTGCCGCAGTATGATCAGTTGACTCGTGTAGAATTTCCCCGGATTTCCTCATATCCCATTTCTTGATCACACCCTTCTCGTTACCTGTCAGAAAGCTTTGGTCTAACGGACCCCAGATGGCGGCGCTTGGTTTTTCCGCTACAGGTTCTTCGTGGTAATAGCCAGAATTACTGGGAGAGTCGAGCTGCTTTGGGTCTCTAAGGTCTACAACGCAAACTTTTGGCAACAATTTCATCGTACTGTCAGTTGTGTAGAGAATTTGATGGCCAGAAAAACTGAAAGCGCAACATCTAGTTGAATTCTGTGTCTCAATTTGATGTAATGTTTTACCAGTTTCAGCATCCCAGACGAACAAAGACTCAGAGCCACCGGCGGCCACCTGAGTTGTTGCAAAGTCGACATCTAGATCCCATATGACACCAATGCTTGCATCATAATTACCTATCCTCTGGCCATTCGATGATTGCCACACGACCGGGCAACTGTCTTTCGCGGAACTAAATATGAGATCACCCTCCTTGTTGAACCTCACTCTTGTCAGTGCCCTCGAATGTCCATGCAATGCTAGCGGCCTCATGTTGAGACTTGATCGAAGTTTCGGCTAGAATTTCTTGAGCTTGAAAATGGTTCGATCGATGGAAAACGTAGTTTGACATATGGTCAGTGACTGGATCGATCTAGATTCGAAGTATCATGCAACCTATCCCCGATGGTTTTACAGCTCGCTAGATCAGTCGGCTTTTTCATAGCAGAAATTCACACAAGCATGCCGTTGATTCGGGCTTTTTGCTTCCCGAATGAAGGCGTGTCGACCCTTCATTGGCCCGCTTCCGTCGACAAAGCCATCCGCTTCTGCTAGTCCTGCCCGCACTGGGACTCTTTATATTTATTTTTCGGTCATCATCGTTTCTTTTGCCATCCTAAAATTGGAATCCGCTGATGCTCATATCCCAGATTCAACTCTCCTCCGACTGGATTGGCCGCTAACCCATATTTTATCGTATACGACCACTCCAGAGCGAGAGATCTAATTCGGCCAGGCGTCCGACTCATCTATCGAATACGAGTTGGCGTAATCAATAACTCTTTATTGGACCATAAATTGTCGAGATCAATTAACACAAAGATGATGCAAGTGGCCACTCCACCAATGGCTCCTATTACGGGTGACTCAGAGGCGGAGGATTTGTATATAAAATACAAGAAGCTGCTGAGGCACCTAGAATTTCTTCAAGTTCAAGAGGAGTATATTAAAGATGAACAGAAGAACCTTAAAAAAGAATACCTCCATGCCCAGGAAGAGGTGAAGCGCATACAAAGTGTCCCTCTGGTTATCGGGCAATTTCTAGAGGCTGTTGATGCCAACACAGGTATTGTTGGCTCTACAACCGGCAACAACTACTACGTCAGGATATTGTCTACTATTGATAGAGAATTACTTAAGCCCTCGGCTAGTGTGGCCTTGCACAAGCATTCGAATGCTGTCGTTGACGTACTCCCACCGGAGGCGGATTCGAGCATTACTATGCTACGTCCAGATGAGAAGCCTGATGTCAGCTATGCGGATATCGGTGGTTTGGATATACAGAAACAAGAAATACGTGAAGCTGTAGAATTGCCATTAACTCATTTTGAATTATACCAGCAGATCGGAATTGATCCACCAAGGGGTGTTCTTATGTATGGACCCCCAGGTGTTGGCAAAACAATGCTGGCGAAAGCTGTGGCTCACCATACAACTGCATCATTCATACGTGTTGTTGGCTCGGAGTTTGTGCAAAAATACCTCGGTGAGGGACCAAGAATGGTGAGAGATGTATTTAGGCTCGCTAGAGAGAATGCCCCATCAATTATATTTATCGACGAAATAGATGCGATTGCCACCCGTAGATTCGATGCCCAAACCGGAGCTGATCGCGAGGTCCAACGTATACTGCTCGAGCTGCTCAACCAGATGGACGGATTCGACCAATCAACCAACATCAAGGTGATCATGGCCACAAACAGGGCTGACACTCTCGATCCAGCCCTCTTGCGTCCCGGAAGATTAGACAGAAAGATCGAGTTCCCAATGCCAGATCGTCGTCAGAAGAGACTTATTTTTTCGACGATCACGGCGAGAATGAACCTCAGTGACGAGGTAGATCTCGAGGATTACGTGGCAAGGCCGGACAAGTTATCTGGTGCCGATATCAATGCCATCTGTCAAGAAGCTGGCATGCATGCTGTAAGAGAGAACAGATATGTTATATTGGCGAAAGATTTTGAGAAGGGTTACAAAAACAACACAAAGAAGAACGAGTCAGAGCACGAGTTCTACCGGTAGTTGATTGCTGAAGCAAATATTTTGAAAAAATAAAACCTAACACAATTGAATGCTGACGGATCCGATCAATCTTGGTTCTTGACTAAACGTGGCTAAAATTGGACGACTAATTTCACTTCAAGTAGTTTTGAGTCTTAACAAGTTTTTGATTTTCCTTTGTTTCCTGGCTGTTTGCTTTGGAAGCTTTTCCATTAGTTAGTCTGACTTTTGGAAGCTGTCTGATTAGGGTCAGGAGTTCATCGTCTGATTTGTTAGCTCGAACGTATTTTACCAAATTCTGGGCGATAGTCTCGACGAGTTTGTCTGAGTTCTTAGCAATAAGTTTAGCAGAGTACTGCTTTAATCTTATGCGGCACCTATAATTGTTTTCCTCCTGACTTAGGTTACTATCTGGTTTAAAACCAGTAAGGGATGGTTTGTAGCTGAGTATGTCAGCTAACTTATCGATGTCTGTCATAATGTAGTTGGATTTGTGCTGGTAGAGGCAATTCTTGTCTGTGCACGTCCCAATAAGGTCCGGTAAACAAATATAATGGTCTGGACAGATATTATGCGTGTAATTGAGATCTGTGACTAGTAAACCTGACTCTAGAAATTTAGAAGTTAGCCTGTATGAGGCTAGATTTCTAAGAAGACTGTTTTTCAAGTTGTACAGGGAACTAAGTCTGTTGGATGGAGGCCTCTTTCTTATTTCTGGAGCTGCCTTGAAACGTAGCCTTGAATTCTTCGGTTGATGATAAGATCTCAAATCTCTTTGCCGAAGGAAGGGTGCCAACTTATCCATAGTCCCTTTTCCAGAAGTATCTTTGTATAATTCTTGAGAATGATTATTTCGCGATCTTGAATTTGGATCTCTTTAATCTAGACACGTGTATTGTGTTGATAGTGCTCATCAAATAATCGGTTAATTCAGCGAGATTACATGTAAAAAAGATGCTCGGTGGGAGAGAAATTCGCAACTTAGCTCAGATCAAATATAAGAGAGACGATTTCTCAAGTTGAGAATTGCCACATCTGTCTGATATCGTACTGATCTTCAAACTACCTGGGTCTTTATTAGTAGCATTACTCAACACGAGACTCAATATTTATTTTAGTCGCGAGCACAATTGAAGAACTTAGGGCCGCCTAATTTAGGCGAACGGTGACTGCAGAAACTCTAAAAGGAAGCTGCAGTTTATTTTAACACGTTGTCTCTCGCGTGGATCCCTTTCATCGAATTCCATGATCCCATTTATCTCAACCTATGTCGAATTACTACGAGGATGGGTATTGATCAAGAGAGCGTAGAGAATGGAGTTGTCCACGACGAAATTGAGATAGAGGATTTCAATTACGATCCAGAGACTGGCATTTTCACGTACCCTTGTCCTTGCGGCGACGAATTCATCGTGTTGAAGGTGAGTTTATCAAGCGGCTAATTTCTCGAGCGAACATCTTGATACAATCTAACTCGAATATCTGCCATCATATCTTTCTTAAGGATGACCTCCTCAATGGTGAAAAGTACGCTAAGTGCCCTTCATGCTCGCTCATGGTCTTGGTGATATACGAACCCGACGATCTCAGCGCTCTCATCGAGACCAAGTCATCCCAGAGGCAATCAAGTTCAAACAAGGTCACCAGTTTAAGAGTGACTAGTTGACAAATTTATTAATTTTTAGTCCAACTATCCGCCTGATTTCAACATTCGTTTGATTAAACTACTCCGATATCTTGACATGTCTGACCTTAAGCTATCACGTCAGTTTTGCCCGCTGCAAGAAGGCTTGACCCTTGTTATAGTAGTATTCAATCTTGTCCTCATCGATTTCTTGCCTAAACTCTTTTCGAATACGATCCCTAATGTATCCTTTGTCAGAGTACTTAAGACTGCTTACGTAAACCATACAAGCCCTATAAAGCTTTAGTATATCACACCTAGAGACTGCCATACCTGAAAGACGAATTTAGCCCTAATAATCGGTTGGATTTCACTCCAATTAGAACGAGTGTTTGCAAAGCTGATTCACTTTTGTAGATGATAGGGCCAACTCCACTTGTGATTGGATCGTGGCCATACAAGGATATTACGTCGAGTAAAACGCTCCGAAATCCGGGTTTTGATTTTTTATTTGGTCATGAGAAGCATACATGAGGGACAAACTATTAATAGGGTGGTGCGCGTACTGGTGAGAGCGAAACCATTACAGTGAGCGAACAGCTTCACAAGCACTGGGCGAGCAATCTATATTATTTTCTGTTCATGTTAAACCGGAGCTGATTTTCGGATTGACCTCAGAGCTTGGTCGGAAATCGACATTTATGCCAGTCTTCGATCCTGCGTGTATAGTGACCAATAGGCCCTATCAGATAATATAAGAGGCTGATGTCGCATCTGCCTGAACAACTCCAGCACAATTGAGCAACTATTAGAAGTGGGCAGCGAAAGCACGTCGATGGCCGGCGTAAAAAAGTAAGTTATCTGGATAGATATCTCAGCCAATCATTCTCGAGCTGGAGATCTGAACCACGACTAATCGTAATCGAATTTCCAACAACAAAAGCCTCATAGGATTGGCCTTAGCCGGCTCAACCGGGATGACATTGCTCATCTTGGCTTGCACATTACACGTACAAAATTGGTGGCCTGCGATTTTAATCCTTTTCTACCTCATTGTGCCATTTCCAATCCTGATATCGAGACATTTACAAGACGATTCGGGTTTCAACTCGGGACAGAGTAATCCGCCAAGAGAATGGGCTTATTTTGTAACAACTGGCATTATCATTAGCGCCATAGCGTTACCTATTGAAATGGCTACCGTAAGAACGGTGAGTGTTGTGTTTAGATGATGTTACAAGTTGTCTTGGCAATAATGATCTAACATTTTTCGATCATCCCGTACAGATCGAGGCATCTGCCGCAGTATTATCTATCGCAAGTTCGATATTCTTCTTCTCTACGCTGCTTGCGTTTTTCGTCGTGTTTCAATCGGAGGACAGCTACTCAGATGGTATATACTGACGGTCTCTGTTAATTAGGGTAACTTAATCGAAGTTATTATGTGTATAAATAATCCGTCGGCCACAAGTTTAAACGAATCAATATTGAACAACGCCAAAGCCCTCTCATTGCGGGTGGAATATTGAGTTGGCTCTAATCATGTACAGATATTTTCCACCAAAATCTATGTCCTAGAAATTATAACTAACGCTAAGAAAATAATTCCGAGAACCAAGAGCAAATACATCAGGCTTGGATACGTTGTTCCCATAATGATATTGGTAATAGATTATCTTTCTCCATCTAGACAACTTATTGTGGTAGATGTAGAAAAATAATCTCGTCGAGGAGCTGGCTTTCTTTGCTGGTGACTGCCCAACGAATCATGATGTCGGTTAGAATCAATCCTGGGCCAGCCTAACGGAAATGGGAGAGCTCCAAAACTTCAGATCAGTCCGTTGATGACTCGATTTATTGATTGAATTACCGATTGATGCATTTGACAAAAAATTAACCAGATATGATCACAGATGTATCTGTTCTTGGTTTCAACCAGCCTAGCTCGCTTTCGGTGGGCTGGGACTCAAGACGGTGTACTGAACTGTAGCCTTCTCTCTATTCTGACTGATGTCCTTAATCCAGGGCATCAAAGACGAAGTTTTGGTGTAAACACCCGGTACGCCCTTTGTTGCGCAACCCAAACCATAACTGACTATACCCACAGCTACTGCCTTACCGTCCGCATATTCGAGCAACGACCCGCCGCTGTCACCTGCCATTTTTTGAGACGATTAATCTCAGATCAAGGATGATTTGAGTTTTTAGTCTAACTTAGATTATGCTCTTACCTTGACAAGCGTCCCTTTCGCCATGGTAGTCGGCGCAGATGAAGTCTTTGAAACTGTGGTATTGATCTTTGACTTTCTTCAATCTCTTCGAGAATATGTTGGCACATTGCTCGCCATTCGTTATGATCAAGTCAGTCGTTAGCAAGTTCTCTGGTTTTGAATTAGGATCCTTTGATTCGGTATCTCCCCATCCTGCTAGCTTCACTACTTGTCCCTCGGCAAATTCTTTGCCCTCAATCGGCAGGCAGACTGTGTTTATAAACGGAAGTTTGCCGTCATAGGTTGCCCTTATCTCTGCTTTCTCGTTTATCTCAATCAGAGAGACATCAAACCCGATCGGGCTATTTCTATCAAACTTTGAGTGGTAGAACACCTTCTTTATGGTGAAGTTTGCATTGTCCTTGCTGTGAGCGTTGTTAGAGCCCCCAACAAGACGTACCTTGCCCTCGTTGAGCAAATTTATCACAGCCCTACACGCCAGTCGGAATGGTTAGCGATCTCATGGGAACAAGTCGTTTCCAAATGGGCAGTCAATTACTTACGGATCAGCAAAACAATGGGCTGCTGAGAGAATCCAACGTTCACTGATGAATGAGCCCATGCAAAAGTGAGCCGGGGGCCCATTTTTCTTCATCACCTGGAACGAGACCAACCAAGGAAATTGGCCTTGACGGGCACTATTCACAAAACCGCCTTTTTGATTATCAGGGTCGGAGATACCGCATGTCTTGGTGTTGTATCCATCGATCATTTCACTTTCATGAGACTGATTGTTCAACGCAGACGGACCCTTGCGCTTGCCATCGACGACAACTGCATCCACAAAATCATGATTAAAATTAGCTTGGAGCAAAACGGAAATGAAAATCGCGATGAGCGCAGCAGGATACATGAGCGACTTTGCTTGCTTAGACATTGCAACAAAATTATCTTTGCCCGCCGATAATTTGGCCTGTTTTCGTCGATCAAGATGCAAATCTGACCTGAACCTCAGCCGAGTTCCCCAAGATTATAAGACAAGCCAATGATGATATCATAAAATCTGAACTGGATCTTCCGAACTTGTAACCGAATATGACTAGCTCCTAAGGTTAAGATCTCAAATTCCCCCAATGATCAAATGTAAACTTAGCTATACGATGACGATAAGGGAGGGCTCACATTCAACATTCCGTTCAAAATCTTGGTTGGGAGAATTATATCAATGATCAACGCTTTTGAGCCAGAATTGAACTGGCAAATGCAAGCGCCAATTGGTTCTGAATCAAATAAATGGAGACGACAAAGGTGACTGATCTTTCGATTACGCCAATTTCTTGCCTCTAATGCTCGTTCGTGAACAAAACAGTATGCAATTAGGCCGCCCTTGGCCTATGGTATTTCTGGCTTGCCAAAGAGTTCGCGCTATCAGCCATTGAGATGGAAAGAGCCTCCGCTCATTGTGCTTTGAGCGCTTCCCTACACTTAAATGCACATTCATCTTCAGTGGTATGACATAATCACGCCAAACAGTTTCAATTTTATATTGTGAAACTTCGTCTTCTTAGACTGAGACTGTGTCAATATATCAAGGTCAACTCATAATCTCACACCAATGTCAGTCAGCTGTTCCTTTACTCGGCTCGAGAGCCTCCTGACGAAGGATGAGAATTTTATCAAGCTTAAAAAATACTTTCTCGCCCACGGCAGCACTCTGAACATGAGGCAAATGTTCAAGGAGGATCATTCGAGGGCCCAGAAGTATCATGTGAAGCTTGAGAAAGAAGAGAGACACTTTAGTCTCTTGTTCGACTACTCAAAGAATATAATTAATGATGACATCCTTAAAATGCTACTTGACCTAGCTAAAAGTCGGGGCGTTGAAGAAAAGAGACACGCGATGGTTACTGGAGCCAAGATTAACTTTACTGAAAACCGATCAGTCTTACATGTAGCTCTGAGAAACCGGGCTAACAGGCCAATTCTAGTCGACGGCAAGGATGTTATGCCAGACGTCAACCGTGTCCTTGAAAAGATGGAGCATTTTTGCGATCAAATAATCGGCGGCTCCTGGCTGGGCTACACAGGCAAAAAGATCACAGATGTAGTTAATATCGGCATTGGAGGCTCAGATCTTGGACCAGTGATGGTTACTGAAGCCTTGAAATCGTATCAGGTTGGGCCAAATGTGCACTTTGTTTCTAATATTGATGGTACTCACCTCGCAACAACGCTGAAAAAGCTCAACCCTGAGACAACCTTATTCATCGTTGCATCAAAAACTTTCACTACACAAGAAACAATCACCAATGCAACCTCAGCTCGCGATTGGTTTCTTAAAGTGGCGCATGATAAGGCGCATGTTGCAAAGCATTTTGTTGCTCTATCAACAAATTTGGCTAAAGTAAAAGAGTTTGGTATCTCTCCGGATTCAATTTTCGAGTTTTGGGATTGGGTTGGAGGTAGATACTCCCTGTGGTCGGCCATTGGTTTGAGCATAGCGGTCAATATTGGTTTTAACAATTTTGTCAAGTTGCTCGATGGAGCCCACTTCATGGATGGACACTTCTATCATGCCCCAATGGAAAAAAATGTGCCCATTCTGATGGCCATGCTTGGCATATGGTACATCAACTGTTTTGGAGCTGAAACGCATGCGATCCTTCCTTACGACCAGTACCTCCATAGATTTGCTGCCTATTTCCAACAAGGTGATATGGAATCTAACGGTAAATTTGTGACAGCATCTGGGGAAACAGTTGACTACTCAACAGGGCCAATAGTCTGGGGTGAGCCGGGAACAAACGGTCAGCATGCTTTTTATCAGCTGATACATCAAGGAACGCGGCTTATCCCCGCCGACTTCATCGCTCCCATCTTGAGTCATAACCCGATTAGTGGCGGACTGCACCACAGAATTTTGTTAGCCAACTTTTTGGCACAAACTGAAGCTCTAATGCGCGGCAAGACCGAACAGGAGGCTCGCAAGGAGCTGGAGGCAAAAGGAACCATGAATAAGGAATCGATAGACAAGTTGGCTCCACACAAGGTATTCCGAGGTAACAAACCAACAAACTCAATTGTTGTTCGCAAGCTCGATCCATTTACTCTCGGGGCTTTGGTGGCTGCCTATGAGCACAAGATATTTGTTCAAGGGGCCGTTTGGGCTATAAACTCGTATGACCAGTGGGGTGTTGAGCTGGGCAAGGAGCTTGCAAAAGCGATTGAGCCGGAGCTCGGATCATCAGCCGATGTGTCAAGCCATGACTCGTCGACAAACATGCTGATAAATCATATCAGGGCCAACCAGGCATGCTAGCTAGCCTTGAGGTGTTTGCCAAGTCAGCAAAGCACTCGAACAACACAGGTATGAAGGTCTTTCTGGGTTTAGTTTTTGTATAAGGTGCATCACTTTTCAGAGTTGCTTGTTACTGTTATTAAAATGGGCAGGGAATGGGAGAGCCATTTTGGCCGATGTATTAAAGAGGTTGATTTAGATTTCACTCCGCCAATCAATCAATCGGATTGCTAGTCAGCCGATCAATCACATTGTGTCCAGCAGAGGGGAAGCCTATTTGCATAGCGATTATGTTCACCTGTTGTTCGGTTGATTCTAAAGAGATGAGCGCGTCAGCTAATCATGTCTGCGGACACTCAAGTCGACTAAAATCCTCTTAGAAAGGCAACAAAACCAGAGGGAGCTCCTGCTGAAAGACCTGATGTAGGGATTGTTTAACGACAAGAGAGCGTTTTGTGTGTTCGGACTTGGATGGAATTTTGAATAACAATGATTCTCCCGAGAACAAGGTAGCCCATTTAGGCCTGGTCTTCTCCTCTACTAACTGTTGAAGAGAGACTGTTAATTTGCCAGTTAATCTCTCAAATCAGATCAGCTTATCTGCGCCGATCAATCTGGGCACCATCGTAGAGTTTTCAACTAGAAACCATGGGATCCCAGTGCCGGTTTGAGCGCTTTTCGCTCAAGGTGAATTAGCGCAGGTGAGAGATATGAGGCCAGCCGAGAGTTTTGCCTGAGTTAGGAGAAGATTTAGACCATTTTAGCGCACAGTGTCGGAATCCAAGGCGCATGGATGATTCTATAGATTTAATTGTTGAGTAAACAAAAATTATTATTATTATTCTCTCTGTTTGAGGCGGCTAAAGTGACGATGAGCAGTACATACGGGAACAACTATTCCCTGACAACTGGAGATAGCAGGGGGACCATTGCAAAGTGGTGAGCTTAACAATGAGCCGTATTGAGCTTAGGTTAGTTGAGTCCTCATGAGTTTGGCTAGAATCAACGAGGAGAGGGGGCGCTTTTGCGGAGGGGGGGGGACGATCGAGGAGGAACTGGCAACAGTAGTGGCGCAGGTAAATTATTTAAAGTATTTCTGTTGAAAGAGCTACGATGAAGCGAGAATTTTCCTGGTGCATTTTAAGCAGAAGTAGCAGTTCATCCCTTAGGCCACAATGGTGGGATCCCCACCACCACCACCAACCTCCATTGAAGTTGATGGAGGTTGGCTTGAGGCAGACGGGTGTCCGCAAATTGCTTATGTTGGCTTCCTTCCCGCTTAGTGTTTATAATTTAAGTAACTTCGAGAGTTAAATAGGAGACTTATAATTGATTTGTGTGTTCACTTGATTTCAGGTGCCCGACTGATGGCTGGCAGAGGAGGCTCTTGAATGGTTGCATTGGCTGCCTTTACCCTACGCTCGTTTCCTTAGGCTGGTTGATATTATAATTAGTGTTAGTTCACAGTTAGGTAAATACACTTGAGAGGTTGGCTGGGTTTTGGGGAGCCAATCTGGCGCCAAAAAAGTCAGCCAGGTGATGATGTTGTGCTAATGCTCCATGTTTGATGGCACAACATTCCACGAGGCCAGGTGTTGGAGAATCGCAACTACTTTTACAGAGTGAAGGCCCTTAGCGGTTAGGCAAGCTTGTTGAGGAATTTTCATTCATTCACTCGCTCACTGACTGGCCGGCTGAAAATCAGGGACGCAACAAAAGATATTCCATTCAAATGATTTGATGGCTCTGCCAAGTCGTCGCCCTGTCTGCCAAGTTGCCTCAGTTGCCCGATTATCGCAGCTTGAGTCCTTGAGGGGAGGGCATGTTAATTCTGGCCCATACCAGTGCCTCCGCCTACCTGAGAGCGGCAAGCTAACGTTAGCCAACCATCACATTATAGGTGTAGGCGAGAAGCAATTTTGGAGCCGAACCAAAGTTCTACAAGCGCAACGATTTAGCAGTCGAGTTTTAGAAAACAAAGAGGCTAACAAAACGAGCGGCAGCCACAAGTTTACGCGCCTAAACGCCGCCTAGCTTTGGGGGCACCAAAGAGAGGGCACGCAAATCAACGGGCCGCCGGGTATGTTTCAAGTTCTCGCTTGGCTTTTGAGAGGGCCAACTGGGCCCCCATCGGTCGCGGCAATGGTTTTGGTGCGAGCGAGAGTGGGCGTTTTCCGGCCGCCAGCGCCAAGCCTTGGCCAGTTGAGGCTGATTGGAATGAGCGGGCAAATTGAAGCAATGTTTTGATTTCAATTCATTCTGCCACTAAATCACTTAGCGGCCGGCCGCCTGGTCAGGTAGGCCGCTGGTGAGCAAGCACGCACACACATTTACAGAATCAATCGCCAATTATCCGTCGCACATTAGTGGTCGAATGTTAATTGCTGGCCCTCCAGCTGCCTCCTCCACCCCATTTGCTCGTCCAAACTCAAGCATAGTTAGCTGAGGCCGGTTTGCATTGCCCACCAACTGACAGCCTCAGGCTAACCCACGATTGAGCACTTGCTTTCGCCGATCTGGCCTCGCTTGTTGTTGTTGTCGTTGAGCACTTGCGCTGCCAATCACCTTTGGGGGCACAAAAAGGTGGCCTCAAGTTGGAGGGTGCAGCTGCACAGGTATGGTCTTGGCTTGTTCGGCCGGCAACCAGGCTGAAGGGATTGTGTTGTGATTGGAAGACTATTCGCCGCCTCAATGCTAACCTCGCCGCTAATTTGTCCCCGTGTTGTCGCCACCTCCTCACGTTCAGCATATCCAGGAGGAACAATTGGCGCCCACATAAGGAGCCCTCAGTTGAGTTGGATGGTCCGCAAGCACAATGGCAACCATTCTATTGCTCTCTGGTTTTGACTAGAATTTGCCCGGCCCGTCAAAATTGCTCAGCTGCTCACCAGCCGCTCGCCTTGCGCCACTGACCGAAATTGAATTAAACGAACCAGCGAGCTGGTGAACCCAAAAAGGTTGGGCCCAAGCATCTCAGGTATGTTTGGAGTAGCGCGTGTGGCTGGCGGCGACAAAGGCGCGCAGTTTACCTCGGCACCAAACTGTGGGGGCAACCCACTCGGTTGCATTTGGCCGCCGATTGAGCCATGATAAGAAATCATTGGACCCATTGTTGTTGTTGTTGTTGTTGTTTGATTGTCACCAAGCAGCTTGTTCGTTGGCCCAAAATTAGAGTAACGTTTTCGCGCTCACTAAATACGAGATTGATTGACGCTCAACAACTCGATTGAATTAAGTGTCAAGTTTTGGAAAAACAAATCGACACATTGAAATGCCCGCTAGAATGGGACTATAAACCCAAAAAGCTTACGCCTCTTGGAGGTGAGAGAGATTTTATCGCCACTTGGACCCCAAGTGGCTCGCCGCTGCTGCTCAAACAAACGAACCCTCTTGATGGTCGATGTGAAACGTCGATGGATGTTGCTCGTTTTCTCTTCCGGCTTCTCGCCCAAACCAAAAACCCAACCAATGGGGGCGACCCAATTTCTGCTCTGCTCGGTCCACAGTTCCCGCGCTGAACACCACCAGCAAGGAGGGCAAAATCCACCCTCTAAGTGGGCCAAATTTAATAACTAGCAGGTAACGAACCAATCAATTTGTTTGCTTTATTCCGGGCAGAGAGTTGATCAATTTTTGGGAGCTGCGAGACTGGCTTGAGTTTGGAGCGCAGAAAAATGGCAGACTAAATGGGCTGCAAACGTAGCTCAGTACGTGATAACTAACCAATTTGGTGGACGCACATGCGCATTCACTGAAGTGTTCGCATGCGCAATGGGTCAAACAGTGAGCCCAACTTGGGCGAAGGGGAAACATAGGCCAAAACGTAGCTTGTTGGTCGTTAAATGAGCTGTGCGCGCGCCGGTCCAGCCTCGCCGCCCAAAGCTGCAAATTGAGAACTCGCATTGGCCAAGTCAAAGCGGCCGAGTTGTTGTAATAAGCTTATAAGCCGTTGGCGGCCTGCGCATTGCTTGCCGCTTTTGATTTGAAGCGGCGCATGGGGGACAATTGTGCTGATTGTGTTATTCTGGTGCCAATTTGTTTTCAAGCGGCGCCAATCCCGGGCGAGCGTGCGCAGCGCCCACTTCTACCCCCTGACCGCGCAAGAGAGTTGGACAGTAAGTGAGCGAGCGAATAGGAGGAGTGCGCAGCTTGCTCGAGTGCTCGACGGCGCAGCGGCCAAACTAGCAAGCAAATCAGCGGACGCAAAGCAAGAAGAAGGCGGAGAAAAACAAATTGAGTTAATGAGATGATTCGGCTAACTGGCCCTATAATACGCCCACAAGCAAACTCGCCAATGCGCAGCTCCACTGGGCCGGCCCCCTTGGTTGTTGTTGTTGTTGCTGCTTTTGGTTTGGAACTTGGCGCTTTTGTTGGAAGATTGGCCACTCTCGCGTTGGGTTCGGCCAGTCCAGTCTAGTCTGAGCGCTCGCGCATTGAACCTCGATGGAACTTTAGTCGCCGTGTTGACTCGACTTTGAGGGACTCCAATTGAACCGTAAGCCGAATTTGAGCAAGCAAGAGATGATGTTTGTGGGAGCAGCGGAAGTTGGGCCACAGGTTTGCGGCAAGCAGCTCGCAAGTGGCCAGTTAGGAAAATCTCAGCAATTTCAAGGGGACCAGCATGTGCGATTAGATTCAAGCAGCAACAGCGCAGAGCAAATGTTTCCAAATCAACGAAGACGCGCCCAACTATCTAGCCAAACGCAACACGAAACTAACGAACAACAGCAGGCTCAAAAGGAGAAACGACGCCACAGGTAAGCGCGCAGCTGGCTTGGTTTGAAATTGAGCGCTAACACGCGATTCTAAAGAAAACGAAAGCGCCAATTTGGGCGCCACCGGCCGCTTGTTAGGCCAATGTTTGGCCCGCCGAAGGAGTTAATTAATTTGCGCAACGCCGTCAGGTAAAATTGGGTCCACCAATGGGAACACGCGAGTTTAATCGGCGAGGAAGTAGAGTGAGGGGGGACCTAATTACGCAAGGCACCGCTGTGCTCGTGCCAGACTATGACCAGCATCTCTCGGTGTGGTCCAACGCTGGCAGCTGAGCGAGCGTCCGTAATGATGGCGCCCAGGTCGTAATTAACCTGGTTCAAAGCAACGCCCTCTCATCACCGTTTTGGCGCCAGCCAAAGGCTCCAAATTGCGCGCTCTCTCACCGAAGTCCATACCTGGGAGTTCCAAGGCTGCTAAATAAGAGCAACATTTTACACTCCTCTCGAGTGGAGTTAACTTACACATGCAAACACCTCAAAATTGCCTCTGACAAGCCGCCCCACCTCCATCCGCCATAATAACCAAACAATAGCAGCAGCAGGACCATTTTCACCAGCTACCAGGTGAAGGAGCTCGAGGAGGCATTCAATAAGGCTCATTACCCAGACGTGTACGCGCGCGAGGCTCTCTCGATGAAAACGCAACTGCCCGAGGACAGGATACAGGTGAGTGGCTTGCCAACCTATAGGCCCAAGGCCGGACTAGACTAGACTGAACCAGTGCGAGCCCGCTGAGGCCACTCAAGGCTAGTTTAGTGCGCGAAGGCTGGCTTACATTCATGGTTGATGGAATTTGCGGGCAAACTAGACTAATTTGTCAGGCTTTTGGCTAACCAGCGGAGAAAGTTTGGGGGCAAGCTCGAGCTTGTGCGCGTTGATTGAGTCGCGTGGCTTTACGCGCCGGTCACGCTTTGCGCAACCTTTAGCTTGGCTCCCCCCTTAACACTGATGACAACAATAATTATTTCCGCTAGCCAACCTTGGCCAAGCAGCGAGTGGTTTGAATGAAAAGGGGCGCGAGCGCTAAACCAAATGATGCTCGTTATTGGTGGCCGCCTTTGGAGGTGGTGGTGGCGTCTTGTTCCCAGGCTGTTTTGCTGGCCGATTGTTGGACCGTTGAACTGTTGGAGGTTGGGCGAAATGGGTGGATGTGGATGCAAGCTTTGGGTCGCTTATTGAGCGCTTTAAGCGTGGCAAAAATCAACAGCAAACACACGCAATGATTGATCAATGGGCAATGTTTTATGTTGACGGCCATTGCCAATTACGGCGCCGGCGCCGCTCGGAGCTGCAACGAGGATGTGCGCTCGTTGCAGAGTGCGCTGATCAGCTCATTTGCTCGAGGCTCGTGGAGGCGCCGGTGTCGCTTGGCCCCCAGGCGGCTGGCAAGTTGCGTAATTGATTTCCGCTAGCAACCCGACCAAAGGCTCTCATTGTGAGCGCGCCAACGGGTCGAGTTTCCTACAGAGGAAGCCCGCACAATCGTCTCGGGAGGCCAAAGCCATTGGCGGGCCCGAGTCCAAGATCGGCCCGCTCGCCAAATCCAGCGGCCATCGGTGGCGCCCATTGAATTTGTTTAGCGAGTAAACTGGCAAAAGTCATTTATCATTCCATTTCATCGCATTGGTGCCATCTAGCCGCACGTTTGGCGGGCGCCAGAGAAAACTAATTTTAAACGTCAGTTTTGGCCAAAGTGTATTGCCTAATAACGAGCTCCTCGAGCCCCTTGAGCTGTTTGCCCCCCATTGGCGGCTCAAAGTCTCTCCCCTTCTCGCGCCAGCCGCTTAAACTGAGGGCCCAAACACTTGCGTTTGATCCCATTTCCGCTCCCCTTTGCCAACATATGACCGCAGTTTCTAAGACCCAATTTAGTCTTAGTTCAGCTTCCAACACCATAAATGTCGGCCAGCTCTTAGCCGCTTGTAAGAGTTAAGCTTGCGCCTGTAATCAGCTATCGGCGTGCTAATCCGCTTGCAGCTCAATCTTTGCCAAATAGGCTTCCTCTCCTCTCTTGCTCGCGTTTCTTCGCTCTCTCGACCGGAAAGGAGCGCCCAAGGAGTTGGGATTAGAAACTAATTGATCAATTGACTGATTGCTGCCACCTCCATTGGCCGCCTCTTGTCGCCCGTCGGACAGGTTTGGTTTCAAAACAGGCGCGCAAAGTGGAGGAAGACAACCAAGTGCTGGGGCAAGAGCACCATCATGGCCGAATACGGACTCTACGGCGCGATGGTGCGCCACTCGCTGCCGCTGCCCGAGACGATAATGCGCCAGCAGCACAACCAGGACCAGCAGCAGCAGCACCAACAACAATCAAACCGTTCAAGCAGAAACTCAGCCTCAGGTGCAGAGAACGAGGAGCAGGCGGCGGAAGAGGACGGCTCAAACCAGAACGAGCCCCTTGAATCGGCCGACTCGCATTCAACTGCGCCGTGGTTGCTCGGCATGCACAAGAAGAGCCTCGAAATAAGTGGTCGGCTAAAGTCTGGCGGCCAGCGATCGGGTTGCGCAAGCACAACAGCGGCAGCGAGCTCAGAGGTGCGCGGCTCCTGTGTTGCCTCGCTGGCTGAGGTGGACAAGAAACGCGAATTGACCTCCATATTTATGAGCGTTAAGAGGATTCTTGCCTGCGGTCAACCCGAAACGGAGGAGCAACGCTGCCAGGCTTCGAGCGGCACAATGGACGGCCAGAGGGCGGTTTGCGCGGAGGGCGGAGAAGCCGGCGAGCAGGCGGATGGGCAGAGGGCGCGAGTTAGGCCGCTGAGGAAGGCTCGCAACCAAGTTAAACAGAAGAGGAGACTCTCGAAGGCGGCCGCACAGAAGCTTGCGCAACTGCGCCACCAGCAGCTCGAAAAGGCGCAACAACAGCAACAGCAGCAGGGCTACCAAGTCAGAATGCAGCCAGCTTGCCAGTTTGACGCGCACCTCAGCGAGATGGCTGCTTCCGGTAGCAACGAGACACAGGCCATTATGGCTGGCCAGAATCAGCATCCTAGTTGCGGTCAGCAAGCACAAACAGCTCTGCCCCAATGCTCCTCCTCCTCCTCCCCATTCTCAAGCCAAAGCGCCTACTTCACAGCCCTCGCCGGCCAACAGCTCCAGCCGCCCCTCTTCCTAGCGCCGCTGGCCCAGGCGAGCGCAAACCCAAACCTAACCCTGCAAGACCTCTGGTACCAGCCGCCGCCGGCGCTGCAATCGCAACATGGTCTCCCTATACACGGCTCGCCAAACGCCGCCGCCAGCGCCATTGCAGCCTACGCGGCGCCCGCAAACCCGTTCGCCTGTCGATCTGGCGAGCAGCAGTCGGGCTGCACCGCTTTCGCTGGCCCAAATGCCGACAGCATCAACTCTTTGCACCACCTCCTCACCTCAACCTCGGCCTACCAGCAGCAGCAGCAGCAAGCCCAGGTTCAAAGGCTTAAAAGCCTGATTCAGCACCACCAGCACCAACACCAACACGAGCAAGCGCAGCAACTGCTGATGGCTGCGGCCGCCGCCTCTATAACGAGCCACCCCCAGCCCTCCGGCCTCTGGCTCAACGAGTGGATGCAAAGGTACATGCTGACCCAATCGGCCATGCTCGCCTCGGCCAACCATCATTCGGGCCAGCCCAAGCAGGAGAGCGAGGAGGCGGACGTTGCCGATAGGAGCGCTTGTTTGCGGCAGCAAGCGGCGGCGGCAGCGGCGGCTTGTGCGCCAAAACTGAGGGGGCGCAACAATTTCAAGAACGTGGCCAATCTCGTCGAGGAGGACATAGATGTTGTGCGGCCCTTTGTTGCAAGCCCAAGCCTGAGCCAGGTGTCTGGAGGAAGCGAGGAGAGGACGCGCGACGGGCGGGCTGATGGGCGCGAGGAGGAGGCAGCGGAAGAGGAGGAGGAGGATGAAGTTAAGAAACTCGGCCAGCAGAGCAGCACGGAGCTCGCGATCTCACGTAAGAGCTCCGCCGAAATGGAGGAGCCGAGAGAGGCGGACGACAATCATCAGGTTAATTGAATTGATTGACACCACTAGGCTTATGATCCAATTCAACCCGTTCATCAATTAATAAACAGGCCCGCCTAAGACTGTGCCCACGATGGGCTCATTAGGCAGATAGGCTGCAATTAGGCTGATTGAATTGAGGAGAGGCGGTTGTATGGGCGCGTTTGTGGGTGATGGCGCCATTATAGGCGCGGGGCGAAACTTGCTCAACTCTGGAGGGATCCTCGCCATCAGTTCGAATTCCAATGTGGCTCCCTTTGGGCTCCAGACCATCAACAATCGATCTTGTGCTTCCGCCTGGGCGAATCCTCACTCACTTGCAAGAGAGGAAGACAAAACAAAACGCTTGTTAGGGCCGAGAGCAGGGGATGGCCACTTCGTACTCTTGGCTGGACGATGATGATTTATGATATCCAATGGGCATTGTTGGCTTGAGCATTGCATGTTAATTCAAGCGCATTTCTAAAATTGCCCCAAAGTTAGAGCAACCAAACCGCAAGCTCTGTCATTGGGGAGAAACAGAAGTTGAAAGTGAATTTGATACACAAATACACTACAATACTGTTACGCGCCGATAAGTATTTGAACTTCGCGCTTTACGATGATTGAATAAATCCAGATCGAACTTGCCTGGCGCGTTTCAATGCCTTTCACTCTAATCCCAGCTCCCAACACGAGAGGAAGAGAGCGGACCAAGAGCTTCGTTGGGCTCTATGGGCGGGCGTCAAAATGGGCCGCTCGCATGTAACGAAAGTATAGCCCCATTCGCCCCATATTGCCGCCATTTTGTCTCCCAAATTAACCAACCGAATCCTCCCACAATTTGCGAGCGGAATTGCTGGACTAAAGTTGTAAGCTGATTCTAACATTTGAAAGGATAATGGATTTGGGCGGGCAAAATTAGAAAAAGTAATCTAATAAATTGTGACAAAAGGATTGCGCTTTCAGCCATTGAATGGGCGCCCACACGAGGAAGTCTACACAAAACTTAATGGGCCAAGCAAAGCTAGCCACCAGGCATTACACATATACACATAGGCGAGACAACCCCCTTAAAGTGAGAAACTTAAACCCCCCACTTACATAACCACGAACACTCTAACATGGCCAGCGCGTGGTACCCACCACCACCAACCACTCGAAAACCAATGTAACCTAATGGCCACTCCTCCAAGCTTTGTCCAGCTCGAATCTAATCTAATTATGACTGGCGCTTGACTTTTGCTTGCCCGCTTACCCGGGCCATGATAGCAGAGGAGAGGCCTGGACCGCATATAGTGTAATGGTGGACAAACTTGACAACCAGATTGATGATATTGGCTCGAAGTTTGGGGCCTCTTTCCATGTTGATGGTAACATATTAGCGCTCACTTGAGTGCAATGGAGTCGCGCTGAACCATAGCTATCAACAGAACTCTCGACGACGAGCTTATTTATTATTAACGTCACCATAGAGCCATTGTCCGGAACTGAACTCACAAACACCACTAGCGCCATCTCTCATTGGTCATCTTAGGCCAGGGCTTGTCTGCCGGAAGGGCTACAGGATTCTCGTTCTCTAACATTAACTTGGAGCGACTTGACTGCTACACAAGAACAAACAGAGGGACTCGCTAGCTAAGCCTTTTCATGAGCAGATCGCCGGCGATAGGTCAAGATGGATGAGAGTGGATATTATTGAACCAAGGCTGACAGTTGTCGATTCATCACGGCGATGTCTACCTAACATCCTTGTCCGAGGGAGTGATACCACGCGCGAACATGCGCAGTAAGTTTACAATTCTACGTGCAACAAAGGTGCTCCTTTCATAGCCCATGCCTCTGAATTGCTGTGTTGGGAAGATTGAAATTGTCAGTCGATACAAATGTTTCATGATTAAGGCTTACGAATCAGCCACTTACAGCTGCCAAATCTGCTGCCTCCTCGATCAAGTCCTTGCCATGGTTTGGATTTGTCGGATCGTTCTTGTACAAGATTAGCTCGTCCCATTGGAGGTAGGCAGCCACAGGTGAAGCCCTAATTATCGATTGAACGTAATTGAAGAGGCTATCTACTCTGTGGTATAGCTCCTCAGAATTGACTGTCTTCTTGTTATACCCTTTCTCCTTCTTAATTTTGGTGCTCTTGTCAATAACAGTTTCAGCTAAACGGGCGAGCATCTCGAAGAACGTTGGCTTCGGTTCCAGGCGCGGTTTTATCTGCAGCTCCAACTTACGATTACGAATGAAGTGGCTTATGAGCTTGCCAGAGTACTTGAGCATTAGGCCAACACTTGGCGCAAAATTGTTCTTCTTGTCAATAGCTTCACGCAAGATCTGCCGATACAGCTCCAAGTCTTTCTTGACCGCTTCATTAGAGAAATCGCTCTGCGCTTTCGGTATACTAATTACCTTTGGATCGAAAGAGGGCAGATACAAGCTACTCTTCTTGAACTCCTCCCATTTCTGCGTTTCATCGGTAGCGTTAGAGTTGGGGATTGAAGCAGCCGCTCCCGCTTGAGCTCCGTCCGGCTGAACACCTGAATCTTGCTGCAACGAAGGCGAAAATTTCGTTATTTGAACGAGGAGAGCAATTAAGAGAAATTTAGAGTATTTAGACGCCATTGTGCAAACTTAGGACTGTTTCGAGGATTGTAGGCAAAACAGAGTAAAACATCGGGAGCCGAATTTGGCGAGAAAATGTTGGTCGGAATCGAGGGTGAGAGAGTCGGCTGAGACGCATCTCGTATTGAGTTACATCACCTGCTGATTGGCTCTGAAATGATATAGTAGTTTCAATCATGATCAATTTGTGAGATCACATGGAACCGAGCCGCTGAACCCCGAGTACTCAGTCAATCCCGATGAACCTGTTGGATTGGCGAGCGAAAATTTAGTTCGCTCTTGAGTCACCAGGTGCCTCTCGATGCGCGAAAATGAGCTTGGCACATGAAGCGTGCCAACGCGCTCCCTACTGCCAAACTGTTGCGCGCTTTGTTGTGAAAGTTCCATGGTCGCAGCTTCCAAAAACCAGAGCGAATGATGTATCTTCGAGATGTCCTTCCAATAATTTAGACGTATTAATACCTTCAGTTCAAGTTAAATTATTACCCGACAACAATTGAATGAACAAACTCATCATCATGACGGGTTGCCCACATTTAATCCTATTGTTATGTCTAACCATAGTGAGCTTCATGTCAGCAAAGGCTGCACGTCCGCCCAATTTCCACAATGAAACAGGCTGCTTATATTCGTTCATGGAAGAAGGCCATTATCTTATCACCTTCCCCGATGCCGAAAATCAGGAGGGATCCACCCAAAAGATTGAATACGACAAGGGAACCAATTGTACGAATGGTCTCTATCCGGGGAATCTGATTGTTGTGTTCAGAACAAACGATAATTATATGGAGAGTCTGAACATTAGGTTCATAATCAAGGCGTCGCCATCGGAGGGTTACTGGGAGGTGGAGAAGGCGGTGTTGAAAATTAGTCCAGTCAACAAGCAAATTTTCCCCACCGATGTTATAGAACTTAAACCAGTTGATATTTATGCTGGCCTGAGCTTTTCCTACAGTTGCAATACGTTAGTATTACAGGATCTACATCCGAACAAAGATGGTCCTCATTTTAAGCTAACGCTTAGACGCTTTCAAATTCAACCTTTCCCTGAAACACCTACGGTTGTTTTCTCACCAAGTTACGATTGCTCTGTCTGGCTAACATTGCCACTGGTTACAGGCTTAATTTTAGTATTATTCATCATATTTACAGTTATGATGGGAGTATATCTCTTGCTAGAGCAAGGGAACCAAACTAGCGATCTCAAATTCAGTAAACAGGGCGGAATGCTCATGAATCAAGCCCAACTGGATGCAACAAAGGGTTGATCCTGTTCACTGTTTGTAGAGATAGAAATGTACAAATTTATTGTAATGCCACAGTCTTACTAATCAAGAACTCAAGATTTGAATTGGATAAAAGTTTATATATACACATTTGTATCGATTTACAGCAACATATGCAAACACTTGAATGTGGACATGTATGGTCATATCTTTGTTAGCGACATACATGTGGATGAATGTGTATGTATTTGTGTGTATATATCATATATAAATCTGATTTTCCATACTCTAGTCTCAGATACGCCCATTTCTTTAATTGTTATTATTAATATTCTGGTCATAGTTTAGAACTGATCGATGAGGGAGCGGCTACTGATTGGCAATCATTCCTTTGTGACAATATAATTTAATGCCTGCCTTATAGCCCAAATAGTCAGTCGGCATACTCTCTCGGAAGGGGGTGGGAACAGGCGAATATGTTCCTGATTAACATATTCCTTAGTCTACTTGTCAAGACTCTAGTTGGGCTATCGAAGCCACCGCCATGATGGTCTAGTCACTGGTCGACTCATGGCAGAGTTTTAAGCTTTTCCTGTCACTATCTTGGGTGATCGTATTCGGCCAAGAAGTTGTCCACTGCACCTGGTTCGCGAAACATTGCCTCCAATTTCTTTTGTATGGCTCCTTTTCGTAACCTCTCGCCAGTTTGCGCACATGCTAGCGTTATGGCAGTTTGAACGGTTAGACGGTGTTTCAATACAATTAAAATAGTCTTCGGCACCACTGCCATCCTAAGCTGCACCGTGGCCCTAATGGCCGGATCGGCCATGGCCTCGTCTGGGCCAACGCGTCTTCGGCTATAGCGGCGGGTCGAGTACTTTGTCCTGACAGTTTGATAGTGCGGGTTGTTCATGAGTAGCGAGGCGGCTGGGTGTGAAAGAGCATGATGAGAGTGCGGGTGCGGAATTGAGTGGACAACGGGCAGGTTTGCACCGCTTCCGGCACCTGTGCCCGTGGCGGCTCCGGGTTGGCCGGCGGAGCGGTTGTTGTTGGCCGCCGCGGCTGCTGCAGCCGCAAGTTGGGCGGCCATCGCCGAGGAGCTGGCCAATTGTTGGGCCACCGATTGGGGCGTTACAGTCTGGCCATTGTTGCCCGCTTGATGGTGGTTTGGGGCAGAGTTTGTTGCGCCAGGTTTTGCTAGATGGTTGGTCAAGTTGGTGGCCACTTCGGGTGTTGCTGCGGACGCGTTTGCAGCCGCTGCAACGCCCAAGGTGCTGGCGAGCAGGTGATGGTCTAGCTCGCCCAGTTGGTTGCCCACCTGCGAGCGGGCCAAAGCTGAGCAGAGGAACTGAAAGGCTGGACCCATGGCGGCAACGGCGGCCGACGACTGCGGATCCTGCTGCTGCTGGCTCGCCGCTGCCGCCGCAACTGCAGCCAATTGTGCGGCCGCCGAGCTAACGGCCAGACCGTTTTGGGCCGCACTGTTTCCGCTTAATTGGGCTCCCAAAGGCGAGACTGCAGCCGAATGCTGGCCGCCGAGCGAGGGCGACACTGAAGCCGACGAGTGGCGGCTACTGGCGGTGGTGTTGTTTGCTGTGCCACTATTCTGGATGCTGCCCGCCAATGAGAGCGGCCTATGGTGGTTTGTCAGGTGGTGATGGTGCTGGTGGTGTTGCTGCTGCTGCTGGTGGTGTTGAGCTTGCTGCTGGTGACTCCTGCGGCTCAGCGAGAGGCCATTCGCGTTTGCAGCGCTGTCTTGGTTCAATTGGCTTGAGGTGTTTGTTGTGGCCAGGTGTAGGAGCGAGTGCGCCTGGTTATTCTGGGGCTCTGTGGGCGAAATTGAGGGCGATGATGAGACCGATGAGGAGGCTGAGATTTGGCCTGTTGCGCAATTGTTGTTGTTCTGGTCGTGTTGCTGGAGATGATGGTGTTGCTGGCGCTGCTGCTGCTGCTGGAGACTGTGAAAGAGACTATGGTGAGTAGACTTGTTGTGCAATTGATCCAGCAATTGTTGCGCCATTGGCCTAGTGGCCGCATGATTTAGCTGGCTAGCGTTGCCCAATGAGTTTGGGTTGTTCTGGTTAGTGTTGTTGTTGTTGTTTGGGTCGCTTGTAGTTGCGGCTGAGGCGGCGGCCACAGCGGCAGCAACGGCCGAGGGGCTAGCGAGAGATTCGAGCGCTAGAGTTAGGTGGCCCAATTTGAGGAGGATCTCGCGGTTTGCGCCCTCGATTGTTTTGAGTCGATGATCTTGGGCCCTGAACTTGTTTTCCAAGGTTGCAAGCCGATGCTCAACCCTAGCCAGTTGCTTAACTATGAGCTCGTTTGTTTGGCCGCCAGCCTGCAAGCTGTCAGCTTGTCTGCCATTGTTGTTTGTATCATTGGTGTCGTTGTCTTGGCTCTTCTCTCTGGCGCTCAAGTCGCAATCGGCCAGCATAGGCGCCGTTTGTTCGTTTGAATGATCGCAGAGCAGCTCGGCCTCCATCTTGATCTGGCCGCCCTCCTCCTCCTCGTCGTCGTCGGCCGTGCCATCCGCGCGCCGCTCGTGGTTGCTCTGGCGCAAGCGGTGGTTGTGGTGGCGTCTTGGCCGGTGGCGCTGGAGCAAACCAAGGCCAAGCCGGTGCCGAAGTCTGCGCTCGCTCTGCGTCTCCTCCTCCTCCTCCTCTTCCTCTCCTACTTCCTCTTCCTCCTCCTCTTCCTCCTCTTCGTCCTCCTCCTCATCATCATCATCCTCATCGTCCTCCTCGTCCTCTTCCTCCTCCCTCTCCTCGCGTTCCTGCAGCCGATCCTCGTCCGTTTCGTCGGCGCCAACCTCCTCCTGCTGCCCATTCGCCGCCTGCTCCTGGCTGTCGCTCTCAAAGCCTCTCATCTCATCACTTTGGCGGTCAATCTTACGCTGCAAGTCTTGCGCTTGCTGCTGGGGCCTCACTTCCTGCCTGAGTAGCCTGATCATCTGTTGGCGCGAGTAGGCTTGCTCGCGCTTCCGTCTTGCAGCGCTCGAGCCGGCGTCCCCGTCGAGCGTCTCCTGCGGGCAGCTGATCATGTCCTGCTCCCCGAGCTCAAGCTCAAGCCGGCTAGTGTTGCTGTTGGCCTTGCTGTTGCTGCGACTGCCGCTGCTGCTGCTGCTGCTGCTGCTGCTGCTGTTGCTGCGCTCGTCTTCGCGCCCTCTGGTCGGCTTCAAGCCTGCGCTTGCCTTGTTCGCGCCCTGGCTGCTGTTGTTGTTGTTGTTGTTGTTGCTGCTGCTGAGGATGCAACTCAGGTGCGCGTTCGCCATTCCAGCCGCGCAACTCAGTCGGCCCACTCTCACCTGGCCCCAACTAGGGCGCTGATTGCGCCACCAACCGCCGCTACCTGTCGCCCTCCGCTCCTCGCTTTCCGCCGCGCGCTTCTCGCTCGCTCGCTCGCTCGCCGCTCCCTACTCGCCCGTCCGACCCTTGCTCAAGGTTGCGCGCGAGATCAGTGTTTGCCTAGTTGGTGTTTGCGGCGAGCGCAGTCAGCGCATTGTTTACCTGGCCCGAATGGTGCCTCTCAACTCGCTCAACTCTCCAGTCTACTGTCGCAGGCCAGCCAGCCAGCCAGCCAGTCAGTCAGTCAGCTTGCGAGCCAGCTCACTCGCTCGCTCGCTTGCTCAGCGCAGATCTCTCTCCCTCTCACTAATTCAGGCGGCCAAATCGCGGGCCGATGCTCTCGCTCCGTCCTATCTATCTCTCTCTCTCTCTCGTGTCTCACTGTGTGACAATAAATGCGCGCGTCGCCTCCGCCTTCGCCACGACTACTCAGCGCTGACTCAATAGGTTGGCCGCTGCAGATGTGTGTCAATGGGATAGTGGAGTGCAATTGGCAATGGCGAAAAGGAGTCGGCCTAAAAGTTGATGCTAAATCTACGCGCGCTCTCTAAGCCCACAAAACTGCTTGCTTGCTTGCTTGCTTGCTCGCTCGGTCGGCCGGCCAAGCGGACAAGCAGGCGAGCGAGTGGCCAACTAACTGGCAATCGGACACTAGCGGGCCGAGCAAGAGTTGAAAAAGCTCGTACACGGGCGGCCAAAGTGGCGGCCGCTGATTGGGAAGGTAAGAAGGAGGGCAAAGAAGTTGCTCGAGCGACTTAAGAAGGCAGCACGAAGTTAGAAGAACATTTTTCAATCCAGTTGCGAATCACAATCGTGTTGGCGCTTTTTGGGATGCGCGCGCATGCGCCCGCGGGCTCGAGGGCAACGCTAGCGCAGCGCTCTCCAAAGGCAACTCGAATGGGCTGTTGCGCCGAACGGCAAGCGGCAAGCGCGACTTTGGCCTGCGCGCACTAGCCGCCAGCTCGCTCGCCTCCTCTCTCTCTCTGGCCAACAGCACAGGCTGGCCGGCCACTCGAGGCTCTGGCCGGCCGCGGGCAGATGCGCCGCCGTTGGTCTGCGCGCCGCCATCTGGGGCCGAGAGGGCAGCGAAAGTGGGGGCCAATCCGGGTTGGCTGGGCCCTCCGTGTTTACGTTTAGAGCGAGAGTTGGTCGTCATCGGGTTGTAGCCTTCAACTGCGGCGCCAGTGGGGGCAACAGCGGCTCAACCAGCCACCGGCCAAAGCGGCCGACGACGACGAGCGGCAAGGAGGAGGAGGAGGAGGAGGAAGATAAGCATCGATTGCAGGGTTAGGCCGATCGCTGTCTTGCACCGTCTGCCTCTCAAACAGTGGTGATTTTACCTGATGATAAGCGCGAGCCCGCGAGCAGCCTCCGTGCGCTCGCTCTCTTCCCTTTGGAGCTGTCACACCCAACAAAGAGTGTTGTTGTTGTTGTTGTTGTCGTCGTCAGCTCTTCCACCAGCAGAGAGTTGGCAAAACTTACAATCAAATAAGTAACAAGGATCTGTTGATTGGCCTTCCAAGTTGGCCAACATTCTCCAGGCTCTGCCAGGATAGCTGGCTTGCTGGCTGGCTGGCTGGCTTGCTCACTCGCTCGCTCGCTCGCCAGCTCGAGAGACCCACTTGAGCCGCGGAACTTGATTGATTGGTCTGGTGACGCGGCCGCTGCGCCGACTGGCTGGCTCCACGGACGCGCCCCTTTGCGCCTGGCAGTGAACTTGGCTGCCCCTGTGGGCGGGCCCAGCTTCCGGTCCGCGCGAGGCGGCCGCCGGGTTTTGGGCGCAGCAGCAGCAGCAGCAACAGCAGTGCGCCCGATTGCGCAATTAGTGCGCGCAAACCGCCTCCACGGCAGCGGAGGCGCGCGCCCACTCCAGCGGCAGGAGCGGCTTGGACGCAACCAAAGCCGGCTCATTGGCACCTGATGGGCGAGATTGTGCCATGTTATGTTATGCTCCGTTTTATTTTATTTCATTTGAATAACGTCTCGCCTCCCATTGTAAGCTACATAAAAGCAAACTGGCCAAGGAGGCGAGGCAACCGGAGAAGCGTCGCCAGTGGTTTAGGTTTGGCCCTTGGCTGCAGCTGCAGCCGCAGCTTCGTCCGCTTTGCTCCCTAGAGAAACGTCAAAGTGCGCGAGCCAGCCTCAGCCTGTCTGACCGCCCGCCCGACAAACCCTCCGTCCGTCCGTCCGTCCGTCCGTCCGTCCGTCCGTCCGTCCGTCATCGGCGAGAGGGTTAGTGTGTTTTGGGAAATTAAACCGAAATAGAAATATGACGCTTCCAAATTGGATTTACATCTTCTCACTCTCGTCTTAAACTAGCTTTGGAGAGAGAAAGAGAGACGGTTGGGTTTGGTTTGTTCAGTAGGCCGTCTCAGTGGCTAGCTGGTTGGCTGGCTGGCTGGCGCCTGTGTCGCGCTCGATCTAGAGTAAACTTATCTCCCATCTTTGCGAGCGACTTCAAGTGCCGATTTTATCCTATCCAATCCTCCTCCTCCTCCTCCTCCTCCTCCTCTATCTCGTCCTCCCCTTCCCTGTCCTCTCCTCTCCTCTCCTATCAAAACCATCCAGTCCAAGCAGAGCACAGGATCCGAGGCGCAGGCCGCCTCTGATGCCTCTCCTGCCCCAGTCCCAATCCTCGGCCCAACCCGATCCCATTCTATCCCGTTCAATCCAATCAGGCAGCAGCAGCGAGCGCGGATTCTAGATGCGCGCAACAGATTGCAATCGAAACCAGCCAAACGACAGATGGGCCAAAACCTACAAGCCTCCTCCTCCTCTTGGTCGTCGTCGTCGTCGTCGTGCTTCGCCGCCGAGATGCCCTGCCGGCTTTGGCTGGAAGCGAAAGGATCGTGTTCATGCGATGAGAGCCGATAGCCGGCAAGCTAGTTTGCAGCCTCCAGCTCTGCCTCCGCCTTGCCAATCCCGCTCGCTCGCCTCCCTCTCGCTCTCTCAGCGAGCTCGGCTCGACGAGCTGGCCGCTGTTTATTAGATGAGCCGTTCGTTTAGCCCGAAGGTGGACAGCTCGGCTCTCTCGTCTTGGAGGCGGGCGGCAGGTTTTAGCGCCGGGTTTTCTCTCAAAGTGTTCAGCCGCTTGAGTGACACAGAGCCCTCCAGCCGCCCCGGCCGGGCCGGCTGAGCTCAACTCGGCTCGGCTCGGCTCGGCTCACAGCCAGCCGGCCGGCAGCTCCGCCCTCAGCGCTCTGACCACTCGTTGTTGTTGCACTTGTTGTTTCTAGGGCTTGCGGGCTGCTCGTAGGCGTTTGAACTTTGCGATTATTAATGATGGCGATGATGAAACGCGCAGTGAAAAGTATCCCCTTGGCTGCGAGCCGGCCGGCCGGCCGGCCGCCCCAATTGGACTCCCGCGTTCGCTCTCCTTTTCGAGCTCGCTTTTGGCGCGCAATTCAACTTGGCCGGCCAAGCCGAGCTCAGGATTGGCGCAGTGAGCGAATGGACAGTCTGCGCGGCCCGCAAACGAGCGGCTGCGGCGGCGGCTCCATTGCACGCCCACTCGCTTTACTGTTACACACACTCGGCGCGCACAGTGTCGGGCCAGAAGATATGCGAGCGGGGCGGCCGCGCGCAAACAATCCACGGCGAAACTCGAGCCGCCTCCTGTGCACTTGTTGCCGCCAGCCGGCCGGCCAAGCCGCAAAGCTGGAGGTGGAGGTGGAGGTGGAAGTGGAGGCGCGCATTCAAATGTGATCAATCGGAATTGGCCGCCGAGTTGGCGGGCGAGCCAGCCGGCTGGCCGGCCTGATGCTCTGGGGGGCGGAGTGCGTGTGTGGCAAGCGGACAACAATCATCTTTGTTCTCACAGCGCTCGTTCGCTCACCCACAAGCTCGCCGGGCTCCACCTGGCTCGTCATTGGGGGCTCGTTGCTTGCCTTGGCCACTCTCGAGTGCGCTCGCAAGAGTGTGTGTGTGTGTGATCTACTTTTGGCAAGATCCGGAAAACTGGCCAAACTTGCTGGCCGCTCGCCTTGGATTGGATGCGTTTCAGCTGGAGCCGGCCGGCCGGCTGGCCGAGCGCACGAAAGGGCCGCGCCGCGGCCAGTCGGCGGCGGCCGTTATCTGAGCGCAATCGCGGCGCAACGGCCGCCGCTTGCGGCGCTCGATCAGTCTTGGCCGGCGCCTTGCCCGCGGCCAATCCGCTCTGGCCGCTCCAGGCCCAGCTTTGCCTGGAAGCCAAACTGGCGCAACTCTGAGCAAACGAGCCGAGCAACGGTTTGCCTGCTTGCGAGAGATGTCTTTCGCTTGATTAGCAGCAGCAGCAGCAGCAGCAGCCGCAGCTCCAGGTTCATTTACCTGGATTCTGCGCCGCCCTGCGCAGGATTCTGGGCTTACTAGTTGGCCAGAGCGCTGGGGCTGCATAAATAAACACGGGAGCCGGCGCATCGGCAAGCCTTGCTTAGCTTCCAGGCGCCAAGAGCGAGGTTTAATACGAGTGAAACTCCCCTAAAAGAGGCGGCCCAGAGCAACATGCCAGGCGCAACAAACTAGCAGAGAGCGAGCGGCCGGAATGATCTCGTTCCAAATAACCTGCGACCTTATCAGTGGGCCAAGCGGCGAGGAGCTAAACTGGCGCCGCTTGCAGAGGAGTTGCTGTTGTTGTTGGAAATAAATTTTCAATAAATCAAAGCTCCACTCGAGCACTGCCTCTCTCTCTCTCTCTCTCTCTCTCTCTCTCTCCGTCCTCAAGCGAGCCTCAGCGCCACAAAGGGGTTTGCAAGCGAAGCCTTTTGGCCCAGGAGCTGCAGTGGCACAGCAAACGCGCGACTTCAGCTCCAGCGGACGGCGGCCGCAACTGAGCCGGCTAATCGGCAGCCAGGGCCACTTGTTGCCGCATTGGCCGCTTGGCAGGCCGATAAATAGGAGGCTCAAGGTATGAGAGAAATAATAAAGAGATTCAGTGTGATTATTGATACGCATGAATAGAATGATAATCTATCCATTTCGCCCCCCCCCTCTTAGTCTTGGACGAAATGGAATGGAGTTGGATGGAATTGAAGCTCCCATTGACTCGGCTCAGGACGGGCAAGACCTGACTGAGCTGAACTAAACTGAACTGAACTGAACTGAAGCGAGCCAAAGCGCTCCTGCGCTCGAGGAGGCAAAGCATCGTCCGGCTTCTATTTGCTCTTCCAATGCCATTCAATTCAATGTATAAAGGAGCAAACTTTGCTGCAACAACTCAACCAACAAAACCTCTACGCTCGCTCGGCCGGCTCAGCGGATGGACTGTGGGCTTTGAAAGCTCGGAGCTTGGGCCTGATTCTTGGGATCATGCGCATGGGTCGCTCTTTCGGCGCCTCGCCGGCTCAAGGCAAGCGGCCGCCCGCTCGCAGGCCGCAACAATATATCATCCTGGCTTGCGAGCTGGCACAATGTTGATTGGCGCCGATCATCATCCTCTCGCTCGATCGGATGTCGATGCTCTTGTTCAGCGGCCGGCGGCGCTCGCCTTTGTTGGCTTGGCCGCTCGAGCCTCGCCGGCCGCCAGCTCGGCCGGCGCCGCTTAGTCCAGTTTTGGCGGCCTGCGCTGCGAGCGGGCGACGGATTCAATCGGCCGGCCGCTTGCACAACAAGTGGCCAGCCAGCCGGCCGGCCGCCGGCACGCAAAACTCTTGCTCGCCGGCCACAATTCACACCACAAAATTGAGAGCCGACTGGCCGACTGGCCGGCCAACACATCGGCCCGAGAGTCGGTGGCGGGCGTGATTTATTCAGCGTGGAAATGGGCGGCCGCCACTTCGGGGGCAAACAGGGCGCTTTGCTCTAGTCGTAAAATTTAGACCAACGGCGGGCGGGCGGGCGGAGCATTACAGCATTACAGCATTAATCAGCTGGCCAGGCGAGTGCGCGCGCGCGTCCCGCTTCAACGCCGCTCGGCCAACCTGTTTGGGCCGAAATCTAATAAGCCAATCAGCGCCCGATTGACTCTCGCCAGCCAAGCTCGCTTGTCGGAGTGCCAAGATCGCATTCTGCTCGGCCTGGCTTGAGGCGCGGCCAACTTGTTGGCCGCAATTGTGTGCGATATTGCGGCCGATTGTTGGCCTAGCTTGTTACAATGCGATTAGCGGCTGAGCCCATTGTGGGCGAGCTGCGCGCTCAGGCCAGCGAGCCGCCCGCAATGCAGGCTCGGCCAGGCTCGCAAGCGCAAGCCTCGCGCCCACGAGAGCCGCCCGTCTGCGCCAAGCCTCGTTGGCGGCGGCGGCGGCGGCGGCGGCGCTGGCCAGCTGCTCGCGGCCGCCAGAGTGACAGGCCAATTAGGCTTGCGGGCCAAATTTAATTAGCGGCCGCCATCTTGGCGCCCAAAGCCGGAAGGTTGAATTTTGTGCGCATATTCCCCGGCCTCTGGCGCGCAACGCAATCTCCACTCGCGCCGGCCCCTCCTGGCCGCGCACTTCCGGGCCCCTAATTACGCGCGCCAGCTCCTCGCGCTCGGCGGCGCGCGTTTGTTTTATTTTAAAGCAGAGCGCGGAAATTGAAAGTGCGCCCCCCCCCCACCCTCAGCGCGCAAACTGGCAGCAGCCGCCGGGCCGCCTGAGTGTCGCTGACACCGAGCGGAAGTTGGAGGGCAACCCCGACGGAAGTCGCATCGTGTCAATCGAGTGCAATGCGCCCAGTTGAGCCGAGAGGGTTGCCGGTTTCAGTGTGACAAGCGAGAGTTGGCAGCAAGAGGGGGGTTTTGCTCGCCTGGAGGCCGCAGTGTGCGCGCGCGCCTGCAAACGGCGCCAGCCCGGAAAACTTAACTCGCCGCCGCCGCCGCCGCCGCAGACTCAGCTGCCAGCAGCTAGATGGTTGGCTAGTTCTGGCCGGAAGCGCCCACTGCGAGCCGGCTGCCAGAGCGAGTCTCGCTCCTCTTGTTCTCGGCTCACTTTTGGGCGCCGGCGCGAGTTTTATCGGCAGGTTACGCAATCGGCGGCTTGATTTACATAAACTCCGCGCGACGTGTCCAAATTTAACTCTCTCTCTCTCTCTCTTTGTCGATCGCAACCTCCCTCCCCACGACCTACATTTGCGCGCTCCTTCTCACACTTGGCCAACTCGCGCCCCAGAGCGGAAGATGCGAGCCAAGCGGGATCACTTTCCTCTCGCCCCCAAGAGGCGCCACTCGCCGCCAGGGTTTTGTGCGCGAGAGCCCAAAAATAGGGCCCAGCCAAAACCTTGAACCAGATTTGGGCTTTCGCTGGCCCACATTTGCTCGGGCCGGCGGCGCGAGGAGCCGAGCAGCCGGCAGCCGGCAGCCGACAGCGGCAACCGGTGGCGCCTCACTCTGGCCCTGCGCTCGGGGGCCCGACGGGCGGCGCAGAGGCGGCTCGCAACGCGCCCAAAAGGGTTGCTCGCCGCCGGCCACGCTCTCGTGGCGCCCGCAGCGCGACCAGAGCGCCGCCGCCGCCGCCGCCGCCGCCGCCGCGCTGAGAATGGCGCCGTGAGAATGGCAACAGATTGCGGCAAACCCGATACCTGGCCCGCGGGGCCGCCGCACTCGCGCAACAAGCGGCCAAGCGCAAAGGGTTGAAAGGTGAGCGCGTTCGGGGAGCGCGGCAAATGGGAAGCCGTGGAAGTGGCTCGGCCGGTTTGGCTGGCTGGTCGGCCGGTTGGCTGGTTGGCTGGTTGGCTGGTTGGCTGGTTGGC
>ENA-UOVY01000158-UOVY01000158.1-plant-metagenome-genome-assembly--contig:-NODE-158-length-42528-cov-608.331316_pt1 | contig 42528 bp, 27 predicted proteins | sample MGYA00249840_ERZ761561 | MGnify/ENA primary metagenome ERZ761561 (study PRJEB28882, sample SAMN05720143) | plant metagenome | isolation source: Guanajuato, Mexico | place: Mexico:Guanajuato, Mexico...
GCTCAGGCTCAGGCTCGTGCTCGTGAACGCGCGCGCGCTAATACTGCAACACACAATGCGTCAAAATCACCTGACTTTTGGAGATTGATTCTCGAGAGGCTTGCGCCATAAGCGGCCGCCAGCTCTCAAAATAAAGCCCCCCCCCCCCGTTCGCCCCAAATGGGCGCTGGCAAAACTTTCAAAATCTTGCCCGTTACGGAATGCAAATCAGCCAGTTTGGAGCGGGACAGGGATGGGACCTGGAAGCTGCACCCCAGAGACACGGGGAGCTCCCATTGTTTACGAAAGCTAGGCAAGCTGCTGGAGCTAGCCTCTGGAGGAGGAGCGAAAAAGCCAATAAATGCGGAAGCAGGTGGGCTGGCCAATTTCAATTGTTATTATTGTTGTTTGTTTCGCCCAGTCTCAATGGGCTGTTTCGTTGGCGCTCCACTCTGGGAGCTAGCCGAGGCAATAATAACAATAATTTACTCCTCCAGCCTCGCGCCAGAGTTTCGCTGCACTCCCGTTCGCGCTTCCTTGCCGGCTGCCCACGCGCTGGGCCCCAGGATAAATGGAGCCAGTGGGTTCCCATAACGTGGGCTTGAATTTATTCAATCCCCACGCCAGGTGAGCGCGCCGCCACTGCCGCTTCCGCAACACTCGGCCAGTTGGCTAACAAAGTTCCACTCCTCCCGCCGTTATTAGTCGCACTACCCTCCCAGCTCGCCACTCTCGCTGCCCGAAAGCCAACCAAAGGGGACTGGCCGCTGTAGGCGGAGCAAAATCCAGGAGGGAAATGCAACTATAGCTATAGGGCGAGTTAAACAATCGACTGGAAGGGGGAACAATGACAAATGCCCAGCTGCGGCCGCTCGATGGTGGCCGCTCCTCCTGGTCGCCGGCCTCCGCGCGCGCGAGCCAAAGTCCGAATTCCAAATGAATCCGCCAATTGTTCATTAAAACGGCCAGTCTACGTGCAGCCACACAACATGCTCGGACCAAATCCAAAGCCGCTGTTTGTGACCTCCCACCAGTTGGCTCGGCCCCTCAGCCCGAGATTGGTTGGTGGTGTAAATATTGAATCTGCTCGCCGCAGCTCCGAGCGACGAGCGCTCGCAAATAGGTAGGCCGGGGCGAGTTTTTGAGCTCCACCGAATCTGTGAGAGGCAGACGCAAATGATCTCCATTCGGGCAGACCGAAAGCAAAACCAAAACAACCGCCCGTGTATGCAAATGGGCGATGCTTGCAAGCCGAGTTCGAAAGGTGAGGAAAAATGTGCTTAGCTAGACTCCACTTACGCTGGGCTCCTCTTGGAACCCGCTCAAGGGCTGGCTCGTGGCGCGCGCGTCCACTTCTATTAGGCAGAGTGCGTCGACGGGCCGAAGGTAGAGAGAAAGCCCCTTCGGCTTGCGGGGTCGTCAGGTTGTTTCAGCTTGCGCGCTTCCGAGTGGCTAGTGCGCTTGCGTTTGCAAACGGAAATCATGGCCGCCCCCTCAGCGGGCGCATGGAGATTTGTTCGCCTCTCCTAGCCGGCGCATGTTCCTCGTGGCCGCATCTGAGTTTGCCCAATGAAAGGAGAGGAGCCAGTTGCATCGGCTTCGATGCGAGCTGCTAGCCAACGAAAGGCAAACAAGAGGCGCGATTGTTTGGGAGCAACATTGGCAGTTGGGCTAATTTGCTCAATTGGAAGCCTCTTGTGCGCAACCAGCCTCCACCTAGCGGACCATTTGCCTGTCCGTCTGACTGTTGCGAGCTGGCTGGCTGGCAGGCAGCGTGGACGTGATTCAGTTTTGATTTTTCTTGCATGAGCTAGAGTTGAGCGGCCGCGGATAGGTTCAAGCGTAGAGCCAAGCGAGGGAGGGAGAGAGAGAGAGAGAGAGAGAGAGAGAGAGTCAGCCAGCCAACGAGTCAGAGCGAGCGATCCACTCTGGTTTGTTTGACTAAGATGTTGAGGTTGAAGTTGAGATTTGGATTTGGACTGAGACTGAACAGTTGAGACAGGAGCAGCGGTGGGCGCGTCAGCAGAACGAACGAGCAGAGGGGCGAGTGCAACCTTTTGAGCACACAGCTCACGTATTTTTACCAAAACTATTCAACGCTCGCTGGCCTCAAAGGGGCTCGTCCGCCCGAAGCCGACCGGATGGAGCCAAGGTGGCGGCAAGTGGAAAGCCGAGAAGAAGAGAGCCAGATCGAAGTGGAGCCAACTTGCCACCTTGCGGGGCCTCAAATTGGCGGCCAACTTGCTTTGGCGCTTCAGACCCCAAGAAGGCAGGCCAACTAATTGAATCATAGTCCGGCTTATTATTGAGGAATATTTGGCGAGCAAGCGGAAATTGAAGGCACACTCCTCCAATCAGAGGATTTCCGAGAGTTTGAGCTGGTTGAGGGGGCGATTTGTCGGCTTCAGTGGCAGCTTGGCGGATGAAATAGAGAGCAGATGCGAACGATTTTAGCCTGTCAACACAAGCCAGGAGAGTCAAATGTTTACTTAATTCAAGCTGAGCCTTGAAAGTTTAACTGGAGGAGAGCGAATAGATTCAGCACACTAAAGCTAGCTTTTCGTTAAGTTTGCAAGCGCCGAATCAGAACCAAGCCAATTGGAGGAGCCAACATTTGGCGCCACCATCTTTGCATCACTCAAATCGGCGGATAAACCAAATTGAAGCCAGCCAAACTGTCAAAAACAAGTTCAAGCCCCTCATCCGGGTACAAAGAGGACATCTGTTCCATCAGGCGAGCGCACCTCGGTGGCTGTTTGGCAAAATTGAGCCGTTTTGTTTGAAGCGAGTTTGCCAGAGTCCTTCGCGAGATCATTAAACGCTCAAGTGGAGCTTCAGCTTGATTGGGCTTGCGCTGAGCTGAGCAGGTGAAACTGGAAGCAGTCGAAAGAAGAAGAAGCAAGCAAAATAAGTCACAAGTTTTAAAAGGCAAAGCCTCCAAAGTCCAAGTTGAGTGACAAACTTGACGAGAGTGGTGCCGCTTCAAGAGGCAGTATCCAATCAGTTTCAACTTATAAAGACTCTCCGTTGAAATACCAACCTGCCAGGGGAAGCAAGCAAAAATAGCCGCTTGATCACGTAGCTCAAGAGTGAAGTGACGGCAGCGTTCCGTTCTCGTCAATTGCTTTTCCTTGTTGCAGGTGCAGCCTCCGTTCTGGGCGGAAGTCACGAACGGAAGTTGGCAACGAGATAGGAAGTTGCTGCGATAGAAGCGCGAATTTTGGTCGCTTGCTCGCTTACAATGGCGCTAAATCAGATGAATGCTGTTGGTAGCACCGCTAAGCCTTTAGACACAAAGAGAGGAGCTCTCAAGTTTGCCTTAGTTCGAGCTATCAATTCAACGATTGTTTATCTAATATTCGCTACAAGCTTGGGCCAGAATCTGAGCCTTTGTGAGGGTCGTACAACAGACGGCTACGAGGATGAAATCGAGACCAAACTTGGCTCAAACCAGCCGCTGGTGTTCCTTCCAAGTGAGCTCGGCGAGAGGCCCAAACTGATACCCCTGGTCGCGGCCGAGTCTGGTTATAGTGAAAACTCGAGCGTCAACATTCTATGCACCGTAAGCCAGGGCCACCATGATACTCTTACCTTTGATTGGTTTAAGGATGGTCAGGTGCTAGATAAAGGAAACCACAACGAGCAGCAAGGAGGCGAAGAGTTGGGCTCAAATTTGGCGCCACAAATTGAGAAACACTCTGACCATTCGTTGTTGCGCATTTCGCGCGTCCACTCGCAACATTCGGGCCGCTATACTTGCTCGGCGAAGAATCAATTTGGCCAAGATTCATCAAGTGTCAATCTTATCGTAAATGGTAATTATATCTCGCGTCCAACCTCCACTCTCTCTCTCTCTCCTCTTCTCCGCCCATCTTGGTCCAGTTTAGCTTGGCTCGCTCGCCAAGATCATCAATCAAAATAATAACATTTATCCCTCCGCTCGGGCGCCACCGTCGGCTGGTGGTTGCGATCGCGGGCTCGCTGATATCTTGCCTCCATGTTACATTCGGGCTTGCCACCAAATGGTCTCGCCTCGGATCTAGTTAAATTGCAATGGACCAAGGAGCCGCCAAAGGAAATTGCTGTCAGCGTCAACCAGGAGCTCAAGTTGGATTGTTTGGCCAATGGAGAGCCAAAGCCCATGATGAGGTGGGAGAGGCTTGATTCGTCCATGGGCCCTTCTAGGGTTAGGAATGCCGTTCAATTTTCCCACTCTAACGAGCACATGGGCAAGAACCAATTAATGCAGCAGCCAGCAAGTGAGTATCGGACGCAAAAATTGGGTTTCCGATTAACCCGCATCCATCAACAAATGGATGGAGACGTTTGCGTTCGGCTTTGCTTGGCCCTTTCAAATCTTTCGTCTTGGAGCAGGCAAACAATTGCCTGTCACCCGGCCAACTGAAGACCGAGAGCCACCCAGCTACACGAACAAGTCCACCAATTCTAACACAGTACTCCTATCTCCTATTCAATCATGCTCGGCCGACAAATCGCGTGCCCGCGGATCGATTTCGTCAACTTGAATGGTCCTCTCGGTATGTCCTGCTTGTCCAATATACGTGGCACTATTGCTCGCCTCGTGCATTGAGCGCCGGACTCTACCGCCACTATAATGCGTTCGTGACACTCAATTTGGCCCTAATACCCAACTCGCCGCACTCAATCTGAATTGCCACTCGTCGACAACAACAATTCCCCTTCATATAAATTTATATTTTTCTTTGTAACGAACATGAACCGTTAGACTTGAACCCTTATAAACAACTCCAGCAGCAAAGCTCAGCGAGCTCGCATCAAAATAGTCTGCTCGTTAGCTCAACTAGATATCTGACCATCCAGAGGGTCAAAGAATCAGACGCTGGCCTATACGAGTGCGTGGCGAGCAATTCGCATGACGCAGATCTGAGAAAATTAGTTCATGTCCAAGTGAGAGGTAAGTAGGCAGAGGCAAGTTGGTCTGATCTGGTCGGTTGGTGGAGGTTATGGTGCATGCGCATGGTCGTGTACCTTCATCGCGCACATTGCTGGCTAGGTTTCAGGTGGACAATCAAATGGTCGTATAATGGGTCGCAAATCGAGCGTAAAACTCAATCCGTCGCTCACTCGCTTAACCTTTGTCGCTGATCCTTGGCGGTCTCGACGAACAGCGGTTTGTAGGAATTTTCGAGGAGGCTTCCAGTTTGGTCGAGCGTCGACTGCTATGTAATCTCCTCTACATTGAGCATGGAAAATAAACAAACAGTAGCAAACCAATTCGAGTCTCTGGTTTCTCTCATCAACCTAATAAAACACCATGGACCGCGAACAATGGGGACTTCTTAGAGGTGTCAAGTGAACCTATCTCGACCACGATCAGTCAGCTCTGTGGCCAACTGAGACTCTCTTCTCCGACCAAAACCCGGCCACGTTGATTGATTTCAGCCAGAGTGTGGGCTGTCTATTAAACTGACAACAATGTTATATGGGACGGGAGGGAAATGAATACCTCAACTGGCGCTCGTAGCAAGAAAAGCCTTCACTAAGTTTGCGCGAAGAAATCCGACACCGAGGCTAGCATGGTGGGCTATGGGAGACAAAGCGCTTATGCGCAAAGATAGCCCATCACCTTCTTGGGCCTCCTCTCGTTCAAACTTCCTTCAAGAGCGTTGAACGGGCGAGCCAAGGATGGCATGTTTGTCTGAGAGAAGAAGGTAGGACGGTGATATTGATCGGCCATTCGCATCACTAGTGTCTAGAATCCCTGATCGCGTGCGCGTATCGAATCTCTAGAGAATAAATGCGTGCAAATAAATTCAGACTTTAGTTAGAGGACGAAGAGATCTTATCTCTGTCAGAGTAAAGAAAAGATCTTGCGAGTCTATCAGCTTGGATCACCTTCAAAAACTCGCCATCCAAAGTCTTCGTTGCGTCTCATTCTCTCAACATGCACGCTACAGTAGCCATCTCTATCTTCGGTCACCGTTCGGTTTCAGACAATTCCCGCGAAAGGAGCCATCGCCTGCCTGAATTTGCCGAGCACCTCTCAAGAGTGAGTGCTAAGGGTACGATACGAGGTTGCGTGTACAATACTCGTCCTAACGGGCCTAGCGGTTTCTTGTCGCTTTAGGCGGACAGATTTTACGCACAATGAGCACTGCAACATAGGGCCGTTCGCGCTGTCAATTCAGGTCGCTCTTATGCACCAAAACCGGCCGATATTTGCTACCATACGCTTGATCTCCTCTATAATTGTCTGAAACTTGCTGGAATCATTACAATCATTAGAATGTCGAAATCGGAGTTCGTTCACGTGTTTATTTGCACCACGTTGGCGCTGTTCGCCAATTGCGCCCTTGGACAACAAAATGGTGAGCTGATTGGCGCGCTGACCGGAGTCCAAGTCTTGAACTCGGACGCACCGAGTAAGGATCAAGTAAAAATTCAATATGTGAATGTTAACGGCTTACCAGTTCTAGTTCAATTCACATATGTAGGCCCGCCAAAGATTCTTCCAATTGCGACTGCCGACAGTTACCCAGAAGGCTCCTCAATCAATCTCATTTGCACTGTCTCGGGCGGCCAACGAAGAGGCTTAACTCTCACCTGGATGATGGATGGCGAGGACATAAACGAACAAAGATTGAGATACTCGGGTGTCATGGACAATTTGTCCATCGGCTCCGATGAGGCCGACATTTCAATTCTTCGCATCAAGAACGCGACCAACAGCAATTCTGGTCTCTACACTTGCACGGCCAAGAATCCCCTTGGCCAAGACTCGACCTCGGTGAAAATCATCGTCAACGGTTAGTATTTCATCATTGAACTTGCGTCAGGGATATCAGGATATTGAGGCTAACATTAATACAAACAAATACAATTAGTTGAACTCAAGTGGAGCAAAGTGCCCAAGGACATCGAGATTGGATTAAACCAGGAGATCACGGCCGAGTGTGATGCGATTGGTTCACCACAGCCTGCGATCGAGTGGATTAAGCATTCAAATTACCTGGACCGTAATTCGAGCACTAACGGTTAGTTTTGATTCACACGCTGTAAATGTTCCCAAGCTCTCAAGCTAAGGGTTTCGTTGAAATCGTCCGACAGGAACCATACTCGTTGCGAAAGGGAAGCTTCTCAAGATATCTAGGGCTCAGCACAAGGACTCTGGACTGTATGAATGCCGAGCCAAGAATGGCGTGGACGAGGATTTGCGTAAGATTATCCAGGTCAAGGTTAGAGGTAAGTGAGTTGATAAAGAAACTCTCGACAAAAGAGGAAATGGGTCAGCCGAGTCAATTTGGAGTACAATATTTGTGATAAAGTAAAAATAAACGAGTCCTAGCCATGGTCATTGCAGAATTTAACTTGCTTCGAGTCGTAGTGAGTTCGGTATGCTCGTGATCTGAGAGAAGCGAAACGATCCTATGTATAGAGATCTCTGAGCGAGACTCGTGTTTATAGAGGAGATTCATTGTTGATTTATTCACAAATCTCGAATCCCGTATTTTAATTTGAAGTTTTACTCTAGCCGACACATTGATTGATCCCAGTAAGAAGTACATTGGACACTTTCATTTGATTAGCTAACGAAGGACCTAACATGGCCGGGGCAAAATTCTTTATTATAGCCTCTATTATCGGTTACCTGGCCATAAACTCAGCGCGAGCACAACAAAATGGTGAGGCTATGGTTTCAGATCGCGACTTTCTGTTACTCTGATATCGCGGTGATACAACCAAATAGATTTCCACCGAGCCATAGCTAACAATCAACCAGTTTTAGTTCAATTCACATATGTAGGCCCACCAAAAATACTTCCCATTGCTAGCGCGGACAGTTATCCGGAAGGTTCAACCATCAATCTTATTTGCACTGTTTCTGGTGGCCAAAGGAAAGGGCTAATATTGAGCTGGTCAAAAGATGGAGAGGTAGTGAGCGAAGATTTCGCAAGATATGCTAACCTAGTGGACAATATCTCAATAGAGAAGACAGGGGCGGATATCTCAATTTTGCGCATTGCAAACGCTAGCGACATAAACTCAGGTCGTTACGCTTGTACTGCCAAGAATCCGCTGGGCGAGGACTCAACATCTGTTAATATCGCGATCAATGGTATGTACATGATCCATACAAGCATTCAGACTCTCGTGACTACTATCTCACTGATCGAACCCAATTCATACTAGTTGAACTAAAATGGACCAAGGTTCCTATGGACAGCGAAATAGGTCTGAATCAGGACCTGGCTATCGATTGCGATGCAACGGGCCGACCACAGCCTCAAGTTGTTTGGATAAAACACCCCACTGTCGACTCCAACGGTATTAATGGTGAGCGAAAGTATACTCCTAACTTTGTGCCACACCGGAACTATCGACTAACCTTTCCTATCGAACCAGACACCAAGCCAGTCACAGTCGTGCAGGGCAAACTCTTGAAAATCACGAGAGCACAGCATAGAGACTCTGGCTTATACGAATGTGTGGCTCGTAATGGGGCCGATCAAGATCTTCGCAGGTTAATCCAGGTCAAGGTTCGAGGTAAGTTGATGACATAGTTGGAGTCTCCAAGTTATTCAGTCGTCCAGTAAAGAAGGTTATGTAAATTGTTCAATAAACACCTAGTCCACACAACTTGTAGCATTCGTTGTGTTCAGTTAGCTAGCGGGGTCGATGCCTGGTCAACCGATGGATAGATTGCTTCTATAGGCAGCACTACATGTTTGTGTGATTATGTTGATTTATTAGCTATGTAAATGGATCGACTGGAAAGATCAGTTTCAGGCGATATATGGGCTTATATTCATAAATACGACAATCACATCGGACTAAGTATCTCAGGTGGATCAACCGTCGGCTTTCGGCGGCGTGTACCAGCCGTTCTTTTCGTGGATTTGTGAAAGTGATTTGAAAGTGGCTTGCGCCTTTTGGAAAGTATACAACCCGTGCACGTTCTTCACGCTACCTAAATTAACTCTCGCCTTTCCTTTGACTAACGTCGCTGCAATCTGCATGATCAAAGCTTCAATCGTATATGCACTACTCCACCCCTGTAAGTTGAGTGTAGATCTGAGTTAGAAACGTAACTAACTTATGATCAGTCAGCAGCTGAAATAAATCTTCAACTTACCTGTTTGGTGAGTAGCTCCATGCAGATAGCTCCGCCGTTCAGCACGTAGCCACCGGTTAACACTGGGTAAACAATTCTCACAAAAGGTGGTGCAAAAGGATAGTTGTCTTTGTATGAGATGTGCAGCATTATGTGGTCCTTCCCGCCCTTTTCCTTGAGTTGTAATAGGTCACCATGCAAAGGGCTTTCTGGGTCAACAATAGACAGCTTCACATACCACTCATAGAGACTATCGTCTACTAGTTCAACAGTGAATATGCCACTTTTATAGCTATCAGATTTGTAAACCTCACGCAGTTCTTTCATCAATCTATCAGTGGCCTGGACTGAGCCGTATGGAGCGCCTTTCATATAGCTGTCACGCTGAATCTGTCGCAACTTCTCGAGCTTGGCGTAGTGCTCGGAACTCAATCCATCTTCTTTCGACTTAATGGCCATTTGAGCGGGCTCATCATCCATCTCAATATGAGGATCTTCGTCGTCCTCATCCTCTTCATCATCATCATCGATCGTTATCACCTCTGGCTCGGTTGCATAATTGGACGTGATCGATGAGGTGGACATTGAAGACGAGGTGGATGTAGATGAGGATGCGGATGATGTTGTTATGGTGGCGTTATTGTTTGTTGATTTTGTGGAGGTGGAACTTTTCCTTGTTGAATTTTTTGTTGCTGCTGCCAAGGCTGTAGGTGGAGCAGTGGAAGAGACGTTAGCGGTTTGAGTCGTGGTCGCTACTGCTTGATGTGGTTGGTTTCTAGTGCTAGTGTTTGATTTTACAGGACGAATGGGTGATTGAGGTGTCAAAGTATCCAGTTCCTCTGGGACAGGTAGATTATTTAAGTGGGACAATCTCGTTACTAATATTCTAACTTGATCTAATATGAAATTATCACTTCCCGAGGTTGCACTCAGTGCTTCTACGATGGCGCTAACTTGTGGGTCGTCCGACTCAGAGAACCATACTGGAGGATTTATTGGATACACTTCGGTGATATTGGCAAATATTATCTTCTTCTTGCCCCACTGATTCAGATAGCAACAGCTGATTTCGTCAACATTTGCTGACAAGATCCTAAAACGTTGGTGAGAGCGTGGAAATAGAGTTTCAAGGAGACGAATGTCGGCTTTTAGCTTGTTCAAGCAAGCCATAATTGCAAAGTACTCTGAATGATGTCTAACTATTCGTTTCGATACCTATTTTTGCTGTCAAAAGGTCTTGGGTTCAATACTTCAAGACTCTGTTCAATATGCACAAAGAGCAATAGATTTGCGTTGCCTGCAAAGGTGATCACTTGCTATGATACATACAGATTGGTTCACTAATAGGTTAATGCGTTGTATATATCTGTTCATATATGACGTTGATATCTGTTGTGACAAGGAATTTCGAGACATTAATTTTCATACAACATGGGCCAGGCGGTGGTATGATGGATTGAACAAGTAATAACGGTGATAATTTTACCATTCCCTGATTTTGGAAAATTACCGTACTCAAGAGAGTGAGGATTTTCAGATCTCGAATCAAACAATGAAGATTTAAGCGAACAGTTTTCGAGCTTTAGAGATCCCTGTTCAGGCGAAGACGTAGGGTGGGAAAAATGAACTCTCGCCCCCTCGCTGCATTCTGCATCCAACAGTAGAGGGGGGCAGCGAACACAGGGGGCGCACAGTACATCGCACGCAACATCGGAGCCGAGCATCGCGCACCAGAGCCCCAGGATATTGAATCTTCTCAGTTGCTCCCTGTAGAGTCACCCAAGTCAACGCTGACGACAGGTGAGGATCAAGGAGGTGCTCACAAATTATCAGAAGCATCGCGGCATCTCCGAGTTGGTTACGAGATCTGAGCTTGTGAAGGAGTCAGGATATGTGAGTGCCTGGCGATCATGACTATGCAGAACGCGTCTAACCATCTAACAAGATGATAGCGTTTCGCTAGCTGCAAACACCTGATCATAATGCACACGCGTCTTGCCAGTTAAATCTCATGTCCATGACTCTTTCAGCTCAGAGAGAGAGAGCTTTTCTTGATGCGATTCACGGAACATACAGTGAGCCATGTCGGATGGGGGCGCTTTCGCTATTCAACGATAACGACAACTGTGGACTCAGCACTCGGGTATAGTCGAGGATATATGAAGAGCTTCCAGCGAACAGCTAGAGTTTACTTGGTTCATGACAGCAGCCAAAGATTAACAAAAGTGCATTCCACTGACTGAACCTGAGGCGAAAATTAACGGAACTGTTTGCACGAGTTCGTACGATGATGTCACGAATCATACTTCGCGCACGAGCTCTCCAGAGCGCTCACACTGGTAACACGTACCAGTCTCAGCCTCAACCAACCCAGATTCAGCGAAAAACTATACGACGTAAATCTGACGCTTGTTCAAAGTTGCTTCGACCTTATAGTTATAATCATCTATAACCATGAGTCAGCCCACAAGAACTGACCTGAATTCTGTATTGATGGGTGACGAGCTCGGCCAAATAAAACTTGTCCAGCTAAATCCGCATCACTCCCGCCATGAAGAGGATGAAGACTCAGATGAGCTCGCAGGCGAAGAACCACGATTCCCTTGGAGTATGAAGGGAACCAGCACCCTAGATGGGCGAACTCGCAAAAATCATCGACATAGAATTGTCAGGGTCCTGGACGACTGTCTTCAGCGAGGACCTGCAGCTTCACGTGCAATAACGAATATCAGAGGCATTGAAGGCTCAAATCAATGCGACCTAGACACCACTGATAAACCTAATAATTTGTTCTTAATTTCCAACAAAGTAGGCCAACTATTTGTCTGTGATACCAATGCGATAAGGAAGAATCTTGAACACTGCACAGATTTCGAACTCAAATATCATTCATCGAACATTGGCGATGAAGAGGACTTTAGAAAGGAGGGGCATTCAGTTAGAGCGCCTATGCTCTCACCAGTATACTACAACATGAACAGTCGGGTGCCTGTTTGCGGTGGCCAACCCATAAATCAAACCAACATATTAGTAGTGTATCAAAATGGGGATATTCAACATGTCAGCATTGGCCAAGACGTTCTCCAGTCCTCTCTTAAAATTAGACGCAAAGCAATCAGGCTTCTAGGTTTGGGTTACAACAGCGACGCCCGAGCTGTCCATTGGAGAATAGACGGTTCGTCTGGAGTCTGCTATTTTGATTCGGATTCCTCTTCGTCGCACATAGATGCAAACGACCCCTTAACTGATCTAGTCGTGTCCAGTCCAACTCACAAATTATCCACGAGGAGGGCGGATAGATCTCAACAAAATTTGTTCAATAAATCGCCGTGCATTAAGTCGCGAAAGTGCAATGAACATGATCGGTTAGTTCCAACTCAGGTGATAAACATGATAACCTCTCGCCCCGACCAATACAAGCCTAGTTCGCGCATTTGTAAATGGAGCTCAATCACATCGCTGAACTTGATCTACAGGAAGCTCGCACTCTACGATTTAGTTGGGTCGGAAAACTTCCAGAGATATCAAGGGCAGAATAAGTTTCGACTGAGCAGCTACAAACTCAATGATAACCGTCTAGCAGTTGGCGGATATAAGTACGCGCTACGTGTCTACGACGTACAGACACAAAAGAACATCTACAATAGCATCATGGGTTCTAGCGGAGGTTCAGTTGCTTGTCCACCGAAAGGTGAATCGTCGATGATCGGTGACATAGACTGGCTGGGGGGCAACAAAACGACTAGAAAATCGCCCCAAATGCTCGCAACATGCAGCGGGCTAGACTCAATTGTGCACGTATATGACTTACGATCACCTAAACCTGTGTTCTGTATCGACTTGGCCCAAGAAACTGATAACAAGTGGCAGCCATACGAAAATCATCACAGAGGTTGCGTATTTATACGAATTTGTGCATCTGGTGCTCCACACTCTACTGCTGTACCCTCACAACAACTGGCCCTGGGATCTACGAACGGCCAATTACATATACTCGATCTCAGGTTCGTCGCTAGATCGCACAGGTCTCTTGGCAAACTATCCGGATTTTGCGGTGGCTCTGTGCGTGAGATAAGGTTTGTTGCCGAATCACTCGAAATCAGCAGAATGATTAGTTGCGCTACAGATAGATTTATCCGAATACACAAGATCCAGACATCCTTCACATCGGTTGTATCGCAAAAGTTGGCCACAAAGGTATTCTTGGGCACAAAACCAACCTGCATACAGCCAGTTTGCGATGAGGTAACACAACACTATCTAACCAACTTGCTCTCCAGATGCGAATCTGAGTCGCATGTATCAACCATCGGCTCTGGTTGGTCCTCCTTGTGATTATGGGTCTTGCGCCGTGTCGGTGAACAAAAACCCCGTAAAATTCATATAGCCAAAGGCTACAGTCCATTTTATTCGCTTCTAAATGGCAGTAGCTTTCCAACAAGGAAATTTTTAACACTGGAAGATAGACGGCTATGTACATTCATTGCAAAATTAGTAAAATTTGATAATATAAATCAATCGCAAAAGTACAAAAGTTTTCATGTACCAAGCTTCCTACGACATTGTGTTTGATGATTGTGAGAGCAGAGGATTGTCATTGGTGGCCGAGATAAATGAATCAACTCTCTTCATTGGGCAATCAGAGCAACTTTCTCGTCTCGAGATCAGTAGAGCGACCAGGATAGTTGCGCGTTACATCAATCGGACATTTGATTCTGAATCCCTGTGAATCTTATCCTTCAACTTAGTTCGCTGAACGAGGGCTCAAGTCGAAGCTCAATGAGTAATGGAATTGAAGTACTCGTTTGTGTACGAGAACCCCTTAAATTCCTCTTGATTTATGGTCTTTAGTACTTCCGGGTTGACAGGCGTCAATATCGGTTCCTCTTTGAGAAAATCAATATCAAAGTTGCTAACATCGCGGGAGTTTTTCTGCTCAACCGACCGAACAATTTTGGTTAGATTGGGTCTGTGAGTTCGTCTTGAGAGAATCATGAATACAAATTGTACTTACAATTTTGGGCTTGAAAGGGGGTCTAATCTTCTTGGCCTCTAACGCTCTCCAATCGATCTCTTTGAAGAACGGATGATCGAGGATAGCTTGCTCACCACCTTGGCTCACAACGCAACCCAGGCGCCTACTGACACTCTTGGTCATAAACTAGATTGGAATTGAGCACAAAAGTCAGATCTTTGACTCGAGATTGAGAGGGAACAATCGGACAAATTAGAGATAATTGACTCACCCCGCGCAGTATGGACACTGCCTCACGACTCAGCCAGACTGGGTAGAGGACATCCTCATGCAGGATTGCTTCAAAGAGATCGTCCTCGTTCTCGGCCTCGAAAGGAGGTTGACCTATTTTGTGGTGCATGGATGGACAAGAGTAGGGAAGTTAGTGGACTGACACACGCCTCTCCGACCGCTATTCCTTTCACGATATTTACCTGCAACCATCTCGTACATCAGTACACCAAGCGCCCACCAATCAACAGAGGGCCCATACTCAAGTTCTTGCAACACCTCTGGACTTATGTAATCAGGTGTACCACAGAAGGTGGTCGTCGTCGCTCCTCCCAATATACCCTCCTTGCACATGCCGAAATCGGCAATCTTGCAATGCCCTTCACTGTCCAATAGAATATTATCCAGTTTGAGATCCCTATATATTACACCTTGCTTATGTAGAAACATGAGCGCTAGCGTCACCTCAGCGGCATAAAATCTTGCTCTAGCTTCATCAAATTTTCTAGCCTTCTGAATCTGAAACATAAGATCACCACCGTTTACATATTCCATAACAAAGAACAATCGATCTGGAGTTTGGAAGCAACAGTACAGAGCTGTCAAAAAGGGATGCTTTGCGGCCAAAGCCAATATCCGTTTCTCCGTCATCGTGCACTCCACATCGTCATCTTGTATTATGGCATCCTTTTTCAATATCTTGATTGCGAATACCTCATCGGTGTTCTTCAACTCAGCTAATATCACCACTCCAAACGAACCTTTACCAATTACCTTGATGAAGTTGAAATGATTTGGAGTAAATTTTGTTTGATCAGGTTCACCTCCGGCGGATTGTGCGCCAGGAGTCTTGGGCGAACGAACCATTGGCGCTATACCTGCGTAAGAGGATTCTATTTGGGGTGTTGTTGGTGTTAGAGGGCAAACACCAGTGCCCGCTTGTGATTGTTTAAGATCTCTCATCGTTTGGATTAGATTGTCCTCAAGAGATTGGTTTTGGTTAGAGCTTTGCTTGAAGGAGGATCTTCTCGAATCGCGCATCGTTAACCTTTGCAGGGCTGAGGCAAAATTTGAAGACTTTTGTTGCTGTAATTGTTGATGCTGTTGTTGTTGATGAGGTTCGGTGGCTTCTAAGCTAGAGTAGTGCTGGCCATATCTACCGCTAGCAATTGGAACAGACTCTAAATTCAAGGTTCCGCTTGATCCGCCATCCGGTGGCGAGCGGCCGCTCGAGCCAAGCTTGACTCTTGTCTCATGATTAATTCTATCACTTGTTTTTCCAATCGCAAGCAGAGTCTCGGCTAGTTGCTTTTGATCGACACCACAATTGTTTGGCACATTCTTTTTGCATTTGTAATGGACACTGATACCGCAATGCTCGTGGACGCAGAGCAAACCTTGCTTGTATAGGCCGTAAATAAAGGAACCGCAGTGGTCGCAGAAGGTTGGTTTCTTAAAGAAATGCTCCTTGAATGCATGAGGAATATTCATGCCAAATCGGCTTGAACCAGTTGCCTGCGGAAAGAGAGAATCCGTCTCTCGGCCATCCTTGTTTCCGGGGCATCTAGTGACCACCAGCTCGTGGCAGCGCTTATGGAGGACGAGCGTGCAAACTTGGCATTGGTAGCATTGTTTAACAACTCCCCAAATGAAATCCTTACAATGCGAGCAAAACGTGGGCTGCTTCAAGTTGGTTGCCATAAATCTGTGCTCGTTTACAATATGGACCCTCCGCCTAACTGCCCCTCGGCGCTTGTTGAGCAGCCCGTGGCGCTCGGTGAACTCGCGCGCTGCCAAGCCGACACCTGGCGCCGGACTGGCCCTGGATGGCGACTGTTGTCCTGCTGGAAGGGGGTTGGCACCTTGGTGTGCGCCAGCGGCTAGCATGGTGGGCAGAGGGCTGGAGGCCGGAGTTGGTGAGGCCGAGGGTGTATTGGCCGAGGTCGGCTGTGGTTGTTGCTGTTGGGAATCCATACTGGGCTCTCGGCTGGAGGGCTCCTTCCGGGCAATGGAGGAGCTTCCTGAATCTCTTCTGCTGGCTCAGATACTCAAACAGATGCCAACCGTTTTCGGAACTCTCGCCGATACTCTGGTGTTCATATGGAATAAAGGTGTTCGCTTGTGCAGTGTTCCCTCTAAAATCGATTGGCTCAGCTGTAGGCGCGCTCCTGTACAGATACAATTCCGGGCTTTAAATCTAAATTACTTGCTTCCTCACTCAAACTGGCGGCTCTCGTCTTGCCGAAGCTCTCGCCTTCTCGCGCCTCGAGAGCCATTATTTTGTGGCCTCCAATAGGAGAGCTCAAGCCATTGATGTGGATATATGCGATTGCGATGGGATGCTTGTGGGACTGGCGCTTGCAGCTGTGCGTTTGCCTGCCCGCGGATGCGATGTGTCGGTCTGTGCGAGCGCGAGCCTGCGTGTGTGCGTGCGACTGTGTGCGTCTCTGTGCGAGCGGGCTTGTGTGCGTGATGGTTGCGCCAACAGGCAGAGGTGTAGGCCGCCCAATGGATAGGCGGCGAGCGACGATAGGAGGCAGCGCAGAGTGTGGCCGTCAGACGGGCGCCGCGCGAGTAGGTCAGAGTTTTAGAGCTCGCGCCAGAGTAAAGCCTCGTAAGCTGGATGCCATTTTGGCTTGGGATATCAAGCAAAATAATTTATTGATGCAACCGCATGCTCATAGCTCCAATTGCTGCTTATTATTCGTCCGTTTTTCTTAACTTATGAATCTTCAACTCGTGCCTCCCTGGACGCGCCAAATGATAAGGGCAACGAGTGGGAATTTGCCCTCTCCCGCTCTCTCTCTCTCTCTCTTTCTCTCCTGAGGTTGTCGTGGTTTTGGGCGCAGTTGCCCGCTTTGCTTATCGCTCGCTGCTGCTCCGCGCTATTGGGGCCGCAGACTGGCTGCACTTGCATCCGCCGCCCGGGATGAGGGGGCCAATCTAACACTAAGTTAAGTAGGCTGCCGGATCTGGAGGCCGATCAATCTGGAATGGAACGGCGCGCCCGCTTTGCTGGCCGAGTGGGCGCGTTTGTTGTGCAAGTCGGGCGCGCGCGCAGATTGACGACTCGCTGCACAGATCTCGGCAAACTACAGGGGCCAGCCCCTTTGCCTTGGTCGCGTGAGCGAGCGGCAGCAGCCAAGCCGGCCGTTGCAAGCGTTGGTTTTGCGCCCACACACAGCGGCGGCGGCAGCAGCGGCAGCAGCAGTGGGGCCGCCACCAATGCACTTTCACTCGGGGGCAAGCTGGCGGCGGCCGCTCGTGCGAGCGAGCGGCCGGGCGAACCTGCGCCACTGGGGCCGCTCATGCGCCCTCAAGCGAGCTAAGCAGATCGAGCTTGCCGCAATCAGGCGCACGCCACAGAGAGGCAGTCCACTGCTCCTTGGCCGAGCTGCTAGTTTTGCTTGAAAGTGGCGGGCAAAGCACGTGCTTGCGGTGCCGGCCGAGGGGAAGCAGCCGAGCCCTCGAACTCAATGGCGTGCAATGGACGGCTCCAGTTATAATTGCGCAGCCCATTATTGATACCACTCTGCGCAGGGCCATCAAACTTGCTCGCCTTATCTCCCTCCGGCCGCCAAACGCTCGATCATCGTCCACTCGGCCAAGACATCTTTGGGCGCCCAATTGGTCAAGCGCGAGTGGACCCCTCTGAGTGGCCCACCCCTCTCGTACTTTTTAAACCCGGCTCAGGATTCCCTCAGCAGCCTTTGCGGATTTGATTCGAGCCAGCGAGAGTGTGGCCCTATAAGCTTGTTGGCGCCCATTTGAATGGGGCCCAAAGGCGACACATTCGGACGCGTCTGGAAGTGTTGGCGCCGAATGGCGGGCAGCCTCATGGTGGCCAGGATGCTGCCCATTAGACTCGAGGAGCTGGTGATAAAATATCGAGCCTCGCGAGGAGAGGCTTGAGGGGGGGGGGATGGCAATTTACATCGTTCAAAAGCGAGCAGTTTCGGGTAATTGAGGCGCTCGCTTTTGTTATTGTTCCCACAGTTTCAAGCTGGCAAATTTCTCTTCTCTCCTCCTCTTTTTGCCTTTCAAGTCTCAAAATCGGAGAAGAGTGAAGGGGGGAGGGATGAGGAAATCTTGAGTGAGGAGGAGCTGGCGAGCCAGTCGGTGGGGGGGGGGGGCATTAGCGCCATCAATGGCGGCCGATGGGCTAAGCGGCTTAGCATTTTGATTCATCGTCAGCCGGTGAGCAAGCGAGTCGGCGCCCACGCGCACCAGTCGGGCAAGGCTGGGTTGCATTCGGCATTCCCGTCTCAGGCTCAGGCTCAGGCTCAGGCTCAAGCTCAAACTGGAGCTAGAGCTGTCCCGACTCCAGACAGAGGCGCCCGCTTTGCTCGGCAGTGAAATTATTCAATTAAAAGTTAAATAAGTTCCCCCCGTGGCCTCTAATCGGAGTGGAGCAGATTGAATTAGGCGGAGGGAGCCGCTCAGGCTGCCGTTGTTGTTTGAGGCGGGCGCAAAAAGCGCCCCAAGGCGAGCAAAGCAAGCAGCCGCCCGCCTCCCTCTCCTCTCCTCGAGCTGTTCTGGCCGAATGGCCGCTCCTCTACGTGAGCTAGCTGGATAGCAAAACATCCGCCTCCACTCTGCCAACAACGGCACCAGCCCCTCCAGTCCTGTTCCAAGGCGTCGTTCGCGGCTCCAGTGAGTTGGGCCAGAATTGGCTTGGCCCTCAGACCATGAAGCTCGCTTGGCGCTAAGGAAGCCCATTGTAGGCGAGTAAGCCATGCCTATGGGCCGTTCAGCTCGCTCAGATAGCCGGATTGGCCAGGTAACTTGGGAAAACTTTCCTTTGTTCGGCCCTAATGGCAACAAATGGTCCCAAGTCCAAAGCCAGCGGCCTGAAGCTAACCGTTCTGGCAGCTAGCCCGCCACCTGAATGGGGGGGGGGCGCCAGACAAAATCAGCTCGCATTCAATTTCATTAAATGGGAATCAATCTGTGCCAAGCGATCGGGGCCACGAGAGCTTCCCCGCGCCGCCCGGCTTGGAGCTTTGGCCCCGAGCACTCGTGTGTGCCAGCGTATCATTACCTTCATTGGGCGCGCAGCCACTTAACCAGATATTCAACCAGATAGCGCTGAACTGGGAGGCGCTCGAGCAGTAGATAGGGCGGCTAGCGTGAGCTTAGACTGTGCGAGAGACGCGCTTAGTTTGGTTGGCAAGTTTTAGGAGGCGCGAAAATCGCTATGCACCCGACTCAACCATTCGAGGGGCGATTTTATCAGCCCATCACTCGGCACGATCATCCCTTTCAATTGACGCCCGCCAACTCTAGTGTTTGCTCGACCAATTGGCCCCTGCGAAAGAATAAGCGGCGCCGGCGGCCAGTCGGCCTCCCTTGGAAGGGCCTCAATCTTGCGCCAACGAGAGGCGGCAGCATCCTCTCTAAAATGTGTCCCCTAAATGGGCTCAGCCTGCCCGCCGCTCGCCCTGATTGGCCACGTCCTTTGCCAGCCACTCGAGCCAAGGCCGGCCGCTTTGTCTAAGTCCCAGGAGGAATTGCCACTTTATATTGTCTTGTATTTGGAGGCCAAACACGCGTGCACTTGGGTGCGTGATGGTCGTCGTCGTCGTCGTCGTCGTCGTCGTCTTCGTCTTCGTCGTCGCCATCGATCAGGCGGCAAGACTCTCGCGAGCACTCGGCCCAATCGGGCGCCCGGCTCCAGTTTCAGCTCCGGCCCCAGCTCCAGCTCTCCGCTCAAACTCCCACACCTGTCCCAGCTCGGCGCCGCCTCCCACCTTCACGCCCCCAGTTGGCGGCCCAGGTTAGGGCCCATTGTCAGCCGGAGGCGCGCGACAGCTTAGCGGGCCCCCAATTGCGGCCCAAGGTTGCCCGCCCGTTTTACCTGTCAACCGCTTGCATCTCTCAAGGTGGCGCGCAAACATTATCCATCTCTTTATCTGACTGCCTTTGCTCGCTCGTCCGCCCGCCCACCCGCCCGCTCGCTCGCTCACCGGCCAGCCAGCCAACGGCGAGCAAAACCCCCAAACTCTACCCCTACCGCCCAAACTGGTGCCGGGTGCAGCTCTAAACTGGAATCGTTGAATAAGGATGGAGAGAGGGGGCACCGATTGGGAATAGATTTATTGTTTGGGCTGGCGAGGCGAGTTGGGCGAGCGCTCGATGCGAGAGGCTTGCTCGGTTTGGAGAGCGGCCAGTTTGGTGGAGAGCGGATTGGTGGCAAGAGGCGAGGGCCAAGGGGCGAGAGTTGGCCGGATTTGGGGGGGGGGCGCTAGGACTGATTCATTTGAAGCCGAGACGAGATTCAATTTGTGCATTAACATCGGTTTCAGTGTTGGCAGGAAGTCAGCAGTGGTGTTGGCGGCGCTTGTTTATCTCGGCCCGTCGATAGGCGGCACCGAGTGACCTTAATTCTCAACGGGCGCTCGACGGGCAAGCACACAAATGGGCCGCCGCCGCCGCCGCCGCCGCCGCCGAAGTTGCTTGGCCCGCTGGCTTGCTGGATAGGCCGCCAAACAAAGAGCCACACCAGGCAGCGAGCCAGAAAAAGGGGCAGAGACGTGCGACGTTTAGATTGAAACGTGGGGATCAAAGGCCTAGATAGAGTTAACGAAAGACTAGGCCCGGGCATTCGACCCTGAATTGAAGTGCTTTGCTCTCGCTTGCTATCGGCATTGGTGGCCTAGAATTACCAGTCGCTAGCTGCGCACCTAGGGCCGCGGGCGCAAGCAAGCCGATAAGAGCGAGCGCAGTCAGCTTGCTTGCTTGCTGGATGGCTTGCTGACTGGCCAACTGGCCGACCGACCGGTTGGCCGGCGCCTCAACTTCCCCCGCCTCAAACCTGCCGACCCCCCTCGACCGGGCTCAGCTAATTCCTGCTTGCGCCAAAGCTTCCCCGACAATCGGAAACGGATGGTTGGCTTGGCCAACTGGAGCCACCCAATTGATCCGGCAGCCGCGCCGGAAGGGAGCGCGCCCCAAGCGAGGCTGTTGCAAATTGGGCTTGCTCGCAACCGGCTCGCTCCAATCGCGCTTTGCCGCCTTAATCTCGCGCCTCGAACTCGCTGCCACCAACTAGGGCCACTTGTTCCCATCGCCAAAACTTGGCCAGGTAGCCAAAAACGCTAGCGGCATTTTGCAAATGGGTCAGCGGCTCCAACGAGTCCGCTCGTCTGCCGCTCCTCTTGAGGCCGCCCAGTTCAGTCGGATGGTCGATAAACAATGAAAGTATAACTAACCCTCGAGCGGCCTCCTCTCAAGGCCTTCGCCGGGTTTGAGCGGTTTTGGGGCCAGCATGTCTCGCCTCTACCCACCGACCCAATGCTGACCCACCCATCTCATGGTCGTCCTGATTGTGGTCTCTCAAATCAGCGCAAGTTCGATGTGGATCAGTGTGAAACGTAGTAAGACAAGGAAACTGCTCATGACCCCAATACTTGTTCTCTGGCTGGTTGCTGACCATCCTCTGGTTTTGGCCGCAAAATTCAATGTGATGTCAGCTGTGAACATGAAGGACACCCACAAGTCAGGAATAATGCTCTCAACCCGCGCCAACAGGCCACAATGATCTTCAAACAAATTCCGAGCCAAAACTGCCGGCTAAGTCGGATGAGAGTCTTGGGCCCGGCAGGTGGGCGTCAAAGGAAGAGCAAAGAATCTAGCTGCCCGACTGCGACGAAGAGAACTAGGAAACGTTTCTTACGACAATGCTAACTGACGCCGAGTTAGCCCTCGTTCACGAGACATAACAACTCTCAATGGGCGCTAAGTCGCGATCAAGACCAGCTAGTGGCCGATTTGTCGCTTGAGTGTATTGGCTGTCCAGTTGATTTCTCAGAACAAAGATTGAATCCCAAACTAGCGGTTGTTGGGTGATTTGGAATCGATATTTACGCTAACGATGACAGCGAGACATGTATTATTGGCGGAAATTTACTTTAGGCTGCTCAATTGAAGCAAGACTCATAATTCACTCTGAGTCCGCGTTGCTCGATTCAGCTCATGAGTTTCAAGACCTCATAATCAGGGGTTCGAGAGAGCGGCAAACTAGAACAACAATAGGGTGAAGAGTCGTGCTCGTGTCCGGTTGAACGTTTGAGGGGAGAGAGGACAAGGAAGCCCCAGTGTCAGGGTCACAAAAAGTGATGAGCGGGCATCAGGATCTCGGTGGGTTTGCTGAATAATCATGAACTTTTGAACAGGGCCACCTACATGTGCGTTCGTGTTGACTTTTGTGAATCGACATGCATTTTCCTTTCAAGGTTTTTCGCTTTGTTTGGATTTGGTTGCCACGATTTATATGATCAAAGCTTGGCATGCAATTTGCTGATTGTGAGCGATCATGGTTCGTGTGGCAAAAATGTGAAAAGGTAGATAAATGGATGGGGTTAGAGCAAGGAGGGACAGGCGACAGTTTATTGCCGTTAGAAGCTGGCGAGAGTTTGATCAGTTCGCGTCCAAAAACCTAGATTGTGGACACATATTGCTGGGCCCGTTTATGACCCGGATTGATGCTAGCTCAAGCCTCCAAAGACAACGCCATCACAAAGGTCAACCCTAAAAATTGCCCGACCATTTGGTACCAGACACGAACTGTCTCCCCCCCCCATCGAGTTGGCTCCCCCTTTGTCCTCCCACTTCCTGCTCTGGAGTCTCCGAAGCGGACGATTGTTGGGAAGGAGACGACAATGAGGCTATTTAGGTAACAAACTGCTGCTTTCCGCAAACGTACCCCTAAACCACTGAAAGCGTCTAGCCAGTGAGCTCAGCTTGGCACATTAGTTTAAACGTTTATCGCGGGCCCAACTCATGGTTGGCACTTAGAGACCCGACTTGTTCCATGCAACTCCTGCACTGGAGCTTAGGGGGGCCAAAATCTATTTAGCTCACAACGATCATTTCCGAGAACCGCAAGTCCGAAGGAGCTTTCTCGCGCTCTTGCATCAATTCTACTTGCCTCGTCGTCATCGTCGTCGTCATAGTCACAGATGGATTCAGTCCGAGTGACTGATGTCTATCTCTCATCATGAGGCTCACGTTACTCTCATTGAGCTAGCCCCCGCGATGTTTGCCTAACAGAACCATTTCTCTCATCTGGAAGCAGAGATGGTAAAATCTCAAACACCTCTCTCCGATAACTCCCAGCGGGACCCATTCCCTGTGTCGGCAGAACCTCTCCTCACTCCTCCTTTCTCGTCTCCATTTATTTATTTTAAACTGCCCTCAATCGACCAGCCATTTCTGGCAAGCAAAACAATCTTAGGACGATCACTTTTGCGAGCACTAGAGGGCGTGCCGGGTTCTGAGGCAGGTTGGCACCTGAACAGCCAGTGAGCTGTAAGGGTGTTGTAAAGTTCGCAAAAATTTGTATTTGCCTGTAGGTTTGCTGTCATCAACCACTGCAGGTAATAATAATTTTTCTGCATCATTAAAAGGCTCTCATATCAACCATATTCACTCTTGCTGACGACTTCGCCAACTTTATCATGATGTCATCGAACAAAATTCCTCCCTTCAAATGGAGCCACATGTTATTGCTTGCTAGCCGAGGATAATAAAAATCCGTCAGTGGTCGGCCCGGCGCCCCCAACCATCCTTCGGCCTCCACTAAAACTAGCGACCGAAACCACAGGGTCCCATAGTCTAATAGGCTCCCTCCCCATGAACTAAACCCGCCTTTCGCACAATCAGCAACCCAAAGCAAACACACATCCCTCCCACATGGATGGTCGGAGATCATTCTTCCAGTTGACCGGACACAAGGAGTGCTTCAAGGAAGGCACGAGACCGGATACAATACTGAAGAAATGCACCGGCAACGAACAAAGGTGCCTGCAGCTGCTAATGAACGATAAACTATCGCATTTCGTGCCTAAATTGATAAGAAGTATTGAGCTAGATGGTGAATGTTATGTTGAATTGCAAGATTTGTTGGCAAATTTTGAGAACGCTTCTGTCATGGACGTCAAGATGGGCTGTCGGACTTATGAAGAGAGAGAACTTGATTGTGCCTTAAGAGAAAGTAAATTGCGCCACGATATGTACGACAAAATGGTAGAGATAGATGAGAATGAGCCAACTGCCAATGAGAAGACCTTACGTGCCATAACTAAGCCTAGATACATGATTTGGCGAGAAACTGTTAGTTCGACAGCGAGTTTGGGATTCCGTGTTGAGGGAATGCGACTTCAGGATGGAAGTGTTGATAAGAATTTCAAGACCACCAAGGATGAGGAACAAATAGCGGAGGCTTTTATGCGCTTTGCAAGCAGTAAGAAAATCAGATTGAAGTATCTCAACAGGCTATACGATCTCAGACGAGCACTGATGCAGTCCAAATTTTTCATATCCCATGAGCTGATTGGTAGTTCATTGTTGTTTGTGCATGACAATAATGAGGCCGGCATTTGGCTCATTGACTTTGCCAAGACGCATTTATTACCCGATAATACGAAAGTTACTCATCGAAGGAAATGGGAGCTTGGAAATCATGAGGATGGTTATTTGATCGGTGTCGATAACCTTATTCGTATCTTTGAGACGACAACATCACGCACAAGTGAACGGGAATCAACGGATAGAGGAAGTACAAACCAAATCCACTATCAACAGGATCGTGTTGAGACATACGAGCCTTCATATCTTGCTTTTCGAATTCCCGCCGGAAAGTGATCTAACCTGATATAAATAAACAATCATTCGAATAACCCATGATGGGTCACCCATCTATCGAACGAATAGTTGAACATGTTGATCTCGACAAACATATGTTGCGATCCTTGCCTATGAGAACCAGGAGAATCCAGATAAATTATTCGTCTCTAACTATACAGTCGCTCTCATCTCCGCGCGCGGTGAGATAGAGGTTAACCGGATCAACAGCAAAGGCACTATTGATGATTCTACCGAGAGCCGGCAATACGAATTATTGTTCGTGTATCACGGCAAAGCACGGAATCCCTCTAGCTAGATCCGCCGATGAACGCGTCCTGCGGAAATGGCCAGCCCTTTCCGTCTTGCGAACGTTCCTATCCAAATTTCCAGCAAGAGTATCAAGTTGGCCGAAAGTTCAAGAGGACTAGTTATGCGAAGGGAAACTTTAGTTCCAGAACTCTTCGCATTCCTGCGGACAATGAACAGTGCCTAAGTTATCTGCAAGGAAATTTTTAACAGCGTCAGCTCTGACTGAATCCGGGGCTCGAAATAGGTCTCTCGCAAATAAATTGAATGAAGTATACTAGGGATCGTCCACTTGTTAACCAGGACGAGACACTGGACCAGATTTTATTTGGGGTACCTGTTAGTAGATCCTCTTCAGCCCAATGGCCGCTGAAAGTTATCTCTCATCTTGCACCAGCCATTTAGGGAGCATCCTGAACAACTGAAACGGAAGCCAACCACGATGTAGCAATCGTTGACATCTCGAATAGACTCACCGCCATGTATCAACAGTCGGCAAGCGTCTCCAAAGACCCAGAAATCCTAGCCATCCCATTGAACTAAGATCTCAAGAGCAGTCTAGGATTTCACGACTTTCGAGGCAACATAAGGTTCACTCGGCTCTATTGGCTTGATTGCCGTGAAGACCAAGCTGGAATCCCAGGTGTCGTATATTAGGCATCACTGGATATCCGCTGATCCAGTGAGGCACTACGTTTCTTGCTGCACCATCGTTAAGGATGTCCATAAGATTTGTTACTTGTTGATTGAAGATTACTCAACATACGAGGAGGCTGTAGGTGAGTTAATCAACGCATCAGCGAAGAGATGTAGGAGGTTCCCGTTGTGAAACATCAACGAAAAAGTACCCATTCGGCGACTCCAAGAGAAGCCAAGACCTTTCAACGATGAATGATATGGCCTCCTGACATGACTTGCTTCAAACTTGCTTTATAAGAACCGCTTCGAGGCCCCAAATAATAAGTTCATAGTGTCATCACGAGACCCATTATGATTTATAAGAGCGCTAAATTGAGTTATTGAATAGCTTCGAAAGAGATGACCCCCAGCACCTGCCAAGATCTCACTGGTTAAGCGAATCCGTTATTGTGAAATGAACCTTCGATGGAATAATCTCAATTCTTGGCATGATCTTCGGATTCAAAGACCTAGATACTGGCATTTCTGATATCTAGCACTATAGCTTGTTCAAGTTCTTCAAGACTATTGGACGTTTCCGCATCCTGCATCTTCTCACAACGTCCCGGAGCTCAGCTCCGTAAAAGTTGAGGTCAAAATTTTCTCTATATGTGCAATTTTAGAGATCTGTCCTTCCGGATGCTGAGGATTATAGCCGAAACTGCGTGCCATTCCCATGACTTGTGAAATGTAGAGACGATTTCTGCAGAATTGATTCGTAGGCCTGCTTGTTAACCTATTCTTGTTGAACTACTCTATTGTACTCATGTACTCTATTGTCTCTTATGACAAGCTGTACGAACCCGCAATATTTTCATGTTGGTATGGTCGATCGCTGAATATTGTCAATTTTCGCGGTCGGGCAACCCAACTCTTATGAACTCCCACCAAACCATTTGACAACAAAGCCCGTTAAATATACAGACTGGCTCATATTTCAATGACTTTTATTCTCACTAAGGGCAACAACTATAAAGGATACTATTCTTGGGAAGCTTGTTATACTGAAGTTTCGAGTATGGCGCCGGTTACACGTATGAAGTTGATGCGTGAGCTGAGTGAGTAAAAGGTGCACATTCTGTAACGGATATAATCAATAAGATGACCGTCACAAAACAATCATGACACTAGCATCTCAGTATTAATAACAACTCGCCACGCTCCCATAGTTCCCTCAGACCGGGACAAGTGATGGAAATTGACAAGAATGGACATGACAAGTTTAACTTGAGACTCCAAGTTGTAGAGATCTCGAGGCTGAATTCTCAGCGGTTGGAAGTATCAGCAACAGATCTCAGTAAAAGCTCAAGTGACAATCGTAGGCAGCAAGTTAAGAATGATGCTGAAGTGCAATCACACACCAAAATTGTGATCGAAGGCGTTTGGGCACAATGTCACATCTCAAAACATTCCATTATCCATCTGATCGACCCAAATTTTGACACTAACTCACAAGCTTATTCAGTAACCAATTCTCGAGGGTTTCTCGTTCTGGAGCCAGATAATCTTCTCACCTGTACTCTAGTTGCCTCTTCCCTTTTCTGTGAGCGCAAAACATGGCTCAATCATGTCTTTCTCGGCCAAGTCGGTACAAATCGAGCAATGCTAGTGGGTACCCTCGTCCACGAAGTCTTCCAATATGGAGTCAAAAACAAAATTGCCGACACGGACCGGCTGACGAAGTTCTTAGATGAACTTCTGGATGATGCGACTGTCATGTTGGAAATCTACTCTGTGGAGTTACACCTCAACGATATCCGCGCCGAGGCGATTGGTTATATTGGTAGCGTTAAAGAATGGATTGAGAAATACATGTTCAGTGGCCCTAGGTATCCGCTTTCTAACGATCCAGATCTAGAAGTGAAATTGATAGGCGTCACCGATATCGAGGAGAACGTCTGGTCGACAAAGTACGGCTTGAAGGGCAAGATAGATGTGACTGGGTCCGTGCGCATTTATGACAAACGCACCAGGTCTTTGAAAGACAAAACAATACCACTAGAGCTGAAAACCGGCAATCCAAATCTATCGTCATCACACTCGGCACAAGTAAGTTTGTATAGCATGATGATTGAAGATAGATACTCTGAAACCAATCAAGGATTTGTCATCTACCTCAAGAATAAAGCGGCGATGCACAATGTTTGTCTTACTCACAACATAAAACGCGACCTCATACAGCGAAGGAATCAGATCAGTCACCACATGAAGAGCTTTTATTTCGGACCAGACATGATCGACCAAACAAGAATGTGTAAGAATTGCGAACGTCTCACCGAATGTGTGCTCATGTCTCAACTTTACAAGCCAGGAGATATCAATCATTTTCCATCGATGAAATCACTCGAGAGCGAGGCAGTCGGGCATCTAGACCAAAGGCTAAAAGTCTTCTTCCAGAATTATCATGAAAAGTTGGTTGCCAGATTGATGAAAGCCGACGCAAATTCATTTTGGACATACTCCTCTCAAGAAGCTGAAGCAAATGGAACAGGCTTCAGTATGTTACAAGCCTTTATCTCTAAAGAAAATCCTGGACTCATCACATTCAGGAGGCATCCAGAGCATGTGAAACAAGTGAAGTCTGAACCGACCAACAACAAGGGCACATTGAATAATGGTGGCGATACTCTTCCGAGAATCAAGAAGCAGAGGATTGAAGATTACTTTAAACCGGTAGTGAAAGTATCGAGCGAATTAAAGAGTTCTAGGGGAAGACCGTTCGACACGAACTTCAAAGCAACCCGTACTCGAGTGGCTATAAGCTTGGACGAGAAAACAAACAACATGGATGACCAAAATTCGACCACAGCAATTGCCATTGGTTTCATCAACGATATAAAGGACGATCACTTTGTTATGAAACTCTACGAAGGGACCCTCAACCCACTCAAACCTGATCTTATGTATCGGGTCGATAGGATAGAAAAAAGGATGCAACTAGATGTAGAGCGCACTGTTTTAGTAAGGTTGCTAGCTCGAGAGGATTGGCGATGCGATAGAGTTAGACAGCTTTTATTAGATCCAAGGTTTGTACCAGAAGAGGATATGGAATTGAACCTATTTGTTTTGTCCACGGGATTCGAGGAGATCAGCCAGCTTGATGCGAAGCATCAAAAGTTCGTGGTCGAAGCAATATCCACAGACAATTATTACATTCTAAATGAAGCGATTGAACCAAAGAAGTCCAAAATTCATAAAATCATATCTATTTTGTCGAAGGTTATTTACAACTTAGGTAGGAAAGTGCTCATCGTCGGACAGAACATCGACCACTTGACAGACTTGATGAAGCTACTACAGAATCAGAAGATAAGATTTGTGCTTATCGATGACGGAAAATCAGTTAAAGCACGATACCAATTCGGTAGCAATCTTGTCAAAGTTTACCAAGGCGAAAATTTAGATCTCTCCAAAAAATACGACGCTTACTTAAGACAGTTTGAATTAGCTCCTATCATCATTACCTCTTATGCAATGTCGATAGGCGGCCTCTTATTTACCCGAAAAACGTTCGATTATTGTGTTGCTTATGATTGTGATACGACGGAATTGCTCATGGGGTTGTCGCCGCTGTTCTGCAGTGATAGGCATATCCTCATCGACGTTCGGGAAGAGGATAAGACTGCTGCCACGGCCGAGACGCAACCTTGTGAAGACGTTACTCTAGGCGATCACCTGAGATCCTTGAGAGCGACTTCCGCGAATAACGATAGACTGCCATAAAAGTATTAGCAACTTTTAACTTTGCACGGACACAATAAACTTGGACTGAGAGGAAGTGATCGCACTATTGGGCATGTTGCTGATCGAGTTTGTTTACCTTATTTCATCTTTTAGGCACACATTGTGCTAGGGACTCGGCGAAGGTATCATGAGGCTAGTTTGAGTTACAAAATTTTTGTACAATCTGGTTAACTTATGACGAAAACAACAAATATACTTGCATCATATCAAATGCTGTCTCCCATTATGATGATGAATATCGTTCACTTGATGATGATGTAGCGGCGACGACTTATCCACCTCGAGATTCTTCTGTCTGGCTAAAATGGCGTCGTTGTTATAGTTTTGAGTGTTTTCGTCCACTAGCAGTACATGTGGCTGGTTTGCATAATAACTTACAAGTTTAGTGAACGTCGGATTATCGTAGGCAGATTGAGAGTTTGTTATCGGCGCTATAACACGTGACGACTTCTTCAAGTACAAATATGAGACTATGACGAACATGACTGACATAATGAAGAAGGCGGCCAACAGGTGCCAAGCGTACCTTTGAATGGGTGCGTTCATATGACTATGGATTTGGTCTGTCCAGGCGAGAGGCAGCCTATCGTCTATTTGATTTTGTTCAAAGTTTCTTGAACAGGGCGGAAGATTTGCGGACACATCGTGCTTATAGATCTCGTTTACCACAACTGGCCCTCGCTCGGTGGAGCTTGCCTGTTGTGTTGTCGTCGAGCTTGCTTTTGCTGCCGGCTGCTCGGTGGTGGTTGTGCTTGAGATTGTTGCTATTGTTGTTGATGTTGTTGTCGATGGCACGTTTGGCCTCAAGTTGACGCTGCTGCTGGGCGGGCGGCTCGATGAGGTTGGAACTAATGGTTGCACGGGGTGCGTTTGGACTACAGGTTGCAGGATTCTAGTCTGTGGCGCTGCAGTCGTGGTTGTGGTGGCGCTGGTTGTTGAGGTTGAGGTGATGGAGGCGGCTGTGGTGGAGCTAGGTGCTGGTGAGCTTTGGTTTTGTGTTTGCGCTGCAACAGTTGTTTGTCTTGAGGCTGTTGACTCGCTAGATTCCATCTGCTCCCTGGGCTCCAATTGGGGCATCACAACTCTCTGCATCTGACTCTCGAGTGGCTCATCGAGCGGCTGCTCAGCATCGTGAAAATGAACCACCAACTTGAACCAATATTTGTAACCCGCTTTCAAGTTGGTCATGTGATACTTGACCGATTGGCTGGAGAAAATGCCGTCGCTAGTTTTGATATTCGACTTTCGGATCCAATTTGCATTGACGGGCGGCTGCTCGCCTAGGGAATCGCTTAACGGTGAGCCAGTGTAATTGAGCTCGGCCCTTCCACGTCGGCCAACCGCAAACAGGGGCAACACAAAGCTGACCTCAACTGCGGTTGCATTTATGGGTACAACGTCAAAATCTTGAAGCGCATACTCCTCGGTGATTGGACACAACCATCTTGGACAACACTCGTCGCTAGTCCTGTATGCTTGCTCTGGGGGACAATTGAGATCTTCTGGCGGAAACTCGCTTATTGTTGGGCACTGAGGCTGGCAAATTATCTTGCCATCGTAGCAGGTGCAAACTTTTTCGCACTCTGGATTTCTGGGATGAATTTCCTCCGGCAATCGTTCGCCGTGTTGGGTTTCCTTGCCCATCAGGAGGCACGACTTCATTTTGGGCACAAACTCCTTGCAAGTGAAGTTTGGGCAGCATTTGTTTTCCGATGAATTTGGTCTAAAGTTTTGCTCAACTTGCCACTCGGCGCATGTTGAATCTGGCGCCGGTTCAGAGGGGCAATTCAACTGTTGGCATCTAATTTCGCCATCGTCAAAGCAACGGCAAGTTGAGTGACACTCATCGTTGAAGGTCTCGCCAAAGCTCAACAACCTGTTGCCCTGTTGTCTCGACCTACAGCCGGCGGCCCCAAACTCGAGAGAGGTGGTGGTGGCCGGTTCGGCTTGCACAGCGTCCACCCTGTTGGTTGTTCTAGCGACAGGAGTTGTGGGCGGCGCGTTTGTGACTGTTTGTTTGGGCAACTTTGAAACTAGTTGAGAGTCTGGGTTGACGCAAACAACCCTCGGACAGGCGCACTTATCGAGCGATTGCTGCGGGAAAATAACCCGCGGACTTGGACAGTCTGGGCTGGGCGTCAGCTTGAACGCAATGGGGGCGCACTGAGCGGGTAGACTGCATCTTATTTCGGTTTGCTCTGAGCTCTGTTTCATGTTGATTGTCTGCTGAATTCTAACGTCCACCGAAGGATCCCTCGGCTCGCTCCTAAAAACGCACCTACAACTCTGATTGCAAGGCTCCTCCAGCCAGGACTGGTTGAGCTTGTAGGCGCCCAAGTCGAGCGCCTGAATGCACAAGTCTGACTCCATTGGATCCGCCTCCTCGTAGTTTTGAGGCGCCTCGGTGGTGGTGGTTGGTTGGCTGGTCGTCGTCCTGGTCGTCGTCGTCGTTGGTGTTGTTGTGGTCGTTGGGCTGGTTGGTGCGAGTTGAATCACAGGGCTTTGTCTCGACTCCGTAACCTCGAGTCCGTTGGCCGCTTGCACGCGCAGGCCGTACTCGCGCACCGACGGCGCCACTGCACCCGCAGCCGGCGGCAGGTGTGTCGTTGTCACCAGCGATTGGGGCCTCTGCGGCGGCAAACTGTGCGGCGACTGGGTGGCCAGGATCTGCGGGGATCTCTGGTCGCCTGGCTGGACCTGTTTGGGCGAGCGACTTCCCGTTTGGGTTGGCTGGCTTGTTGTGATGGTTGTTGTTGTCGGTGGCGCCAGGCGTCGTGCTTGCGCTGTCGTCGCCACCGAAGGCGCTTGCTGCGGGCTAGAGGTGGTTGTTGGGGGCGGCGGCGGCCTCCTTGGTTGCTGGGCCGTTAGCGTTGTGATTGGCTTTGCAGCTGCGGCTTGCGCCGTGGTGGCGGCCGGCGGCGTGCTTGTTGTGGCGACACTTGTTGCGCTCTGGGTTGAGGGCGCGACGGTTGTCGTTTGCATGGAGGGCGCTTGCTGGCCGCTTTGCTGATCCCCGTTTTGCAAGCTCGACGAGGGCAGCTTGATTTCGGTGGTGCTCACATTGAGCTGGCCGCGCTCGGTGTTCATCACCGTGGTTGTGGCCGTGAATGGGGCCAGTTTGCCCCCGGCGCTGCAGGCCCAGTCCAGGCAGCACTCGTCCAGCTTCGAGCGCTGGAGGCTGCAGTTGTCGCCGGGCGGATCCTTGTAGGTGGGACACCTTGGCCTGCAGGCGTTCACCGCCGCCAACCCAAGCTCGTCGGCCGCAACGCACTCGCACACCTGCAGGCAGTCGTCGTTCCAACGCTGGCCGAGCGAATAGGTTTGGTTGTTGTGCGAGCACTTTGGCGCAAGCAACGGTTTTACGTACTGAAATTGCGCTTGCTTTGTTGTGGCCAGGCTGGCTTGGCTTGAGCCAAGAGTTTGGGTGCTGATTGTTGGCTCAGGTCCCAACTCTCGGCTGGCCGGCTCAGCCGAGGAAGGGTGCGCCAACTCGGCCACTTGGGGCCCCACTTTGGCCGGCATCTGTCGCAGCGCCTGCTCGCGCAACAGCTCGCTTAATGACGCCGGCGAGCCCCCAAATCCATCCTGATTCTGGCCCTCCCTCTGCTTGCCCAAATCGTCGGGCTCTTGCTGGCCGAGCACGCCTGTGAGCGCGAGCGCCAGAATTAGGGCTCTCGTTTGGAGCTTCATCCTGTGCTCATGTGGAGATTGCACGTCTTCAAATTTTCGCTTGCCCGACTCTTCGGCCCTTGAGCTCGCCACACTCGAAACACTCGAACACTCTTCCACTTGAGCCCAGCTGGTTGCTAAGCTTTGCTGCTGGCTGCCAAAACTGGTTGGCTCTGTTTCAATGGTCCGCTCTAAAACTCGCGCTCTCTCTGGGTTGGTTTCGCTTGAAGCTGGAGGATGCTCACTCTTTGGCTCACTCGTCCCAACTGCCGCGCCCTTGCATTGTGGCGGCCAATCGGGCGCAGGGGGAGATGAAGCCAGGCGAGCGCTGGCCGGCAGCTGAGCGCTGCAGCTCGGCCGCAGAGAGCGCTCGCTGCAGCGCCGACGGCGACTTGTTGCCCCTCCAGCCTTGGAGCGCGGACCCTGCGCACTGGGCCTTGCGTCGGCGTCTTCAGTCAGTTGTGCGCCGCCGCCGCCGCACCAGCAGCAGCAGAGGCAGAGGCAGCGGCAGCGGCAGCGGCAGCGGCAACAGCAGCGCCGGGCCCAAACCGGGCGGCCGTCGAGCGCCATTGTGCGCGCCAGGTAGATGCCAAGTGGATGGGCCAGCGTCGGCGCGGACGAGAGCCGCTTGGGGGCCGAGCTGGCGGCCGCTTCCATGGTCGTGGTCCCATGGCCACCTCCAGTGGCGCGCGCATGACCCAAGGCCTGAGCTCGGCCCTCGGCCCTCGAGCGCGCCGACTGCGGGAGCCCCGAGCGAGATGCTATCTGCTTGCAGGGCAGCTCGCCTCCTCCTCTCGCTCCGCCTGGCAGGTAGACGTCGCCGCGGAGAGAGAGAGAGCGCAGACAGCTCCTATTCTGGGAACCTCTGCTTGTTACTGAGCTAAATTGCCAATTGTGCGGCTCGCGTTTCGCCAACAAGCCAAGCTGGGACTCGCAAGTCCAAATCTGTTGCGAGCTCGCCTCAACCAGCCGGCCGGCGGAGGGGGCAGATTCATTACTATAATTATAATTGTGTTGAGCGAGAGCAGCGAGGCAAACTTATGGCCGATTTCAATTGGATCTGGCGGCCCGAGTCAGCGGCTGGGGCCGATTATTGCCAGTTATTATTAATAGAGTCTGCCAGCCTCAATGGCCATCGGTCATTGTGGCTGGCAGACGGGCGCTGGCCGGGCGGCGCCATCCGCGGCCAAGTGTTGCGCCGGGCAGGCGGGCGGCTCAGGTGCGCGCCCCTGCGAGCTCGGCCGCGCGCACGACCGGCGCAACGAGAGCGGCGCCCGAGGCTCGGCCGCAGTGGGGCCTTGCTGCGGCCAGCCCGAAGCCGGCCGGCCGCTTGGCCCCCCGCCGCTGCTTGGGGTCGCGCACGGAGGGTGCAGGCGCACCAACTCGCTCGCTCGCTCGCCTCAGCCCACAGGAGCGAGTTATATTGGCCGCTCGCCACTCGAGCAGGAAGCGCAAACTCCTTCCCTTTCTCTCTCTAAGGCCACTTTAAAACGTCCGCCCGCTTGCCAACACACTCAAAAGGCAGCCCTCGAATGCCCAAAATGGAGTCCCGCTCCTGGCGCTCTCGGAAGCCAAACAATCGGCTTCCAAAAGCGTGCGCCGCCGCTTGAAGGGCCGCCATGCGAGGAATCCTCTCAGCTCCCACCGCTCCTTTCCATCAACTCTTCTCCGGCTCACAACCCACGAAAGCGAGCAACTCTCGCCGCTGTGATAAATTGCAAATACCTGGTTCCGGCCCCAGCGGCCACTTCGCGCCGCCATGTCCATAATTAGAATGGCTGGCAAATTGCGCCCGCTCGGCTCGGCTCGGCTCGCTTTTGCTGGTTAGCTTTTGAACTTGGGCGCTGGCGCGAGTTTGCCGCCTTTCGCCTCCTCAGAGCGGAGGCCAATTGTAGCTGCTTACCTGGCCTCTCCTCCTCCTCATCTCTGCGGCGAAGGCAAACTGCGATCCTTGCCAGCCTCGTCTTGGTTTCCAATTTTAAGCGAGCGAAAAGTAACAAGAGTCGCTTGTTTGCTCTCCATTTGACTCCATTTTGATGCCACGAACATTTGCTCGGGATTTAATTTTCCACACTCGCTGCCTCCCAAACAGGATTGGCCGCTTCCAGCGTTTGGGCGCCAGTTTGAATTAGATTAGAGCGGCCAAACGGGAATTTGGAAGCGAGAATTGGCGCCTATCGTCGCTCTTTGCGGCGGCGACGTAGGCAAACACTGGCTCGCATCTGCACGCTCCTGCAAACCAAACCGATTGCTCATCTGCGCGCGAATTTGTGTCATCCTGGCTGGCCGCCGAGTCTGGCCGCCTGTCGCATGTTTACGTTTGCTGCCGGCCCATTTGCGTGATTTACCTGGCCAAAGTGGTTGCCTTACTTTTGGCGCACCAACGCGCGCTGGCTGGCCGCTTCGAGCTTTGGTTTTGGTTTTTGCTTTGGTCTTTGGTCTTTGGTTTGGCTTTGGCTCCGTTTTGCCGGAGATTCACACGCGATTCGCTCGTGCGCCAACCCAAAGCAGCCTCCTTGTCACCGCGAGCGCAGGAATTTGCGGCTCTCTCAGGTGAGCGGCGCGCTCAGCCGCCGGCCAGTTTAATGGCCGAGCTGGACCGAGCTGAGCCGAGCCGAGCCGAGCCGAGCCGAGCCGAGCCGAGCCGAGCGCACCGGCCGCCATAATGATAGGCTGGCGGCCTGGGCTTCGCTTCATTAGCGGCCGGCCTGCGAGCGCTGTGACTCGGCTGCTGGCCCATTGAGGCTCCCCATTGGCGCTCAACCTGGGCGCTCCGTCGCGGTTTGCGCCGGCGCCCCACCAAAACCGGCGCAGGTAGACTGAACTCTCGCTTTTCTGCAAAAATTCGTGTGTCGAATCGGATTACGCCGGCCAAGCAAAGCTCCTCTCGCATGCTTTTGGCTCCACCGCCGAAGGAGCTCACGAATCGAGCGAGCGCAACAAACTCTGCCCATCCACTTTGCCCCCGAACCTGAATCGGCCAGCCGGCCGCAACTCTCCGGGGCGGAAGCTGGCGCCAAACTCCGCCTCAATGCCTGTCTTTGCGCGCAACACTTAATTGCGCAATCGCTCGCTCGAATTAAAGCGCTCGCCACTCTCGTTTGCTGGCCAGCCGAATGGGCAAATGAAGAGATCCAATGGGCAAATTGTGAGTGTGAAACAAAATATTGCAAATGGAGCGAGGATGGCGTGTTGTTTTAGATTAAAGCAGCGCGCTCTTGCCAACGGACAATGATTGAATTGTTTCTGATTGTTGCGCTCCGCCAGTCTCTCGCTGCCGGCCCTGGCCGCCTGTTTGGTTAGCCTGCCTGCCTCCGCAGTTTGCGCCGGCCCAGCTGGTTGTTCTGGTGGGCCGGGCGGCAAACCAGCTCGCCGGCGCCCACAGAGGAGGGGGCTCACGTTTGAGTCGGCCGCTCGGCTGCCCCAATGGTCGCCGCAATGGGCCAACATTAACATTTTATTGCCCCACCAGCCGCTGGCCGGCGCTCATCACTTTCTGCTTCGTGATTGTTGCTTTCAGTGGGCCGAGTTGCGGCCTGCGCGCCCGGCTCCAGCCCGCGCGGCTCGGCCAGCTTTTCGAGCCGAGCGAGCGAGCGAGAGAGAGAGAGAGAGACGCACCATTTGCATACGCGCGCTGCCGATTGATATAAAGCCGAGCTGAACTTGAACTCCGCCGCGCCGCTCTCGCCCTTCTCGCTCGCCGGCCCTTAAGCAGCGAGAGGGGGCCGCTAATTGTAGGCGCCACTCCCCTAAGGCAACGATCGTTGCGCAACCATCATTGCGCTCGCCTCGTCCCGGCGAGCGACCTTCACGCCGGCTGCCCCCTCCTTCTGGCTAATTATGCGCCCGCCCGCCCGTCCGGCCAGGCGGCTGGGCGGCCTGGCCAAGATGGCGGAAGTTGCGCGGCTTGTTTATGACACTTTGGCCGAGCGAGCGAGAGGAGGGTATTAATTATGGGCAGGTAGAGGGGCAGGCGGCTCAGGCGAGCGGGCAGCAAGTTGCGCCAGGAATTCCGCTATCTTTCTAGGCGCACGATGCAACCCTGATACTGGCCGGCTTTTTGGTACCTGTTTTTGGCCGCTCTCTGCCGGCGAGCAGCGAGGCGCCATTGCGGCGCAAAGTCGGCAGCTCCATTTCGCCGCCTTTAAACTTTAGCCGATGAAAGCGACGCAACCTCTGCGGTGGAGCCAAATTTAAACCTAAGAAAGTTTGCAATGCCCACCACCTGGAAGAGGAGCAGCGAGGAACGGGAAGTGAAAGCGGCAGGCGAGAGCGCGCAACAGCAACAACAAGCGGCCACAAATCATAGCTGGAGCGTGAGCGGAGAGTTTCGGCCATTTTGCGCTCGCTTTTGCCCATTGGAACAAGTTGGCCGCTAAGCCGAAATTCCAGCGCCGAGCGGAGGAAAGTTTGCTCGGCGAGAGGAGACGAGGCGAGTTTGCAGCTCCACCTGTTGCTTCGAACCTTCGGCTGCAAGTCTCGGCCGGTAGACACTAAATCACGCTGATGAGCTTCAGCTGAGAGAGCCTGATTAAAATTCGGCTCCCCTCTTTGTCTCGCGTTTGCTTTATTGAGGTGGCGAATTTGGCTGACGTAGGAGCGGCTGTCTGGCTTTCGGCTGGGCTTCAAAGCGATGAGCTGCAAACGAGCCCGTCGGCGCACCTGGCCAATCGGCGTATGCAAATCCAGCAAGCCGAGTCGGCTCGCTCGGTTGGCAGCCGAGTTTTGAGCTCGGCTGCCAATGCGGGGCTGCCTGTGGTGGTGGTGGCGCGACTGCGGCCAGTGAGCGAGCCGGCGGCAAATGGAGAGATCATGGCGCTGGCAGCAAGAGTTCGAGTGGCATGACATTGCCGCTTGTCAATGGACTTTTCCTCTCCTCCTCCTCTCGCCAAGTCGGCGGTCGTGTCTCGCCGACGGCCGAGTGTTGGGACGCCGCGGATCTAGATTGAGGTGCCTACTCGGATTGAGCGGCTGCGTGGCCGAATCGGCGGTTGGCCAGAGAGGCAGGCAACTGGTTGTAAGCGAGCGAGCGAGGAGTAACCACACAATAGAGTTGCCGGCTCAATGGTCGTGCCGGCTCCCCTCTCGCAGCGCTCGCTTGGCCACAAGGTTTGTCTTGTCGCCCTTTTATTTATATTATCGGCCGCTTGATTTCGTTGACGCCAACGGCTCGTTTGCTTTGTGTTTCCAAACGAGAGCCGAGCGAGCGATGGAAGCCAAGCGAGAAGGGGCAAAGGCCAAGCGGCCTGCTCCAGGTGAGCGAGCTTGTTGGCCTGGCTGGCTGCGGCCGGCCGAGTTTGAGGCTGGCGGCTGGCGGCTGGCGGCCGGCGTCTCGGCCAGAGACGGCAAAGGTCGGCCGGTGTGGCTGCGTCGTGGCCAATTTGCCTGCGCCGAGCGAGCAGAGGCGGACGCCAACGCGAACGCGAACGCAGCCCAAGCGGGCGCATCCATCATCGTCCAACTGCAAGTCGGCAGGCCGGCTAGCTTGCGGATATTGACATCCAGCCGGCGGGGGCCAGGAGCGCGCTGGGTGGCGGCGGCCCTGCCTCCCCTCGGCGGGCCTAATTTGTTTACGTGGCCGGTGGGCCAACTTCGGGCTTGAGCCGTTCGAAAGTGGAGCGGCGGGAGTGGCGCGCTCGCCGCTCTCCTTGTCCAAGTGCAGCAGCCCATTTAGATGGGCTACCTGACTGATTGGCCGGCCGAGAGTTCAAACTATCCCATTGATTAGGCTGCTTGAGGGAGGCGCCTTGGAGCTCTGGCGAAAGTTTGCGCAATCTCGCCGCTCCTCCTCCTCCTAGCAACTCCACCTTGGCACTCGGCGCGCAGCACTAAACTAACGGAGCCAGGCGCCGATAAGATTGCAATCAATTTCCAGCCAGATCCTCCGCTCGCAGCCAGTGGCAGGTGAACTCTCGCTCCTGCGGCACATTCAATTAGCCTGACGTGCTGGCCTCTCGCCGTTTAGGGTTCAAGTAGAAGCTTCGCACTGAGAAGTCGGCGCAATCAAATGGAAGCCTCGTCGCTAGCGCAAACTTGGGCGCATCATCCTCCAAACAAGCTGGTCAATTTGCTTACGCAAACCAGACTTGCTGGCCGCCGAAAGGAGCGGCCTACTGAGCTTGCTCGCCTTACAACAACGATAGCAACGCCGAAGACGCCAACAAGAAACTGTCCCCGAGTTCAATTGGGTCGTCGGCTGGCTGTATTGACACTGTTTGCGGCTTATGGTGGCCGCAGACAGGCAATGGGATGGGATCCACGCCACTAAGCTGGCCGCTGAACGCGGAGAAAGTCGCTTCTAGTTCAATGTTCCCGCTTTGCCCTCCACCTGCAGCCTCGAGGATGCTGCCACTGCCACTGGCCCTACCTCCGCAAACTCTGGACGAGTAATGGCACATGAATTCATACGCGAAATTTGTCTCCAGGCTGGCGGACTTGCGAGACTTATCGCTGCCTCCCCTCGGCAACAACGAGTGGAGGTCTAGTTTGCGAGCTTGGACAGCTCGGCCCTATGGCTTGCATCCTCTCCACCTGACCCACCGGCGCCAGCTCCTCCCCCCCCCCATTCAATCAACATTCTCCTCAAACCTCAAGCCGCCCGCTTGCTGGCTGGCTGACTGGCCGGCCGGCAAACCGCAACCCAGATGGTAGGCTGGCAGCCCCAGCTGCGGCCCCCGCGAACCGACCTCGCCGCGCGTCCCTCTCGCAGGTGCGACGATTTCCCCAGCGGCGCTAATTGTTCCTATTCACGTCATACAGTCCAGCAGCTCGAGTCGGCGGCGAGACTCTTGCGCTTGGCGAGCGGAGCTTTTATTGTCGTCGTGGTTGTTGTTGTCGCTCTTGTTGCTGTGGCCGCCAAGGTCCGATTGGGCACTTTGCGCCAACTTTGGATGTGGCAGCCGGCTTGAGCTTGGTTGCGGGCGAGCCGGCGACACACTGGAGTCGGCCAGGTGGATGGCACCCTCTTGGGTGGCAAGTGAGCCCACTTAGGCTCTGAGTGGCCGGCGAGACAATTTGCAAGTGCGGCCTGCGAGTGAAACTAAAACTGCCCTCGGCTCGGACAAGCCTGAAGAGGCAATACGTCACCTCGGATGGGTGAACTCTCGTTTGTGCGCCTTGATTGCAAACAGATCACCGACTCGGAGCAGACGTGAGCCGAGCCTCCAAATTGGAGGGCATGAGTGTGGCGGCCGATGGAGCTAACAATCGGCGAGCGAGCTCTCTCCACCTCTCTGCCCCCTGCAGATCCAGCAATTGCGTGCTCGCTTACCTGGCCTGGCGCGCCCGGCTCGCTTGGCTCCATCTGGCGGCCGAGCCCTCCTCTTGCCGGGCGAGTCTTGCCCGTTGCACGTCTGGCTGATCAATGATCATCCTCTCCCTCCTCCAACCAGTCACCCGGTCGACCGTTAAGTGGGACACTCGATAGTTAGCCAACCGGGGCTGCCGCTCAAAGTAGTCGCTTCCGAGTAGTGCTCTTGGAGTGGCCAGGCGGAGCTGTGCAAACAGTGGCTCGCTGCCGCCGGCCAAGAACAATTGTCGCCTCAGCGAGCACCTCAACTGAAGGCATGAACCAATAACCAGTTCCACTATTCATCGCCATTCGCGCGCCTGATTGTCATCCTCGGTCGCGGGCGGAGGTTTGAGTGGTCGCGAGCATCTGCATTGTGTCGCAGGATCAGCGAGCTTGAGAGGCCAGCATGCGTTGAGGATAGGAAGTTGACGGCTGGACTGCGAGCGAGTGTTGAAGTTGAAGTGGCAAGCGCCAACAAATCTAACCAGAGACTTGAAATTGCGCCTAAGACGAAGAGCAAGCAAACACTCGACAGGAGCTCCAATCACGCTCTTTGGGAACAAACGAGACCCAGATCGAGCGGATCCAAGCGCCACCAGGATCCTGTCAGCTCAGAGCCACTGACCACAACTGAGCCAGCGGCGCGCCACTCGCGCACACTATCCATTGTTGGTCTAAGCGAGCGCTCGAGGCTCTTGAGCAGGTGAGAGGTGGCCTTCTCCTTCGATTGGCCGCCAAGTGGCTTGCACTGATCGATTTTGACTTGCCGCCGGCTTGTTTGGTCGAGATGGTGGACGGCTCAGATTGGTTAGCAGCAAACTGATGGGGTTTTATGAACATCCACTTCCCGCCAAAAGTCGGCCTTGTTCGCGCAAGCAAAGCCAATACAATAGTTTGCAGTATCTTGCGTAAAGAGTGGCCACTTGGGAGCTCTCATCGTGGGCGAGTGTTGCAAGATGGGCCGATTCTACAAGCAAATGACTTCATTTGCGGCCAGTGATTTATGGCCTAAAGACTGAGAGGTGCGCCAGCAGTGGACTGTTTCGAGAGGAAGAGGAGCGGCTCCATCTTGGCCCTCTAGATGTGAAACCTCTCCGCCTTGATGGCCGCTCAGTTTGACTTCTAATTGTGCGCTTGGTGGAAGTGCAAAATTAGTTTGCCGATGCTCGTAAGTAAACTCTCGGAAGTTTTTGGCTCCCGTGAGGATCCCTCGCGCTCATGGAGCTCTTAGGGGGACTGAACTAAAAGTTTGCTCCTCAATCAGTGGGCCTGTGGCAAGTTCAACGGACGTCCAGCGCTGGACGCCAAATTGGATTTAAATTCTGGGCGGAACTTGGGAACTCAAGCGAGCGTGATGAATCGATTTTTACGGCCAGTTTAGCTCAAGCCTCCGCTTGCGCTTGAGCCCAAGGTGAGCCAAGCCAGACACTAGGATGGTTGCGCCTTTGGTCCGCAGAGTCTCCGCTCTCTGCTTGCGCTTGAATGGAAAATTCTTCACACTTATTAGTGGCTCGCTCGGCTACCTGAGGCGGCCGAGTTTGCATTCAAGGCCGCCCTAGCTGGCGTTGGCTAGATTGCGTGTAAGACAATGGTGATAATGCCCCGCTGCAACATCACTCTTTACATCTGCACACAAATTCTCTACGAGAATCTTTTCATTATCTCGCCTAGAGCTGCGGCTACCTGTGTCGCGGTGGCCAAGCAGTTGCATGGGCAGAGTTGGACTTTGATTCGGAGGCATCACAATACGGGCGGCTATGTGCGGAGCAAGAGCATTGTTAGTCTCCGCTCGAGGCTCATGTTGTTAGCTGGCCGACATGGAGCAGCCCTTGAGCCTGGCCACTCGGAGCAAGCGAGTTAGAGTTAGAGTCGGAGTCCAAGTCCAAGTCCAAGTCC
>ENA-UOVY01000161-UOVY01000161.1-plant-metagenome-genome-assembly--contig:-NODE-161-length-42174-cov-609.393409_pt1 | contig 42174 bp, 29 predicted proteins | sample MGYA00249840_ERZ761561 | MGnify/ENA primary metagenome ERZ761561 (study PRJEB28882, sample SAMN05720143) | plant metagenome | isolation source: Guanajuato, Mexico | place: Mexico:Guanajuato, Mexico...
GGGCCGAGTGGGCCGCCCGGCGCAGGCAGGCTGCAAGCTGCTCGCTGCAGACGAGCGTAAACCAAATCTCGCGCTGAACTCTGCAGGCAACTTGAAACCGTCGCGGGCCAAAGTCGCAAACGTCGCTATGCTCGCGGGTTGCGCAAACGGGAGCCAACCAATCTGGTTGCCCAGGTAGCCGGCTGTCTGGGCTCGGCGGAAGCTGCTGCCACTTGTTTGATTGGCCAGGTGGCTGGGCGGCCTTGGCCCCGCCGGCCGAGGGCGGCCAGGAGTAGTGGCGGCGGCGGCGGCGGCGGCGGCGAGGAGCGGAACTGAGCGGAGTTGGGTGGAGCCGAGCCGGGTTGAGTTGAAACCCTGACAAGCCGCTTGTCAGTGTCTCCGTTCTGCGCGAGTCCATCTGAGTTCACGTGTCAGACGGCGGGCGGCGCACAATGGGCCGCCAGACTTGCCGGTTGCGCGCCCCAGGGAGCGCGACATAGATCACAAATAATCGCCCATGACAGACGAGCGAGCCGGCAGACAGGCCGCGCTGGTCGGCCGCCCGCTCGCCGGCTCCCCTTTCGCCAGCCGCGCCACCTGAGCCGGCCGCTGGGGGCCAAAAGTGGCTTGCTGGCTGGCTGGCTGGTCGGATCTTCAATTAGACGCGCTGGGCCTTTGGGGCCGGAGGAGCGGCGGTTGGCCTTGCGCGCCCTGGAACCAACTCCTTGGAGATGCGAGCACCTGAGCGCCAAAGCAAAGTCAAACCAACCAAAGCAAGTGAACCGAACGAAAACTAGCGCAAGAGGAGAGGCTCCAAGCGGATTGAAGGAGGGAAAGCGCAACGGGCGCGCAAAGTCTGTTCCTCCAAGACCCTCGCCTCTGGAGCGGCGATTGAATTTCGCGCGCTGTTTGCGCGGCCCGCCGAGCGGCAAACAAAGGCGCCCTCAAAAGTGGCCATTGTCGCCGGCTTGAGTGGTTGGCCGACCAGCACTATCTGGCGCCACTTGTCGCTGACAGGCCCGCATCGAGGCACGTCAATGGCAGGGCGGGCGCTCGGCCCGGCCATCTGCATGTCTCGAGTTGAGGGCGCCGCAAGCAATCTGATTGGCGCCTCAGCCTCAGCCTCAGCCTCCGCCTTCGAGCCTGAGAGTCGCGGCGCGCCGACACGCCGCTCGCTGCATAAATAATCAACAACAACCAGCCGGCCCGACAGGTATTGATGCGAAACGATTGCCGCCGAGCCTGATTGGACGTCCATCACCCGCCAGCTTGGCGCGCGGGTCGTCGTCGCTGCTTGCGAGCTGGCTGGCCGAGTTGGCCGCCGACTTGACTGGAGCTGGAGCTAGACTCTGGGCGCCAGTTCAGGGCTGGCGGGCGACTCGCTCGAGCTCGCTTGGCCAGTTTGGCGCCGCGCTCGCCCGGAAGCGGAGCGAGTTGCGAGCTGTCGCGAGCGGAGGGAATGTTGCCGCTCGAGGTGGGTCGGCGGCTGGGGAGCTGCTTTGCCGATGGGGAGGCCGCAAGGGAGCCGAGCCAGTGGGGGGTCGGCGGGCATTCAAATTGGCGCGCGCTCGAGTCAAAGCGGAGGGGCGAAAGCAGAGCGCGTCCGTGCTAATTGAGCGGCCCCGATGTCCGCCCAAATGGGCCGCATGTCTGCGGGCCGACTGATTCGCGTCCAATTGACATTTATGCGCTCGCTAAGCCTCGTCCGGCTAGCTCGCGGCCGCCACTGAACTCGAATGCGTCAGCCTGGCCAACCTTGCGCCAGGTGAGGCGCGCCCGGGCCGAGCCTCTGGGGCGCAGAATGAGAATGAGACTGAGAATGAGAGTCATAGTCAGAGCCAGAGCCAGAGTTAGAACCGGAACCAGAACCAGAATCAAAACCAGTCCAAACCAGCTCAAGGCCGCGCAACCCTCGCGAGCCTCAAAGCGGCTGGCTCGGTTCTTTAGAATTGGCTGCCCAAGGCAACTGGGGTCCATTAGGCGCAAATGGATCCCCGCCGCTCCGAGTCGGCGGCCACTCGATGGCTAATGAAGTTGCGCATTAACAAACAGTCGTCCGGCTCGCTCGCTCGCTCGTCAATGGAAAACTCCACTGCCAATGGTCGGCGGGATTGCAGTTGCGATCGTGATCGTGATTGTGATTGTGATCGCGATCGCAACTGTGACCACCGCTGCCGCTGCGATGCTCTCGCGGCGGCTCGCCGCGCTCAAAATCAAATTTGTGCGCGCCGCCATGTTTGTCGGCCTGTTTGCTTTGCCAAACTCGCCTCCACTCTCGCAAGCTCGGCGGCCGGCCACTTCCTGTGAGTGGCGGAGGCGAATATTAATTTTGGCAAGCCTCGCGAACGGGGCCGCCGCTCAAGCTGGACGAAACCAACGCGGCCTGTTTATCAAACTGTGTTGGCGCGCAACTGCAACGGCAAACGCGCCCAGCTAGGCCGCCGCTCGGCCGGATCCGCTGGCCACGGAGGCGAGCGCGGCGGCGGCGCGCACTGGGCGGCCGCTGTTGTTGTTGCGCGCGCGTGGGCTTGGCAGCTCGCGTTGGCCGGCCTGGCTGGCCTCCATCTCGGCTCACCTGGCCGCCGCTCGCCTCTCTCGGCGGCCCATCCAGCAATGCGACGCTCGGCCGCCGGATGGACGCCGATTCGAGCGAGTTCAAGTGAGGTGGGACACTTCTAGCGCTCAATTAGGGCGCGCGCGGAGGACAAAAATAGTCTCCCATGCGCGCAGTCAATCGGCGAGGCCGCAACAACACTTTTGCCCATCCGAGCGCCGAGTTTTAATCAGGCTCGAGCAGGTTTGGTGCGAAATTTTAATCCAGGGCGTCGCTTTTGCATCCCAACTTGCGCACAAAAATAGCTATCCAGTGACGCAAAATGGGGCGCCGCCTCATCTCTACTTAAGGCGCCCGTCTCGTTGGCGCGCCAGCATCATTTTTAGCGAGTCCAACTTTTGAGCTAACTCATCCAACTCTCTGCAAGGAAACCCCCCTGAGAATCAACCTGTGAAAGTCAGTCAGTCACAATGATCCACCTAACTCTTCTCCTTGGCGTTTGCTTGCTGGCGTTTGACTGCGCGGCGCAACCGGCACCAAAGGGCACGAAGGCCGACTACCCAGACCACTGCTGGTTTGAGGGCCTGCAAGCGAGAATCGCGCACGAATACCCGGAGCTGGAGGCGCTGGTCGGCCTGCACAAGCGGACGCTCTACTGGGACCAGAACTACCTTTACGCCGCCGAGCTCCACAAGAGCATCTACAAGCGCCTCTTTGAGATTGAACTCTCGGGCGGCGACTCCACAGGTCAGTCGGGCGGCCGCTTGAGCCGCGAACAGGAGGCCGCCTACAGGCTGGTCGACATTTGGGCCGGAACGCCGGGCGACTATTCGCCGGGAATTGCCGCCCACGACGAGATGGTCGACTACTTTTCGCCCGAGCAGGTGAGGCCGCGGATTGAGTTTTGGTCGTACTGCTTTGAGCGGAAGGAGGAGTGCGCTGGCATCTTGGACGAGTTGAGCGCGCTTGCGGCCGGCGAGCAGCTTGGGCCGGCAGAGATGCGCCGCCTCTCCATGAAGCTCATCGAGCGGGGCAACTCGTTCAAGGTTGACCTCATGGCGAGGAAGTTGGCGAGCAGGGGCGCGATCAAGCTTGAGGAGCTCGGCTGCGCTAGTGGCCAAACCTACGAGCTGATGCTCGAGCGCTTGACTGAGGCGCTGCTCGAGTCGACAAAACTAGACACCGGCTCCTTCTACTACGTCTTTGCCGGTTCGCCCCCAAACCAGACAAACCAGTTCATAGACTCGAGGCTCGAGTCATACTTGGCGGCCATGGTTAAGGACGCCTGCGAGTAGTGGCGCCGCTGGCCGAAGTCAATGGAGGCTCGACTCAGCAAATTATTCGGCCCGCAAGTGCAAATGTCAAAAGTGTGCCGACAAGGCAGCCGCGCGGCCGCCAACGAGAACCATTAAAGCCTCGCCACTCGAACTGGCCGGCCGGCCGGTCGTTTCCGCTCGTCGTCGTCGTCGTCGTCGTCATGTTGAATTATGTGAAATTTATGATCCAGTTTGGGCCCATCGACTCGGCCGCCTTGGCGCCGCTCTCGGCTCCATTAGAGCGGCAGTCTCGCTCGCCGGCCAGACGAACTCAGGCGCCGATCGATGGGCGGCCCGCAAGCAGGCGGAGCCGCCCGCTCGAAGGCTTTCCCAGCTGGACGCAACCCAGCCTCTACTTACCAGAACGTAAACGGCGAATGGCATCACTATGAGGCCGACAAACAAGTCGGCGAAGGCCAACGAGACGATGAAGTAATTTGTAACCGATTGCAGTTGGCGCTCCATGTAAACTGCCATGATCACGAGCAGGTTGCCGAAGGTGGCGCCGAGGGGCAGGATTAACCAGACTAGGTGCCAATAATAAACATTATGCTTCCGCGCGCCCCCCGCCTGGCCGGCCGCCGCAACAATCGGCTCCGAGCCGAGCGACTCTGGCCGCAAACCAAGCTCTTCGGGCGCCTGATTTGGCGACACCCGCTCTCTGTGGGCCCGGATTAAGGCTGGCTCAAGCGGAGCCTCGGCCGCTTCGCTCGCTGGCACCTGGCCGGCTGCTTGCCTTTGCCCGCCGCCAGCGCGCCCATAATTCATCTTGCTCAGCCACTTGACGTCATCCGCCTCCAACTCGGCCGGCTCCCACACGAGCGGCCACTCCGCCGGCGCCGCCGCTGACCCGTTTGGCGCCGCCGCCCCGCTCGTCCCGCGCAAACGGCGCCTCCTCCTCCTCACGCCGGACACCTCAGCCCTCGCTCGCACCTCCGACTTAATCTCCAATTCTGAGCCCCACTTGAGCTCCACCTGAGCCGGTCGCTCATCACCTGGCGGCGGCGGCGACGCGGCGAAGAAGACGAGCTGGTAGCCCGCCGACGAGGAGTTTCGCGCCCCTAAACTCTCGCCCGCCTCTCGCTGCTCGCTTTCGGCGCTGGCGTTGAAGATCACGTAGGAGCCGTAGTCGTTGTAGTCGTCTGTATCCACCTCAGCCAGCGCCGGCCCCACTTGTGGCCATCGTTCGCCTTCCGGGCGCAAGGCTTGCTCCTTGCGCCACTCGACCCGTCTCGCCGCCCGCCCCCCATCCAAGCGGCCCTCCGCCGGCTCCGTTCTCGTTCCAGTCATCAATATTGAAGCCAGAGGGCTGACATTGTTTCCTGCCTCCTGGCGGCGCTCACCTGGCGTCGTTGGCGCCGCTTGGCCGAGGGCGGCCGCGAGTGGTGCGCCAGCGAGCAGCCAGAGGAGCGAGACTCTGGCGACAAGTTGCCATGTTTGGCAAGACACAAACTCGCCCCCTCCAACCAAACAACCCGCCACTCCAACCCCAAAAGGCCTCCTCCTTCGCCGCTTCTTCAGCCTCTTCTCCATTTCCTTCCGCTCGGTCCCATTTGGGGCCAAGCTTGCGGCTTGTGTGCGGCCGCACGCCGGCCGCTCGGTGGCGCTCGAGCGGCGCCCGGAAGTGTGGCCGGCGGCCATGGCTTCTCTCGTTGTGCGCGGCCGGCCTCCGCTCTTGGGCGCCGCCGCTGCTGCTGCCGCTGCCGGCGGCTCAACGCAACCGAACCGAACTCGATGGGCCGCTCGCTCGAACTCTATTTATCCAAACGACGACCACGAAGACGACGAGCGCGGACGGCGCCGCCGCCAAACTCAGACCCAACGACGGCAGGCGAGGGGCTTCCGCTGGCTCTGGCTCGAAAGTTTCAATTGTTTGCACTTGCGCTCGGCGAGATTGGGCGGCGGCGGCGCCGGCAGAGCTGAGCTTGCGAGCTTCTTTGCGCCTTGCGAGCTAATGTTTTGGCTTCTGGTGACGAGTTTTGGCTTACGTTCAATCGGCCTCTCCTCTGAGCCGGCCTCAGCTTGTCGAAGTTGCGGTCTTGGTTGAGGTTGGTGCTGCTGTTGTTGCTGTTGTTGCGCTCGCTCTTGCTCTTGTACGAGGGGCATTCAGACGAGCGAGGGGCGCAAAGTTGGGCCAAATTATGTAAATCCGCCTCAGCTCGCCGGCCCGCGAGTTTGGCCTGAGTAGCTGGAGCCGGCGGCCGCCCAAGGCCAGCCTGTTGGCCATTCAAAGACTTGCCCTTGGTGCGCCGATGGAGCCCCCCTTGCATCTTCCGTCCGCGCACGATCCAAACGCTCGCGGCCGCCTCTCGCTCGCGCGCTTGAGTGACAAATTTGCGATTATAATCCAAGCAGCTCGCCTCCGCTCAAACATGGCGCCGGCTCAAACTTCCAACAAACTCGCGCCCAAGCCAGCCAGCCAGCCAGCCAGCGCGGCCGCCCCCAACAGCCCGCCCGCTGTGTCTTGGCGGAGGGCAAATCTCCTTCAAGCGCCAAAGACGACGAACAAACAATGGGCTGCCCCTCGCCCGATCGGCGCTTCAAGCCCGCACAGGCGCCAGGCTCCAGCTGGCGGCGCCACAGACGCGCCCCTTGTCAATATTGGCCGGCGCCCGTCCACCGCAACGCTCCTCTCACCTGGCCTCGCTTGCTCTCCGTCCTCTTCCTCTTCCTCTCGCTCACTCTCACTCCCAATCCCGATCCCATTCCCATTCCCATTCCCAGTCGCACTTGCACTGGCGCTCGCTCTCACACGCGCGCTCGCACTTCCACTCTCCACTCGGCCGCTCAAGCTCGCTCGGCCTGTGCAAACTCTCGACTGGCGCTCGCTGACATTGGAGGCGCCAATCTCGCCGCTGAGTGAGAGGGCGCCAGGGCGACCAAACTCAGCTCCCCGCAGGCGGACAAGCCGCAACTCCGCTCAGACAGCCGGAACGCGCCAACCTGGAGGCCTCAAAATTCAGCTGTCGGCCTGGCGAGCAGATAGCTAAACAAACATGGACTCGCTCGCTGCCTGTGCACGCGCTCCAGGGCCGGGCGCAGTCGCAGAGCGGCGCCGGCTCGCCCGGCTTGCACGTGGTTCAGCCGGGCGAGCGCGGCGCCATCTAGCGTCGCGCGCACCCGCCAAGCTGCGCTCCCCCCGTACGTGCACGCAAGAGCCGCGTTTCGGCAAACCAAAGCCAGGCCGGCTTGGCCAGGATCGCAAACTCGCGGGCAGGGGAGGGCTGATTGCACCTGCAATCCGGCGGCCACTCTTCTCCTTCTCGCTGCACGCACAATGCTCGCCGCTATGGGCGTCGCTTGCGCTCCATTCTAAGCCAGCAAGGTGAGGGAGGGAGAGTCGCCCAAGTCGGGCGGCTAGCCCGCGGCCACCAGATTCAAGGTTGACGCCCTTGGGCTTGGGCGGCCACAAGAGCGCGCGGCTCGGCTCAGCTCGGTGGCGCTGAACTTTAAATTTAGATTGCCAGCGAGCGGCCGATTGTTCATTCGAAACAATCATTTCCATCGCCCATTCCATTGACATGGAATCGCGTTGGCCTACAACGCGGAATCACTAGAGCTTGGTTGTTGCCGCTCGCTCGCTTTCTTCGCGCCCACTTGCCTTTGGGCTTGTTTGAGAATGGACCAAGTGAGTCGGCGGCGGACTGATGTCGCCCCCTCCTGGCTAGCGTCCGATGCGCAGGCAGACGGTTTGCGGCCAGCGAGCGCTGAGACCCGTTGAGCTTGGCGGCGAGGCGAGGCGCGATCGCCGCTGGACGCAGGCACGCGCTGATCCAGACCAAGCAAGCTGGCGGTATCAATATCACCAGCCAAATCGTGGCACTTTCCTACAAAGGCCACCAAGCGGCAGTTGGAGCGGCGATAATTGTTGCACCTGCCGCTGGCCGACCGGTCGGCTGGTCTGGCGGGCGGACAGGTAGGCTAGCTGGCTGGCACAAGAGCGTGAGCTTGGACGCGCGCGCTCTGCTCGCCAGCCCTGTGTGCGAGCGCCGGCCTGGCGACTCCGGCCGCAAGCCCAGAGCTGAGCGAGCTGGCCGCGCAACAGACTGGCCGGCTCAGTCTGCTCTCGGCTCTACGCGAGCTCTAGTTCAGGTGGCGCGAGTTGTAAGAGAGAGAGAGAGCGAGCGATAGTCTGCAGGGGTTAAAATATTCTGTTGCCGCTCGCAGCTGCAAGGCTCAGCTGGCGGCGGAAGTCGAGCGGGTTGTTGTTGTTGTTGTTGTTAGCGACGGTGAATTAGCATAACCCAATGAAGAGGCGCAAGCGCAAAATGAGCCTGTGCAAGCACTGCACCGGCTTTCTCGAGGCAGCTGAACTCTCGGCCACAAAGATCCTAACTCTCATGCTCCTCCTAACTAGCGCAACCTGCTCCAACTTCGATCACCAGGATGACGAGCATCACAAGCTGAACGAGTCCCTGTTGGCCAATTCGTCCGCATCGCTCGAGTTGAGATGGCACAACCAGGCTGCAGGCGAGCGAGAGGAGGAGGACCAAGCAAGCGGGCTGATCTCAGGAGAAAACGCGCTCGACGACTTGCTTGCGCTCGAAACCACTAGACTGCTCACAATTGGCCGCCAAGCAAGTGCACCCTACGCAAGCAACCAGAGCACAAGCACCTCAAGGGGCGCAACCTCAACCAACTTGGAGCCTCAAGACGAGCTCCAGGTGACTAAAGTCCACCACTCGCCGCCGACGAAAGCCTCGCTCGGGGGCCCATCGAGTCGGCGAGAGTTTCGCAACTCGCTCGCGGGCAGCAAGGGAGCCGCCGAGCAGCGGCAGCGGCAACTGTTGCCGGCCAATCCGGCGCCACACGAAACCTGGCCGGGCCTCTACTTCCTGCAAAGCCGAGTTGGCCGGCCACTGATCTCAACGGCGCCACCCGCGCAGGGCGGCTGGTCCTCGTATGCCGAGTTTGTGCACAACAAGACCGCCAGCCAGGGCCATAGGTCGGCGCAGACCGATGGAGGAGACAGACCAACGGCGGCCAACAAGCTGACTGCCAGCACAATCGAGTACGACGAGAGCAGAACTAGCGGCAACACCTCAGATAGGAAGCACTTCCCAAAACTGGTGAGCTCTCAGCTGAGCGAAGAGGACGCGTTCGAGAGAGGCCTGAGCTTGGGCAACTATCAGCGGACTGACGCAAGCAACATGAACTGGACCCAACTGTTGCGCCAGGCAACCGAAAACAATGTTATGGAATCGCTCATGATAACAAACAAAACAATGGTCAGCCTCCTATGCGACACCAACGAAATGTTGCTCCGTTTAAAGTTCAAGCAGCCCTTCCGCGGAATGGTGGCAACAAACGCGGATCGGTCGGGCAAGAGTTGCAGGCTCTATGGCAACGGCGGCCTCCATTACGAGTTCAGAGTTGCCCTTTACGAGTGCGGCACTCGCCAGGAGACGCCGCGCCTCTTTGTCAACAACATCCAGATCCAGTTCCACCAATCGCTCGATTTGGCCGAGGACGAGGTGAAGACGATAATCTGCAGCTACCCCATAAGGCCGCGCGCGCCACCCCCGCCCCAGCTGCCTCAGCGCCCCTCCGAGCGCATTGTCGAGGCGCCGAGCGAGCCGGCCAAGCTCGTCCATTATGAGCCGCTCTTCCTGATCTCAGGCCTCCTCCTTCTGTCACTGAGCCTGCTTGGTCTAACTGCGAGCGCCTACATGTTTACAAGAAGGAGGAGGAGCGGGGAAAATCTCTCAAGGTTTAGCTCGCGTTCGGGCGGCTTTGCATCGACGCGCATCTACAGGAATCAGCCCTCCTGGCCATCAAACCGGCTCCTTGCGCCACCAACCATCAGTGTTGGCACAAACCAGCCGCAAGCGGGCGAAACCACCAGATTGGCGGGCAGCCTGGGGCCGAAGGAGAGGAGAGGGGCGGAGGCCCCAGCTGGTGGCGCAACGAATCCCAAACTACCTCCGAAGAGCCAGCTACCGCGCGTGTCCATGAATCCCGATGAAAGTTCAGACAGTTTAGCCGACAAGAACGATGGCTCAAGCATAACAACCATAGAAATTCCCTTCTCTAACAAGGTAAAAGCGGCCGAAAATTTCACCGCCCCGTCCGAGCAGCGTCCGACTCAACAAGCGGGAGCCGCCAAGGGGGCCGAGAAATCAGTGGGCAGACCCATTCATGCAACAGCGTTGGTTGCGTCAACAACAAACAAGAGCCCCAATGGGTCCGCCGCTCCCACTAAAACGGTGCCAAAGAATTCCAGATTACCTGCACTTGAGAGAGTGCGCGTGGCTAGGCCGACCAAGCAGCCGAGGGAGGCTTCAACGGGCCGAGGCCAGGATCAAACCCACTTGCCTCGCTTTGGATCTCTAAGGGCAACTCTCACCAGCCCAGAGCAATACCAACGGCTGCAGGAGATTGCAAACATGTTCAAGGAGGTTAGACAGGAGGACCACAAGGAGGAGGGTTCGGATCGGGTGATAGTGTTCAAGACTCGTTTGATTCCTTCGAAGTATAGACGCCAAATAATGGACAGACTGGACACAAGTGAACGACAGAAGATCAGGGACGCGCTTTGGAACGACGAGGTGTTTCGGTCGCATATTGTCGATTCAGTTAGTAGGGACATATTTCGGAGAAAGTTACGCGAGAATCCAGTTTATATGAGCAAGTTTAAACCTGAAACTTGGAATCTACTCGAGGAGATAGCGCTCGATCCAGGATTGAGCTCGTCGAGTGGCGAAGATTCAGCCAGTGCTGCTCAAACACAACTTTCCGATTCCTCTGATAGCTCAGACTCAAGCTCATCGATGAGACGAGAACCGAATACTTCGCAGTTAGCTGAGAGTCATGAAAAGGCTCCAAGCGTTTCCGGCTCGAGCAGTCAATCGGTGGAACCTGGCGCCTACGAATCAGAGATACGTTCTTCCATGAGTCACTTAGATAGCTTAGATTTTAACCCAAACACACGTCAGTCTTATGCAGAGTTGAAAACACTTCCTGATTCAAAAGATCAGCTAAAAGCTCATAACGATGCCTCCTCCAAGTCGATGGTTCGCGTTTCTCAATTCAACTCGACAAAAACTAAGAGAGACGGCGGTCTGACAGGTACACTCATAAACATTGACTCTGTGACCAACTTCGCCGGTTCCAAGGACTTCTCCACCTACCTGAGGAGTAGTATAAAGCACACAAGTTATGAGAGTCCGCAAGACGAGTCATTGGCCTTCGTCAATGAGAGTGTTGGTAGTTATGAGTACGCGAAGGAAGCTTACAGGTTGTCCCCAAATTTAAAAGAAACAAGCTTAGATTAGCGACAGGTTGAGAGGATTCCACATGATGTATTAGGCTGACAATTTTTGTCAAAATAAACGATCGCAATCGCCAACACATGTACTTGTGGTTCGATTCTGCCAAGCTTCGTGTTTGTTGCAAGCTGAGTCAATCGTATAATTTGCAGAGGGCTGAGTGCACTGGAAGCGCCGCCAATCCGGCAATCACAATACCAAATGAGTCGGCCATGGTCACGGTGCTGATACAAAACTCCTTCCTCTCTGGCTCAACCTCCTTGCTTATCCGGTAGAATGTGTTCACGTATGTAAATCCACCAAGTAGACCCTCGTAAATAATAAGACCTATTACTATGTAGAAGCTTGGAATGTATATCAATTTTGATGCATGAGCTAAGAAGAGTATTGCGTTGGCAAGCTGGAGCAGAGACATGGCCCATAAGTGGCCAATTCTGAATAAGTCGAGCGAGGAACGGGATATCATCACGCCAAGCTGATAGGACACCTGAAACCATCTGTACTGTGCAGGGTGGTTAAGGTAAGTAATTTCCGGATAATAAACCAGTTCAAACAGTCCCTGGTTGATGAAATACTCGGCAAAATAGACCAAGAATAGCGGCCAAAAGTATTTGGCCAATATGGGAAGGTAGCGCATTTTCGCCAGAAAATTGAATACGTGGTTCGTTGAATTGGCGTCTCGAGGATCACTTTCGCTCGCTTGCCTGATCCCGTAGCTCCTAGTTTGGGATAAGTCTACTATTGGCCTCCTCTGCTGTTCCTCGTCCGCCAAGTTCCTTGAGGTTAAATCAAAACTTGCCGAATCTAGTGCGCCGGCCACGGTGGCTTGTTCTCGTTTTGGATTAGCGTTTGGAAGCGGCTTGATTACGCAAAAGTAGGCGATTATCATGGCGACCGGCACAATGAGCATGATTAACATGATCGCCCTAATTGGCAAGATAACCCTTAGCAAGGCGTAGGCAACCGACCCAAAGAGGCCCGCGGCGCCAGTTCCCATTGACCAGCTGCTCAGGGCGGCGTCACCGTAGAGGGGCGTGTTGGATAAGTAGGTAGACTCGCCGAGGCCAGAGGAGAAGGAGGCGCAAACAACGCCTGTAAATATTAGCACCTGGTCCACCGAAAGTCCTGTTATAATGAAAGCGGCGGCCGATAACATTGCGGCGGCAATCGCCTTATAGCCGGTCGGGATGCCGACCAGCAGAAATGGATATGAGATCTTGGCCGCAAGCGAGGGTAGGGTATCAGCAAGTAGGATCGTTGAAGTTGAGTGTTCATTGCAGTATTTTTCTTGAGTCGAGTTATTCAGTGGATTTGGGTTTTTCGGTTGAGTATTGCCGCTGTTGGATGAAACGTTCAGTAAATCGTAGGCTGCCGATAACATAATCACGTAGGCGAAGTTGTTCGTCAGACCCAAAATGGAGAACCCAATTCGGTTTGCTATTTGAATTGATATTGCCATTGCTCAGTCGGTTGGTTGGTTTTCCTTGCTTGTCTAAGAGTTCTCGTAAAATCTGTTCCAAAAGTGAGATCAGTTGGTCACCGGGCAAAAGTTGTTACCTGAGCAACAATTGTCTTGTTCCATCTGGCGAATTGAGTTGCTCGGGAACCCAAATAAAATCACTTGCCGCTATCACATGCGTGACAGTGCAATTCTGATCGCCGTTGGGAGAGTGGACGGTGCATCCGAGATGCTGCGATTGGGCCGACACTTCATTGTTGGAATTAATAACATCTCTTGTTGATCCTCTATTGGAGATCCGCACTTAGTAAAGCCTTCAATCGGCCCCTCTTCTTGGAGGTGGAGGACAAGCTTGAACTCCGCCCTCCTCCTCAGTAGGTGGCACTGGAGGGCCAAGCGCTCAGCTGTTGACAGAGCATGTGCTGCAAATCGCCGCTGGACGTGTTGCTGAGCTCGTCGGCTGGCTAAGCCGGCTTCGCTCGTCTTGGCGACGGGCGCGCAAATCGCCAACAGATCCTTCAATGGCAGCCAACTTGATCACGTTAGGGCCAACAACGAGCCTGAAGTTGGCCGCTCACAGCTAGACTAAGTGAAGCGCATGAAATCAAGACGACATCTGGAGATCCGAGCGCCGGTGAAGTCGGCCGGCAGAGAAGTCAGCCCATTGATGCGAGGGCGCGAGTTTTGGAGGCTTTGCATCCGGCGCCCCATTGTATTGGCCCGGCTATGGGGGAGCTCAGAGTGTGGCTCGTGCTATTTGGCAAGGGGATGCGAGGCGGAGAGAGGGTTTTGAGGTGGAGCAGTGGGCTGCAGTTTTGAGATCTAGGCGCCAATTTTGCATACGATGCCTGCTAGCAAAACAGTCATGGAACAAGCTTGCATTATGGAAAAATGCTCCCCGGCTAGAACAAAGATCCAAGGGCTTCGCGTTGGCCAAGGAGCAAGTTGGTTGCGAGAATTCTCAAGAATTGCGTTCCCTTTGCATTGGTTCACCGATGACGCCAGCTCGAAACTTGTGGCCGCCGCCTTGCAATTGTCTACCTGCCTTTGATAGTGCCTCCCTCCTTTTCCGGTTGCTGTTGTTTGTCTACGAGCGATGTTTGCCACACTTTTCAGGGCCAAGAAGGCGAATTGAAGGCGAGTTTATGGGCTACTTCGAGCTAGCTAGTTCAGCGGGCGACTTCTCTCTGACTCATCGGCGTTAAGGCGCGCGCGGGGAAGCCATTCAATTTCGACCCCCAACTCGGCCGAGAGAGAGAGCCAAGGAGCTGCCAGCAAGCCCTTGTGAGCCTTCAGCGGGCGCAAATCTCAGCGCAACACGCCGAGCCTAAGTCAATTAAGCCGATGACTAATCGGGAAAAACTCAGCCTCGCTGGCTCACCTGGCGGACGAGGGTTGCCAGTGGTGGGTTGCTGGTTCCTGTTTGAGCAAGCGGCTCACAGGGCGCGACCCTCGAAGCCCGATGCTCGTTGCAGCAAAACCAGTCGGCTGGCCCGAAAAAGCCCGCGCTCTTTGCTGCGGCCAGACTTGCTGCCTGAAGGAGGCGCCAGCGGCAACACGGTAAAGCGGCGAAATGTTTTGCGGACAAGTGAGTGCGTGCGCGCGCGCGCGCTCGGCGAGCAGCCAGCCAAGTCCTAGTTTGGCCGCTCCAATCAACGTCAAAGTCGGCATCAGCAACTTGTCTTATTTACGCGCAGCTTCGCGCTTTGTCGCATCGGACTAGATCCGGTTTGCGCGCTGAATACCTATGCGCGCGCGCGCGCGGCCGCCGCAAAGGCACCAGCATTATCACGACCCAGTCAGCCATTGGGGCCAACGGCGCGCCCAATGCGGCAGCCGTCGGTCCGGCGGGAGCGCCGGGCTGGCCGAGCAGCCAGTCAGTTGGTCCCAATTGAGTGATCTGGGCGCCGCCCGCGAGCAAGCCAAACGGGCCGATCCACTGGCTGGCGTGTCTGCGTCTATCTGCGCCCAATGATTGCTCATGGCGACCGGCGCCTCCCGGTTGCCATGTAGCTTGGGAGGCCTTCCCAATTTCGCATACAAAATGGGGACCCCAAAACTACTTAGCCCTGAGCGCTTTCGTCTGCTTGCTTGCGAGGTGCGCGCGCGCCAGGAAGCCGAGGGCGGATGGATGCTTGCTCGGCGTTTAATCGCCACACTCGCTGCTGCCCGAGAGAGGTCCGCCACTCCGCTACTCGGCTTTCCAACCAACCCGCTCGCTCGGCCACTCTGCCCTCCCCAACGAGGGCCCGAGCTGCGGACAGGAATCCCATCCACTCGGCTGGCCACTCGGCCGCCGCAGCCCCCAGTTCCGGTGCCGCTCGAGCGATCAAGGCCAAAAGCTCTGCCGATGGGCAGATCAGCCCAGTGGAGCGGCCCATCGGCCAGCTGGCTAAGTCGAGTTAATCAATCCATGCGAGAGGCGCACATTCTTCGCCAGCCAGCCAGCGAGTGAGTGAAAGGCAGATACCTGACAGGTTAGGTGTTTGTTTGGCTCGCACAGCAAACGAGCGAGTGTAGAGCCATGCGAGAGCTTTGCTCGGCTCGCGCAAGCCAGCGCTATGCTAACGCTGCCGCCGCCGCCGCCGCCGCTGTAGCCACCACCGAAATCCAATGCCATGTGCGCCGTGTTCCAGCGCCGGCAGTTTACGGCGCTGCCCCCGCGCACCTTCGGCGGGACCAAAGGGGTGAGCGCGCGCGCGGGACTGTTTGGCCCGCTGCCTGTGGCTCGGCTGCGCTGGGCGCGGGCACCTGTCGCCACTCCCACCACTGGCCGAGTGCGCCGCCTCTCGCGGGCTCAACTTGCGTTGGAAAAGCTTCACTCCGCATCCTCCGCTCGGCCCGCAATGGGAGGAGGGGGAGGGAGAGCAAAAGGCTCGCTCGACTCCCCCGACTGCAGAGCAAGTGCAATGGTCGCAGCCGCAGCCGCGGCCGCACCGACTCTGTGGCCAGCCAGCCAGCCAGCCTGCAGCAGGCAGACGCACAGCGCGGCCAGCAAGTGCGTACTCGCTCGCTCTGCCTGAGTGTTGTGTGTGTGTGCGTGTGTTTACTAGGCCGACCGCTGGCGCTGATCTCGCTTGCTCGAATGCGAGTGCCAAATTACATTGTGCGCTTGTACGGATCGCCCCCGTTGGCTCGCCCGCAAGTTCCACTAGAAACCCCCTAGCTTCTTGTAATCGCCGCGCGAAAGGTGAATCCCTTCCAGCGCCACCATGATCTACCAAGAAAGCAGCCAGCTCAACGACAACATCAAGGAACACTTGATGACAATCGTCCAGAGAACCCAACAAACTGAGGACGTGCTCAAGCGCTGCAAGGAGAGCCAGGAACAGTTTACCCTCCAATGCTCATATTACAACAAGCTTAGGGCCAACGTCAACTACCAGGAGTCCCAGCAGGACATTGGTAGCCTTGAGAAGGCCAAAAGCGATCTGAACAACTTTGAAAACTTGCTCAAACAAAAGGTGTCCGAGTTGAACAGAAGTAGGCACGATTTACTCTCGCAGCAGCACGAAATTTTCAACCAAATTGTCTCTATCCAACAGGCGGTTTTGTTCGAACATCTAACCCTTTGGCACCAGAATCAACAGCTTGCAAGCAATGGCGCCCAAACGGGCGGCAACGAGCTGGATAAAATCCAAGAATGGGTTGAGATGCTAACAGACTTGACGTTGCGTTTGAGAAGCCAGCTGAAGAGTTTACATCACAGCATAAATGAGGCAAGACACATTAGGTTCAATCATGCTGAGGCGCTGGACAAGCTACGTCTCTCTATCGACCGCTCGCTGGAGACTTTAATTTTGAACACGTTTGTCGTTGAGAAGCAGCCGCCACAGGTGATGAAAACAAACACACGCTTTACATCCACAGTCAGATTCTTGAGCGGCTCCAAATTGGGCGTCAAGTTGAACGACTTGCTCGTCAGAGTGACCATCCTCAGCGAAGGCAATGCTCGCGCCATCATCCAGCGCCACCAAGAGATGGTGGCCTCCTCGTGGGCCTACCTGGATTGTCGACAGCCAAGCGGTCAGCAGGTCGCGCCAGCAATGTTAAGCCCAACGCGCCAGCTCCAGCAGCAGCTACGTCCCGTAAACCAAGCTCGGGTGATGCAGCAGCCCATGTTGCAGCCGCAACCCTATGCGGCCCTACCAGTTGAGACCATGCGCCAGACAGGCGTTCAACCTACAGCCAACCATCACATGATGCAGCAGCAGCTAGCAATCCCCTCATCACAGACGCAGCAACAGTTCTTTCAGCAACAACATCAGCCTCAACACTTTCCTGTTCAACAACAACAACAGCAACAACAAAACCCACCAATGACACAAATGGCCCCATATCATGTAGCCCCGCCAGATGAGCAGCAAATGGCCAACAAAGCGCCTTTCTATCCGCAAAAGATAATCAATGTAAACGAGTTTGAATCGAGCAGTGAAATCCTGAATAATAGCAACTCGTTCGAGGATCGAGAGAATACGGGCCAAATCATTTGCCACTTTCGCAACATGCAACTCAAGAAGATCAAGAGAACTGAAAAGAAGGGCACAGAATCGGTAATGGATGAGAAGTTTGTCCTCCTTTTCCACACTGAGTTCCGCATACCAGATGTGAGCTCTTGTTTGAAGCCGAATAGTGCAAATTCGTGGGTAAAACAGGAGGACCTCTGGTTTCAGATCATGGCATTTTCGTTGCCAGTTGTTGTCATTGTGCACGGAAACCAGGAACCACACGCCTGGGCTACAGTCACCTGGCACAATGCTTTCGCTAGACCTGACGGACTGCTCTATCAGGTACCCGACCAAGTTTGTTGGCGCGACCTGGGCCAAGTTCTGAGCGACAAGTTCAGCTCTTGTGCCGGCCGCGGCTTGAGCTGCCAGAACCTCGAGTATCTCGCATCTAAGGTCTACAGGAACCGAATCGAAAGCAAAGACGCACTAGTGACCTGGAATCAGTTTGCAAAGGAACCCTTACCCAAGAAGACGTTCACCTTCTGGGAATGGTTTCACTCGATATTGAAGCTGACCAAGGAGCATTTGAGGGATCTTTGGAATAACGATAAAATTTACGGATTTGTGGGTAAGAAAGGCTGCGTGGATCTTCTTCTTGGTAGCAGCTATAATGAGCCGGCCCCAGTTGGAACCTTCTTACTTCGCTATAGCGAAACCGAACTTGGTGGCATCACAATTGCCTGGGTGTCCGGTTCATCGCAAGCGAGCAACGGCGACGTACAAATACTACAACGAAAGTCACCAAATCCCTCATCAAACTCATTGATGCACTTGCAGCCCTTTGTTAGCAGAGACCTGAATACTAGATCTCTGGCCGATAGAATTCGGGACTTGAAGGACTTAGTCTACTTGTATCCCGATATCCCCAAGGATGAAGCTTTTGGAGCATATTATACGCCGCTGAATGACACAAGTCCACTCCCAAATGGCTATATCAAGCCTATGCTAATACAGACCCTCGTGGAGAATTATCCCAAAAATATAGCCGCCAACTCAATGGATTGCGCGATCACTCCAGCCACACCGAGCTCATTCTCTCAGAGCTCGCCCGATGGAATCTACCAAGACAATGCCTACATGAGCGACGTAGATTTCTGTTATCCGCCCTATGGCCAAGTAGCGAATGAGTTCAACAACACCCTCCAATGATGGTCCATCAATCTTTTAGCTCAGCCAGGTGCAGTCTCACTATTCACCTGAAGGCGAGCGCGTCCGAAATGAAACTAACAAACAACTGCTAGCAGCTATTGAGCAAGCAGCTCAACGTGGAAATACAAGCCAGCCGCCAGCAGTGTGTATATTGATAAGTTGGTCGTACTAGACAAAATAGGCTTTTGTTCGAGTTCCAATCACAGATTGAGTTTGCACCAGAAAGGAGCAGCCACGGAAGATCTATTTATGATCCTATTTAATCAACGACGAGAAAATTCAAGTAGCAACTAGTGCATTGTTACAGTGTCCGAAACTTAGCCATTTAGTCATAGATGTTTGGAGCCAGTCCACTGATGACTCGTTAACAAGGTCAACCCTAGGATAAGATCAACACCCGCCGGCCGATAACGAATGATAAATTTTTTGAGTTGTAGCAAAAGGCTCTTTGATAAATAACTCAAGAACGAGAGCACCAGCCCGTGTGATCAAACTGACTATGAGCTCCCAGCTCTAACACGTTTGACACTTGTTCCAGGAGTCAAGCGTCAAACATGACAATCAAATTTTAAAAATCGTCTGAGGAAAATGAGCTTCGGATATTCGGTTGAACAAGACAGATTAGACCAGCTATATTCATTTTACTCACATCAACTTGAAACAGGATGAATTTTTTGAACGAGTTTCAATAAAATGTCCTGGTCTTTCCTCAAGCTTTAAAGGAACCCAACGACAAACAACGACAATCAACCAAGTTTCGTGGCGCCGGTTGAGGTTAGAGCACCCAAACTTGGCTAAGCTCAAGTCGCAGTTCACTAAAGAGGAGAGACCAAATCGCGCTAGGACGTTAATTTTAAAGAGTGAAACTTACCAGTGAAATTGAATTGAAGTGTGAAGCTTTTATGAGCCAAGATAAATGTTTGAGCAAGTGACGTCGTTTGATGGAATCTGGGTTGTTCAAATAATTAGAGCAACACGTATGCACTGTTATAACTTAAAACCGTTTCAAGATTCAATAAATCACCAAACGAGTCCGAGCATCTGTTTTCAATTCCGTCAAGTGGTAGCCTCTCTTTTCCTACTAATTTCGGCCAATCCGATAACTGGCTTGCAACTAATTAATTTTTTCACTATCATCGAGGTCCAACAATTGAATGCTTGCTATAACGCTAAACTATACAAATCGCGCGCCTTCCCTCAACCGGCGACGATCGTCTGGTTCAGTTGAACAGGAAGCCGAGCGCGCAAACCAGATGCAGCTCTCACATTTGCATCCGCCACTAATGGTTTGAGGGCCAAGCAAACTCGTGGCGAGTGTACACATTCAAATGCCTAATCGCCCGATCTATATGCTCATATTCAATGAACAGCTCAAGAAACATAACGATGCCCAAACGAAATTCGCGCCCCAAGCTAAAACCTCGTCCGGCCAATCGGCCTCCAAGTCGGATAGGCCCTGGCTGCAGTATTCATACGCCTCAGCGCGCAGTTTAACCCCTAAAATCTCAAGCAATCACCACCACAACCATCAACAAATATTGCCCCCAACAAGTAAAGTCTCCTACACATCTTCAGTGAGAAGCCAAGTGACCTCTACATTCAACAAACATGGCTCAGATGCAACCGTGAAAGTTGCTAGTCTCACTCAAGGGGCCTCTGTTCCGTCAGATCGACAAACAAGCACTGATTTTGATAAGCACTCGCCCAGAACAACCGAGGAGCCACCTGCCACAGCTCCAGTTCTCATTGCAGACATGCCAGATCCATCAATAACGCCACCTATTCAAGGTTCTGGAAAAATTGCTGTGTTCAAGGACAGTGCGCCAAATGTTTCTCAGACTCCTGAGGCTGTCATGGGTAACTCAAATTCGCTTGGCTCAGGGAGAATTCGGAGTGGTGGTAAGGTTGCGCGTAAATCGATGGCCAAAACTATAGCCGAAATGACTCCCAATGGTTTCAAGACCCTAGGACCGGGTTTCAATCGGGATGCGCCAGCAGAGAAGAGCTTCAATCGCAATCTTGCACATGGAAGTAGTTTAAGTAGCTCACTGGTACCCTCAGATTATGAGCACATCTTCCATGCACCATCCCAGATAGCCGATCTTCCGGTTCCAGGAACAAACAGGTCAGGTAGGGAAGCGCGAGTTGCTGCCAGAAAGCATCGCTCCTCTAGTTCAACAAAGCGACCCAAATGATTAAAACGACCTCATCCCTCCACAGCTTCGGAGGCAGATAAAACCCCGGATTGAGTTGATTTGTTTTCCCTCAAAAAATCGCGGCCCATTACAATGGCATTAAGTTTGGTTCCAGATGATGCCAACGTGCCGGGCATTATAGAAAGTTTTATTATTTATAAAATCTTCTTTTCCTGCTCTGGTCGATTGTTCGTCGGGCAGCTCACTTAACCTGTCATAGAGGGGGCGGTGGTGGTGCAGCTCGGACTGATTGTCGAGAATGTTTGATCAAGGTCAATAGGTGGCCATAACCAAGTTAGAAATGCACCCCTTGTTAAGGTATGTACTTACCAGGCTTTAGATCGTTGCCAGTTATATTTTGATGGAATTTTGTATTGCCTAAAGGAGGATTGGATTTTTCTATAGGTTCCAACCTGTAACCAGATCCTTTTCCACTCTCACAAATCTCAGCCCATGGGTCTAGCACTGGTTGATAAAATGGCCTGCTTGTGTTATTGTGCTGGCTCAGTGGGATAGGTTCGCTTATGGTAAGATTGTTCCTATTTGCATCGTAGGCTAATCGCCTATGCTGAGTGGGTTTTCGCGATTTTAAAGCAATCTTGCGATTATGTAGGAACCACCAAATTTTGATCTGTTGTCGATAATGGTGAATCGTGAATACAATTAGGGCGATAACAGGGACGAAAAACATGATTGTATATAGCAACAATGACAGATGGAAGTTTGGGCCGAAGAACTGGTAGCAACTTGTGCCAATGGTCCCGTCATAGCAATGACAAACTCCAATATTATCACATACTCCATTGCCATTACAATCAGACGGACACCAATTTTTGTTGAGTACGTCGTAGGTAGGAATGCATCTTTGATTAAGGCACATCTTATTTTCGCCACACGATGCCCCGTCGGGAACTAGCCCTGGATCTTTCATATTCGGACCGGCGTCTATCACAGCGCCATGGCAGAAGATTTTTGCATGGTTGCTCATAACGAAGAAGGAGACAGTTAATATGGATGCTGATTCAAAACCGTACCCAAGCTTGCCAGTCTTGCGCGAATCGCCCACATTTGGCTGGTTATGCACACAATGGAGCATACCACAAATCGCATCCTCGGGCTCGCAGCTCTCGTAGGCTTTATCTCGCCTATTATAACCGCAATTTCCGCTGGTGTTCCCATGAACGTTTTGTTCATAGCAAATCTCCTTTGAAACCGAACCACTTGGACCCCATAGCAATTGACATTGGGAATCATGATTTGCACATTTGCCCTTGTAACAATAAGCTCGACTTCTATTGTAGTCAGCTGAGCTGACGATAAGCGCCTTGTCACTGTTGGAAATCGTGGTTGGCCCACACTCAATTCCGTCATGATAGTGAACATCTGGGGGGCAATACTCGTTTTGGCCGTCACAAACCTCTTCTAGGTCACACTCTGATTGGCGGCTTCTACATATTTTGGGTGTCGTAGAATTAAACACCGAGCAGGTGGAAAGATCGCAACATGGACCTTGCGCGCAGGTGGCATTAGCTACAAACTTGCAGGTATGTCTGTCACAACATGGATTTGCAGCTTGCGTTTGATCGCAGTCCTGACCTCTGGGGCATTTAGACGTCTTGCGACTCTTCGAAGTTCCATAACTAGGCATTTGCTCGCCCAAGTCGCAATCCTCGTTCTCCTCAACGAAACCGTTGCCGCAAATCGGCCCAAAGACCTTATCAGGCCTGTTAGCCAAACAATCCAAGAGTCCGTGTTTCCTGGCATCTTCAAGGTGCTCGATGGAGCATGAAGACCAATGTTTTGGGTGAACAGTACTTGAGGAAGAGGACATAATACACTTTTCATCGGGGCATTTGCACTTGTCATCCTCGTCATGTTCCATTCCGAAATTGTGGCCAAGCTCGTGGGCCAGAGTCACAGCGACAATAGCAGGACTGTGGCTGTGATCAGTGTTCACGCCCCCTGAGTGCTCGTGAGTGCATATAGGACCTTTAAGAGCCTTGCCTACAACGCTACCATTGAAAGAGGTGCTAGTTATAAGTTGAGCATTATCATGATGATACTTTGGTAAAAGTTTCTCAAACCTATACTTGAGAAAGTTGGTCAATGTGGCATCACCATCATCTGTCAGCTGGATTTCGTCTTTCTCAGTCCATAACACAACTCCAACCAATGCCACAAATATATTTAGCTGGCGGTAGAAGGCATTCATGATGTTCACTATCTGCATAGTCCGTTCAGCTATCAGGGATGTATTACCTTTGTATTCAAGATATTGACTATGATCGTGAACTACCAACAGCTCAACGAAGAGAGAATTAACGTTGCTTTGAAACGGCTCATGTTTGATGTAATTTTCGGGGTTGGACGACCGCCTGCTTTTGATTTCTCTGCGAGATCTTGGAGTCATTGTGATTGTATGGTGCTTCGGATTACTCGGATCCGATTCGAGATGGGACAAATTTATGCTAATCGGCAACTCGTTGAATTCATTTTGTCTTGGCAGGCACGAATAAGGGGATTTAGATAGAAGTGTGGTTGAAGTGGATGCGTTTGCATGTAAATAGTAAATATCATTTCCATCATGGAAGAAGCCCGTTAATAATCGATGGTTGACAATACTTATCGCAGATATTGAGCTGAGATTATCGTTAACGTAGCCATGATAATGACAATGATCTTCGTTAGAAGTGAAACTATGTAAGTTTATAAACAAGTGATTTTTGTAAAATTCGCCATCATTCAAATCTGTCGTGGGTGAATCCCTTGTTGAAGCATCTGGATGACGGCCATGACGGTTCACAATATCTTTGGAAATTTTAAAATATCTATCACTGATAAGGCGCTTGTTTTTAACTAAGTCGATCACAAATTTATCACCAAAGCCTGAAAAATGTATCTTCAATATATTTGGGCAGCTTGAGCTAGATGATAGTGGGATTGATGAAGTTGATTCGATATCAACTACAGATGTTTCGTTCTTGGATTCCTGCTTGTTGCCTATCACAACCATGGGCTGGATAGGCTCGTGTTTGGACTCTTTGTCCAGTCCACAATCTAACGGATATGATTTGTTGATGAGAGAAAGACATTGTGCTTTATAAATATCTGATAGGGCAGTGGCGAGAACCAAGTAAAGGATTAGCTTGAAGTGCACTGCTGAGTATGGTAGCAAAGTATTGGGTGGGGAGTTTGGCAATTTGACAAAGTTAACATGATTCGAGTGGACCAGTTTTCCTTTCTGGCTTTTATGGCACATCCCTGGATGACATATGTAGATTAGTCTAGACAGGGAATTGGTTCCGTCTATCGTCGGTAGGAGTATTCCTTTTGAATTAAGATATGTGGAGCTACTTCGCGCTGCTGTTGCCCTCAAGTTCTGTTTCTTCTTGAAGGGAACTTGGAGCCCGTCGATCATGATTGGCTGTTGGATGCCACCCAGTTTGACATGGTCAGAGATGAGTCATAATACCTGCTTCTAAATCTGAAGATAAACGAGTGTGGCTAATTAAAACAAGCTCAATCTAACAAGCATATCTCGAGTTCTATCCTGGGCCAATTCCAATATTAAAACACTCATTGTGAGGCTAAGAGCAAATCGTATAAGCCGACATTATGTTTTAATTGCTTGCTCTTTGCTCCGTATGAGGCTATCCAGAGCTAGACAGTCCATCGATAAATAGCTGGAGCACATACTCGGTCCGAGGTAACCTGACTAAAAATAAATAAATAAAAAGCTCAACATGGAAGTTGTTGAAAGAGGACGCCCTTATAACGTTGGGTTGTCCATTAATAGCGGCCGTTCCTATGGAGAGACTCTATTTATGGCTTAAACATCTCTTGACTTCTAGCACTGGAGTTTGTTGGGCGGCCAACAAACTTGGCCAGGGTATGTGCAATCTCGACCGAATAGCCACTCGTTCGGCGCTGAAGGCTGTGTTTGTATGGCTGGTTTCCAATCATTGAGTCTCAGGGTCCATTGTCGCTGAAGTGCAGGCATCGCCCGAGATCCAATTGACTTATGTGGGCCAAGTCAGCAGCAACCAAATGCTGTTGCCTTGATGAAATCGAGACTCTTGCGGGTATCATTGGCTTACTTCTCCTGCCGCGTCCAGACTATTCGAACTTAAACTCATACAGTTTCTCTCAGACAGATGAACCGGAGGCTCAAGGGTTTTTTGGAAGAAATATTTTCGACACGTTTCGGAGAACCGAAACTCAAACATTTCCCTAAGCTATCCTGGCGGCTCGAACCTGAACTGACCAAGATCCCGTGGCGACCCAATCAGAAAAATTCAATGGATTGAGGCTTGCATACTTGTCTACCAATCGTTTACCACAATTCTTGGTCGACCCCATCAATGAAAGGCAGCAAAACAGCGGTTTTAGAGTCAATAAATGATCAAGACAATACCGCTAGGCGAATATGCAATCGAACTATCACTCTTGTCTTTATTGAGAATCACTTATTGAGATTCATGAGCAAGAACTTAAAACTCCACCCTGGCCAACTCGTCCGTGTCCACCTGAGTCAACAAGCGTTCCCTTTCAACACGAGTTAAAAGTGGGCATCTCTTTACAGATATCCTGAGGTGACTGAGTTGATCCTCTTGGAGCATCCTCTTCAAGCAGGCAAATGTCATTTCAGTTTCATCAGCGATGAAGCGCTTCGTGACGGCTTGGTACTTCTTTAGATAGAGAAAGATCATTGAGAAAGTTAGGATTAACTCAGACGGTTGGACTGAGTATAGGTCAACAGTGTTTGCGTTTGGATAGAAACGTTGTATGATTCTCCGGTGATACTCAAGCCGAGTTCCAGTCACATCGAGTTCCGTGGCGGGAAAATTGTCGAGAAAGTACATAAATATGGCGTCGTTGATCCGATTTGTTCTGTCGCCGGTTATTCTTAGCCTCTTGAGGCACCTTGAGGCGAAGAATCTCCTGTCAACTAGGATGGATGGATCAAGAAAGGAGACTGAATTCAGTGCTAAATATCTGATATTCTCTAGTTGATTGAGCATCGTATTCAGCCAATCTAATGTTATATCGCAGTCATGGAGTTCCAACTCTACCAGGGCCCTTGCCTGGTGTTCGGTGAAGATCTTGTTGTTTCTGAGCGAGTCTCTGAAGGACACTTGAATGCAGCCCCTATCAATCAAGCGGCAGGCCTTGAATCTAAGAGTGCTAAAGGTTCTGTATTTTGCATTCCAAAGGCAGAACAGTCTGTGATAGTGGCACCTGTCAAAGGTTTCCTCTTCAATGGGGTCATCCTCGCGTCTTGGCGGCAGGACGGCTGTTCGGTCGACCAGCCTCAAGATGGGCAAGTCTCCTGATTGGAGCTCACAGTTTGCTCCCACTTTGTACTGCTGCTCCGGACAGATTCCGTGCGCGGAGCAGAGCGGCGGCGAGTAGAGATCTAGCTCGAGGTAGAGGTTGAAAGCGAGGGGCCTCTTCTCGAGCCATAGGGGCGTGTCCACTATAGAGTTTGCGATCCGATTCAAGCGCTTGCACGTGGACGATAAGTTGATGAAACTCTTTCGGTCTTCAATGGAGTGGCTTAAAATTTTGATTAGCAGTTCGTCTGGCAGAGATTCTAGGGGCATTTTGGTTTAAGGTTCAATGAGACTCACATGCATATGGTTGGTGAGAAAATAGATGTGAACCCTACCATGGAGGTGCGTTGACTGAGCCCATTGAGTTTTGCTCTCAAATGGGCGAAAGCAGTGCCGGGTCTCCCCAACTAACTGGCTACGGGTGAGCTAACTGCTCGACGGGCGCGACCATAGACGCGAACATGGATAGGCAGACGCAAGAGTCAAAGGGAGTATGAGACTCTGGGAACCGAGTGAGCGAGCGGGCTAGCCAGCTGGCTGGCTAGACGAGCTTGTAGACAACCGTAAGCTATGAGAGTGTTGCGCGAAAACGGTGCTCGCTGCCAGGAACATCTGCAGACACAATCAAGTCTAGACGGCGTCTAGGTTTCTGCATCTTATCTCAGATCTTCCGCCTGCCAGACACCGGCCGCCTTGGCCATGATTGCGGCCGCTCGCTCAAGTCGCCATGTGCAACCCTCCTCAGCGCGCCCATAGCCAATCCAACTGGGCCACTCGCCAGCTCCTGAGGAGCTGCTCCTCACGATCACAACAAAATCATCAACAGAAGAGATAAAAGGAAGAGGTAAAAGCGATTTTCCGTTGAATGCATAAGCGAAACACTATTGTTATATTAGGTTGAACTCCCTTCAGGTCCACTGTTATCTCCTTCTCCTCCTGAAAGCTGAGGCCGCCGCGACGGTCGGCGGCGCCTGGTGGTCGGTCGTGTACACCGTTGTCCTGGTGGCCGGCGTGAATTGGGTTGTATGCATGATGGTGGTATGCGTTGGCACTGCTTGCGTCTCCGTTAAGTAGGTTGTGGTCTTCTTGGGCATTGGAGGTATCACAAAGCTGCCCGTTTGGCGGGTCACTGGTGCTTGGTTTTGAGCGAGCCTGACGGGCAACTGTAACGAGGGTAGTGGAAGCCGAATCTGGGGGACGACTGGCATCTGGGGAACCCGAAGTGTTTGCATGCCATTCGAGATTTGACGTATGATCCTTTGCGCTGGCACAGCAGGTGCATAGCTTCCATAGCCTGAGTTTGGCTCCAAATCGCGTGTTTGCTGCACTGAAATGGTTTGAGGCACGATAATTCTCGGTATCTCGACTGGCATTGTCTGTACCGGAACCTCCTTAATGATCTCGCGGATGATCTGTGGCGCTGGTGTTGTTGTGGTGGTTGATTGTTGCTGAACCAGTGGTTGGCTAATAATCAAAGGCTGAACCTCTCGAATGACGCTCACTTGATTGGACGGCTGAGTCTGGCGCTCAGCCTGTTGCTGGTTGTAATAGTGATAGTGGTGCTCTTGGCGCACAACCTGACCCGAGGGCGCAGTTGTTTGGGCTTGTCGGATTGGTTGCGGGCTCTGATTTGAGGTTAGCTGGCGAGTTGGTGTGTAATAGTTGCTGTTGTCGTAGTTGAACGAGGCTCTGTTCACTTGCGAGCCTTGAACAGGTTGGAAATTGGCGTTCAGTTGAGAGATCGAGAACGTCTCGCCTGGAGGCAACTCTGGCGAGCGGTCCATTATCATCTCGGGGGTTTGGCCGCTCGTCGTGTCGATGATTGCGCCGGTTAGCTGTTGCTGCGGCTGTTCTACGAGGGGGCCCGACTGTTGTGGTTGGACAACAATATTTGAGTAGTAGCCGCTCGCCGACTGGCGGCCATTTGCGAGCAATTCCGACTGGCCGGCCACTGGTTGCGATGAGTAAATATAGTTCAGATCTGATGCAGATTTCTGCGCTGATTCTGATTGGTTTGCCGCTGTTGCCGTTAGCGCTGATGAAGGGACGACGCTGTGAAAATCTGTTGTTGTTTCAAAATTGGAAACAGTTGTAGTATCGACCGGCGTCCAACGGTTGTCAAGCTGTCTCTTGACAGGACTCTCTCGGCTGAGCACGTACTCGGTTCGCTTTTGACCCCGACTCTCGTTTGTAGACTCATCCGGGCTTATGTTTGCAACAATGATTCCGTCGTCATCAAACGGCTGTCCAATGGACGATGGAGTCAACTGGCGAGGCGCCTCAACAGTCTTCTTCCCGTAAATTACCGACTCCTTTCCTACCTCAAGTCCGAGACCGACTACCATGTTCCTCTCCTTTGCAATCTTTCGGATAGACTCAGTCAGCTTGGTCTCGATAGGCTTCCAGTTATAGTCGAGTGTAAAACTCTCATTCAATGCTCTGGGTTGCTTGGTCTCGATTAAGTTCCCAATGTGGAGCGTTTTCTTGGTTTTTCCGGTCCGACTAATTCTCGGACCAACTACGAGAGGTTTCCAATCTGAGCTGGACTGTTGATCAGCCAATTGCTTACTTGATTCATCTCTCAACCCTCCAGATAAAACCGAGCCGCTCCAACGAGAATTCAACACTGTTGGTTCCTCTTGAGCCTCCTCGAACGCGTGAATAGTAGGCAAGAAACGATTGCTTGAGGATCGTCGGTTTATGGCCAATGGTTGGTGGGTGTCGATATGCAACTTGATTCCGTCCACCACTCGCATGGATTCGTTTCCTTTCACTTGGCCGTGATAGATCAAACGGCTGAACTTGTTAGTTCCTCTTCGATGCTTGTGGTTCGTGTTTTTTCGTTGATTTGATGCCGAATTTCTCACCGATTTCCATTGAGGAAACAAATATGACGCATCTTTGGAACTTTGCAAATCGTTCAGGTCCTCATCATCCCACTCTATCAACTTAGAACTTCTGCTTGAATTCCTCTTGACGTGAGGTAAAGAGTCTTCTCGGATGTCTGGCTCATTTGCCAGGCTCTCAGAGGAGAACTCTATGGTCCGCCAGCCTGATTTGTCTAGTTGCGGCTGATCGGCACCAGTCTTGAGGCATGAGGTCAACTTGAGGATGAATACGATTGCATAAAACAGAACAATTTGAGGCCGCATAGTTGATGTATACCTGCCTGGCTCACTTTATGTCGATCTCGTGAACTTGAAATGGGAATCTCTCAGCGTGCGAGTGGTGTAGATGACATTCGAAATGTTGTCATCTTTTATACCACGATCTCATTGGCACTAACCGTGAAATCAAACATCTCATTAACTGGCCCTCGTTATTTAAAAACAATCCAAACTAGCCTATCAGTTCAACTGAACTTTCACCAACTCGCACAAAACCAACAAATAGAAACCGCTATAGGTGAGAAGATCGTAAATTTGAACTCGTCCAAAATGATCCAGTTGACCAGGAGGTCGTCTGTCCGGATGAACATTCGGCAAGTTGGACTATTCGCTCTGTTGTGAGTTCACCTCTCTGATTGTTGAAAAAAACAACCCTCATCTTGGGCTAGTGAGACGATCTAAAGATTTTGCCCCTCTGGTCGAGGTTTAGCTGAGAACTGGGAATAGACGCTGAGATTAAGTCTAGTTAGCCTCAGGTGAACGAAACGAACATCCCTATCTAACCAGCGAACGAAATAAGATTACCTGTTTGCGCAAGCAGATCGAGTTGGCTGCTAAACTTTCCCTCCCTGCAACTGTCTCCCCAATGGAGGCTAAATATTGGAGCATTTATTGATTCCTCTGGTCCGATTAGTCGGCTGGCCAGATAAGCTGCGGTGTCCAAATCCGAGATTACGCTCTAATTGCATGGTGGATCTTCAAAGGATACAAACTTGACCGACAAGTGTCAATGGAAAGTCGCTCTCACCGACTGTAGACAAAACTTTACCAACAAACCGCCTCGCTCGCTGCCTATCCTCATCCACAGCGGGCAAGCGGTACAGATGTCAATCCAAAGTCTTCATATGTTGGCGAAGAGAGGAGGGCAAGGCTAGCTGCAAGCCAGAATAATCGTGGTCGCGTTATCATCATTACCAGCAGGATGATGACGCTAATGACCATCATCCGATTATAGAACTTGGTCAATTTAGCAATGCCATTGTGAGTATGGCTAACATAGCAACAAGTGTCCGACACAAACAAGCTTGCGACTTTCAGCCGAGTAGAATGAGAGGCTCGATCAGCGAGACGATTAATGGCAATGGGCTTAAATTTTGCCAACGCTAGATCTGTTGGAGAGCGCAAGCTGAGGATGATTTGGCGGAACTGGAATCGGACAGCCAAGCTCGTAGGTAGACAAATCCGACCGAATGGATGCCCGATCAAGGAAACACTTGGACTCTTGAGAGCGAGAAAACAATTTATAGTAAATCATACCTATACTCTCGCAACATAATCTTTTCAGTAATGATTCGATGAAAGCGAGGAAAATCTTCAACTTTATTGCATCTAGGGCTTGTGATTTATATTTTTCGAATCGAGTACACGCCATTGCAATCGTTCATATTACAACTTGCTCGTCAAACTTCGACAAGGATCCACATTCAAGGCACTACTGAGGCGGTTACTTCCCTTTGTGACAAGCTTGTTATCAAATGCAATCTTTATAACCTCGTCGATGGTTGAAACGAAATGAAACTTCATTCTCTCCCTTATCGAGGCTGAGATTTCATTCAGATCAGTTTCGTTTCTTGCAGGTAGTATCACCCGTTTGATGCCGGCTCGATTTGCTGCCAGAACTTTTGACTTAACACCGCCAACTTTGAGAACAATACCGCGAAGGGTTATCTCGCCAGTCATGGCCAAGTCTGGTGCAACACTTGTATTAGAGCATAGTGACATCAGGGCGACTACAATTGTCACGCCTGCCGACGGACCATCCTTACCAACCGCGCCAGCAGGAAAATGGATGTGGACAGTGTTTTCAACCAGATCTCTTCCGAGAGTTTGTGGTAGACATTCGTACAGGTGGAAGTTGGCCCGAATCCAATTCAATGCCAACATAGCACTCTCGCGCATGACAGACCCAAGTTGGCCGGTCAATACAAGTCCCTCTTTCTTGGAGCCTTTCATGATTTCGGCCTCCACAAAGTTTATCTCGCCGCCGTTAATGGTCCAGGCAAGCCCAATAGCTATACCTGGCACGTTTGCTCTGCTATTGCTCTCCCTATCATAGACAATAGGACCCAGGAAAGTTTCCAACGAGGCGGCATCCACAATCACAGGTAGATTTGTTTGTGAAAATTGAATCTGAGAGCTTTCGCCACCTGGGCCTGCTTGTTGGCCTTGACCCTCAACAATTCGAGCTGCGACGACGCGACAAATGGTAGCAATCCGACGCTCCAGGGTACGAACTCCGGCCTCGAAGGCATAATTTGCTATTATCTTATGGATAGCGTCATCCTTGAACATAATCATGTTCGGCTTGAGGCCGTTGTCAATCACCTGTTTGGGTACCAAATGTTTGCGAGCGATATTGAATTTCTCGTCATGAGTGTAACCGGCTATATGTATCACCTCCATCCTATCTATCAAGGCGGTAGGAATGTTTTCTGTTGAATTTGCTGTTGCAATGAACAGAACCCTGGATAGATCAAAGGCAACATTTAGATAATGATCGGTGAATGTATGGTTCTGCTCTGGGTCGAGCACTTCGAGCAATGCACCTGAGGGATCACCCTGTGGGCCAGCTGTCATTTTGTCAACTTCATCCAATAAGAAGACGGGATTGTTCACCCCAACTTGCTTGATCCCTTGTATAATTCGGCCCGGCATGGAGCCGATGTAGGTCCTCCGATGGCCACGGATCGCAGACTGGTCTGCAACTCCACCCAATGATATGCGTTGGAATTTTCTGCCTAGAGAGTTGGCGATTGATTGAGCAATAGATGTCTTGCCGGTTCCAGGTGGGCCAACAAACATCAAGATAGGCTGACTTGGGCGCTTCGAGGAGCCTTGCTTTAACTTTCTCACAGCTAGATACTGTAGGACGCGCTCCTTGAGCTTCTGCATGCCATAGTGGTCATTGTCAAGGTCTCGTCTTGCCTTCTTTAAGTCGATCACCTCCACTGTCTGTTCGTTCCAAGGTAATTCTGCAATCAATTCCAAGTAACTTCTTGTCACCGCGTAATCGGACAAGAAACTTGGGGTTCTTCGGAGCTTTTGCATCTCTTTAGTAGTTATCTTTTTGACGTATTCGGGCAAATTTGCCTGTTTCAATCTCTGTTCCAATTGGGTATTCTCATCCAGTTCCATATCCATATCGTCATCGTCGCTATTATCGTTGCCCGAGTCGTCACCGTTATCGTGATTTCCAGGTTTACTCAACCGTCCGTTGGTTCTTGTGGTCCAAAGGCTGATCCTAGCCACGATTGGCTTCGGGAGCCCCTTGCTGGGGTCATTATCGTTTTCCTTGTTGGTTTTGTGTTCCATACAGTTGTTAGTGTGGCTTACTTGTGGATACATCATGGGATCTAATATTCTCGCTTCCGATCCCAAAGGTGTAGAGCAATGTGCAATGGAACGCTTCTACTTGTTCACATTTTATTTGTTCAGAGGTCCCTCAAGCTAACAGCTCAGGAGCCAGAGAAAATCATTGGATCGCGCATTGGTTCGATTGATCAGTTGTGAGTTAGTGGATTCTTATATCTGGCCAGGTAACATCAACATCGCATTCAGGAAAACGCTGAGGATGCTGAAACTCGTTCAGGTCGAGCAGGGAAAATATTTATCAGAGGTTGGGGACTGAAATGAACATTTATCCCACCCATAGATTGGTTTGATGACAGAAATAATTCCTGGGCAGGGACAGTATTTACGCCACGAATCTGCGCTGAATATCGCACAGGTTGCCTCACTCGCATCGATCCTGGTACATGAGCACCTGAATACTGCGCAATGCGCACGGAGAAGTGTCATGCTAACTTTAACGGTTAAAGTTTAAGCGTTTGTTCATGAAGTACCAGAGTTGGGACCTGTAGATACCAGTTCTCGGTTCTGCTATGACCGTAAGCACCGGTGGTCAAATTTTAATTCCACCAGTGGCCAAGCCCCTGACTCGCTTTCGCGATTCGGGAAACAATTATTACGGTCTTACACTGTTCACCAACGACAAGTCTTGATTACTGGCTGATCTCTAAGCTTCTACGAGCGAGCATTAATTGGCGCACTTGGACCTCATATATGAAACACAATGGACAAGAAACAGGGAGTGATGACCACATTACAATGGAGAATTAACGTATTTCCCGAACGTATGGTATTTCACCCAGTGAATAGATGGGTGCTGTTTTCATCTTATTCGGGAGCGATCCAACTCTTGGACTGCAATCAAAGGTACTTGATCGGCTATTATGACGCACACATAGGAAATGTCCATGCGCTCGACTTCCACAAAAGCAAGCCCCTCTTCGTCTCTGGTGGCAATGATTCCAAGATCAAAGTATGGAACTACAATACAGGGAAGTGTCTGTGCACCTTTGAGGCGCACGCTGGGAAAGTTCGCAGCACCTTCTTCCACCACAAATATCCCTGGATCTTGTCAGCCAGCGACGACAAGACAATTCGCATATGGAACTGGCAGTCAAGGTCCAATGTTGCAGTGATGAAGGGACACAAGGAAGGAGTGAGGTGCGCCCGTTTCCATCCGACACAAGATCTGATCGTGTCAGTATCGCGGGATAAAACTTTGCGCATCTGGGATATCAGTAGTTTGACAATTCAACAAAGATCTCCATCAACACCGTCCCCAGATGCGATGATGAACAGACCTCCCAAGATACCAAGCAAAACCGTCAGACTGAAAGTACCCGAGGAGGGTAAAACGGGCCGCATCGACTGGTGCAGCTTTCATCCAGATCCCAGCAAGGAGCTCTGTGTTACAGTAGAGGTAGGATGTATCAGGATGTGGAAGATGGACGCTGAAGTTGGATTGAGACAGGTGAGCAAGCTGGATACTTATTATCGCTTCAGATATGCTACCTTCAGCCCACAAGGAGATATGGTCGTTGTTCACGGGCGCGGCGCAGAGAAAATTTATGATTTGGACTTAAAAGTCGAATTATTCGAGCAAACTATGAATGTATGCAAGATTCCAATCAAGGATGTGCACCAGACTGAACGTATCTTTGTCGGATATCACCGTTCCCGCTTAGTTGTGTTCAAGCTGGAGAAGGAGCGTCCAATCTTCACTGTCGTCAACGATCACATATTATTCATCAAAGGAACTCATATCCACAAATACAACATGCTAACGCAGGAGACTAGTGTTCTCGCAACACTCAAGCCAAGGCCCGACTTGACCACATTCTACCACAAGATTCACTGCCATTCGTACGAAGAAGACCAGCCTTGCCAAGTTGTTGTGACGATGCGGAAGAAGTATTCCAATGCAGGCGCCGTCGACTTGTACAACATCGACGGTAGCGGAGGTTTAGGCAGCGGCGGGCCTGTCAGAACTGCCGCCAAGACGGGCATCTTTGTCGGCGAGAAAAGGTACGCTGTTTGCGATGGTACCAGTGCTAAGCTGTTGGTTGATGGGGCCGAGCAGCAGCCTGGAACGGCGATTCCGGCCAAAGAGATCCACGAATCTTATGACGGTCGACTGTTCGTCACGAATCTCGAGGAGGACGACGAGGACGATGTTAGCTCTGTCTTCGAACTCTCCCTGTGGGATGGCGACGAGTGCAAGCAGATGGCCAAGATCCGAAAAAGCGACTTCAAGCACGTGGTTGTCTCCGGCAACCGAGAGTATATAGCCTACATTGGCTCGAACACGATCACAATTTGCGATGGCAAGCTTAATGTGTTGAGAACAATCGTGGAGCAAAGGAAGATCAAGTCGGCAATTTGGACCGAGGACGGAGTCCTGCTGTACACCACCCAGTTGCATGCAAAATACGCTCTACTCGGTCCGAGAAACCAAAAACAGATACATGAATGCGAGACTACCACTATTGGTACACTCCGTGGAATATGGTACATCGCCGCCGTCCGGAACGACACGGTATTCTGGCTAAACACCAGGAGTGAGGTTGAGCATTTCAAGGTAGATCCTAGAGAGTTCAGATTCAAGTTGGCAGTGATGAAGAATGAGCGAGATGCAATACTAGCGTCGGCGCAAGAGCTTGGCTATCTGAGATGGGCAGAGATTTCGCTTCTGATCAAGAGGGGCCACTACGGGCTGGCGCTCATGAACGTCTTCAGGAGGTCATCACTGAAAAGACGAGCCGAATTCCAAAGCTCAAGCTGGAAATCATCCTACTATGCACTCTTTATCATTGTATCTCTAATCGCATTCGTATGGATGCTCATTTCGAATGGGAGCCTTTCGTTGTTCTCACTGTTCTCCTGATAGAGATTCAAACGCCATGAATGGAGGCAACTCTGACAGAAAAATCTAAGCCGCTTTCGCATTAACGCTGCTCTTCATCAGCGACTCGATAGACACTGGTCATTGATTTGCGAGTGCCAGTGACCGTGATATTGCAAATGTTATCTCCAGTTTGAAGCTCAAGTAACAAGTGAGACTGCCTCACGTGCAGTCAAGTGATATGCCCGTCGAGGGTTCTAGGTTGGCAAATAGGAGGCTAATAAGACCTGAAGGATAACAATAAATGGAAAAGCATGGAGGACGGTCAAGAGTTCAGAGGAATCCGGAGTTTTACATACTGCCATAAATGGCGGCAATCAGTTCTGTGGTGCAATCTTGCTTCCATCCCCCTCCTCATTCAAAAGAGAAAAATTAACAGCTAACAAGGGTCTTGGCTCGCCACTTTCGTTTGCCCAGTAAGTTTGTATTTGTAGCTCTTCGAAGAGTTCAGAATGCGTTACTGGTCTTATTGCACAATCATTTTGTCACTACAAAAACAAGTCAAACGGTTATGCGACAGCTTCCTTGGCTGCCTCTTTGGCACTCTTAAGTTCTTTTAGGAAGCTCTTGCGGTAAACGAGCGGGTTGTACTGAATTTCGGGCTTCAGTTCTCGCATGAACTCGGCCAATGGCTCGGGAATCTCCCAGTCAATGTCTTTGATCTGATTCTTGGCCAGCGCCTCGCGGAATTGGAGGAAAAAGGCGTCGACATCCTCCAAGGACTCGCCCTGGGCGCCAGCCAAGCTTAGCGCATCAGACACCTCCCGCTTCTCTCTCTCGAACTCGCTGATCACCGGCTCGTAGAGTTCCTGGAACACAATTGCGAGCCTGAAGTACTCGCGCTCGTAGTTCTTCTCCTGGTCGTCGTGGTGAGCCATCAGGTAGTCGAGTTTCATTCTCGGCTCCAAGAGCAAGGAGTCGATTTCGAACCAAGAGGAGAGGAGCATGTAGTTGTGGATGGTGTTCAAGTGGAACATCAGATCCTCGTTCACAGTGAGCTCCTTGTTGCCAGACGCGAGGTCCATCTTGATCCGTTCCAAGTAGAGCTTGTAGGCCTCGTGCGCGACGATTAGATTTTCGCGCCAGCCGATCATGAGCCGCATGAACTCGTAGCCAAAGGCAACCAGGTAGAGCGCGTCCTGGCGGAAGTCCAACTCATCGCGGCTCGCCCACTCCAACTTGTTCAAGTTCTTCGAGCCAATGTAGTTGAGCGCCTTCTCCATTATTGGGCTCCACGAGAGCGAGAATGAGGAGAACTCGCGGCGCAAGAACTGAATTTCCTCGTCAACTTGCTCGATCATAGCCAACAACCTGCCCCTACTGTCCAGCTTCAGGAAAGCCGAAATTGAATCGGTGGCCTGGCTCATGTACTTTGGCAGCTCGATGATGGCGCCAGCAACAGGCTTCAACGAGTTCTTTGTGCTCCTGTAGGCGGCTTTCATCGACTTCATCCAACTTGAGGATGTTCGTGAGCTTGAGTTTGGTTTAGATTTAGGATCGTGGCGCATTTGCTTGTAATCAATCTCAGGAACGAGCGAAGTTTTGTCGAGCGCATCGGGCGAGTCAACCTTGCTGCTCACATAGTAGCTTGTTCCATCCTTATTCACCTGCTCAATCTTCTTGCTCAATTTTGGCTTTCTAATTCTTGGAACGTATTTCTCCTGTTGCTCTTGCTCCTCTAACGGGTCCTCGTGCTCCGTTTGTCGGCCATCGTTTTGGTCCTTGAGCGATTCCTTCTTGTTTCTGTCGGCGCGTTTTGGCGAGAAGAAATTGGAGAATCGATCCTGCTCCTGAATGGCCGCCAACAAGCTCGAGATGTCGTTCTTCTTTCGTGCCTCAAAATCGGGCTGCGGATCCTCCATGGCCGCAAGCTGTTTGGCTAGCTCGACGGCCTCGGCGTCACAGTTGCCGCCGCCGTTGGTCTGCTTGTCAGCCTGGTGCACGTCCTCGGGCACGCTCTTGCTGCTCTTGTCCTGCTTATTCTTCTTGCCTTTTCCATCAAACCAGCTGGCTTGCGCCTCGAGCGCCAGCAGCACCAGCAGGAGCGGCAACAGGTTACAGTGGCGTCCAAGTTTCATCTCGAACTTTGAATCAGAACTTGTCTGGCGAGCGAGATTTTGGTCGGGTTTATTTCAGTTTCGAGCGCAGAATGAGCCACACAGTTCAGGTGTCGCGCAGTGGACCGGGCAAAACCGTTGGCCTCTGTTGGGGCCGAAATGGAGCAGCCGGATCGCTAACTGAGGCGTCGCTATAAGGAGCTAAAAAAAGAACACTGGAAGGCTGGATCTGGAGTCAAAAGGCAGCAGCCTGTACACCAAACACATCCGATCTGATCGCGTCGTAAACTACTACTCTTGTCTCTCGTTTATTCAACGCAATCTCTCTCTCTCGCTTCTAAGCGAATACTCAGCCCGTTTTGACACGACGAGCAACCTGAGGCCAACAATATCAAATAAAGAGAAATCTCAAACAACGGCTAAAAGTGTTGCAACTAATTCTTTTGGTTCCTTTGGCCCGTGAATGGGCGCCAACGAGGCCTCTACATCTGTAAACTAATAAACTAGATCTACCTTCATCCTCAGAGCGCCGGCCAACTAGAACTGGTACCACTTTTTGTCCTTGAACTTTTGCGCGAGTTGGTGCGCAGCCTGCGAGTACGACTCAGATTGGTTGAGCATCTGAAGCGTCTTGTCCTCTATTTCGCCAAGCTTCTCGCCGCGCTCGTCGAGCCCCTCGCGCGCTAGGCGCATCTCATGGCCCATCGAGCCAACTGCAGCGCCCTTGAGCCTGTCCAAGCCGGTGCCGCTGCTAATGTGCTTGGCCACTCCCCTTGAGGCCTTGCCAGCCTGGCACTCGCCAAAGAGCTCGTCGCGGTCAGACTGTTTGCTCGCGGCCGAGCTGGAGACTGAGAAGAGCGACTTGAAGAAGTTTGCGCGCGGCATCTCTGGCATCTCGCGCGCAACATAGAGGGAGCCAGTCATCTCGTTCACCAGCGACCCGTACTGGGCGCCCACAGTGAACTTTGAGATCTCTGCCCGCGATGGCTGATAGAGGCAGTGGCCGTTGCGGCTAAAGCACATGCTCGATCCAATTCTACTGCTCGAATAAGGCACGAAGTCAGCGTCTAGTAGGATGGTTAGCTTTGGAAGCGAGCGGACAACAATGTTGCCGGTGGCCATGTAGCAAACGAGGCAGCTTTCATCGGGTTGGCGCATTTGGACGAGGCTGGCCGAGCACGCGAAGGAGGAGTCGCTTAGGTCGAGTTTGGTTACGCAATTGGACTTGCTTGTGAGCAGCCTGGCCAGGGGCGAGTCTGCGGCGCTAAGCTCGTGTCGGTCAGCTGCTGTGGCGCCGCCGCCCGGCCTGCTGCTGGTCGTCTGCGGTGAGTTTAGCGCCGAGAGCGGAAGCTGGAAAACTCGGGCCTGTTTCTCCGAAACGACGGCCAAAAATTGGGAGGCGCCTTTTGGAGGAGCGGTGAGGTTAGTGGTTGTGGGCGCCATTGCATGGTGCAGAGCTGGTGGATTGAGAGTTGCCACTTACGGGTGTCGAAAGAGGATTGGGTTGAGGCGCTGTGTGCGCGCTGGGCGGCGCCACCGGCGCTGCTGGCCGACGAGCTGGAGTGGTGGCCGGCCGCCCGTCCCTCCGCCAGATCGCTCTCCAGCGAGGAGGCCTGCGAGCCGGAGGGCCGCGCGCCCTCCAAGCCAAAGGGCGCCAGGCAGAGGATCTGGCCGCTCAGTCTGATTGCGGCCGCGGCTGTGGGTGGCGGCGGCGGCGGCGGCGGCGGCGGCGGCGGGAGGGTTCGGTTAGGTAAATGGGGATGTTTGTCGTTGTAGCGGCGGCCAGTGCGAGCTTGCAGTGGCAGTGGCGGTGGCCGCTAATGAATGGTTACTCACGTATTGGCTCCGCGCTAACCGATTGCAGCTGGAGCACTCGGTTGTCCTCGTTATCTGGCATGAGCAGGCTCACGAGCAGCACGCAGCCCTGCGAGGTTCCCAGCAGAAGGGCCAGTTGGCCAGGTGTTGAGTTGTCTGCGTCCGTTTTGTTTGCATTGCGCGAAATTGAGTTTAGGTCAGGAATATTGTTGGGCCAGAGGGGAGGGAAGGGAAGGGCGGAGTTTGCGGGCTAGACCGGCGCTCTCCTCTCCGCTCGTGGAGCAGGGAAGCCAATAATAATAACACTCACCAGTGGGCGCGAGTGATTTATTGCCCGAGCTCGCTTGGCCGGCAGATTGGATGCTCGCTGATCCCGTTTGAGCGCCAAAGTCGGCCGCTTGGGCCAAGTCGAGGAAGCAGAGGCAGCGGATGCACTCGCCCGGCAACTGTTGGCTTGGGGCGCAACTCTCGGTTTGGGCCGAGCTCGAGCCGCTCGAGCTCCTCGAGCGCGCGAAGGAGGAATCGATTTTGTCTTGATGGTTGGGAGGTGGGTTGGACGCACAATTAGTGAAACCGGCCTCGCTCGTTAGGTGGGCGGCCGTGGGGGTTGAGTGGCAAGTGTTGTTGGAGCGCCAAGGAGCTAGCGGCGCCTCCGCTGGCCGAGCTTGTATGCTAATGAGAGCGGAGCTAAGACGAGCCGAGCAAACAGGGCAACGAGGAGGCCCGAGTTTGGCCGGAGAGGCACATTGGAGCGCGTGACCCGAATATGCTGCAATGGGCCTGGCCGCTGCCGGCGCCCCCTTATCTCGTTGCGCGGCTTTGTTGTTGTTGTTGTTGTTGTCGGCGGCGGCGGCGAGCGCGAGCTGGCCAATCGGCGCCAACTGGAATGGATTGGTTCAGAGGGCGGCCGATGCGCCCATCGGCTAGTGACAATCATGACAATGCTTGGCCGCACTCCGGCCGGCTGAGTCCGTTTTAAATGTGTCCGCGCGCCATGAAATCGCTCAGAGGCGATGGAGAGCAATCGGGAGCAAATTTAATATTGCTGCCGGCGGCGGCGGCGGCGGCCGAGCCAAGCGGAGCAAAGTCGCCGGCCGAGCCCATCAATTTGCGCCCGCCAACACAGTGCGAGTTTGGCGCCCCGAAGAGAGGCGGCCCCAAGGTCAAGAGGCTCCTCATCCCGTCGGCCTTGATCTATGTGGCGCCAAACTGACGCGCGATGGCCAACTCGTGCGCACTTGTCCGATTCGCCGTTTGGCACCAAAACCTGGCGGAATAAATCAACTGGCTGGCCGCTATCGTTTATCTAATGGCCTCAGTGGGCGCCCCTCTGCTGTCGGCGGCCGGGCGAGCAAGCCGAGGGATGGAGAGAGGCGGCCGTCCGAGCTGGATTAAATAGATTGCCAGCTCGCTCTCTAATTTCTGCCAGCTTGAAGGCCAAAACCGAGCCTGAATAACGATTTTGGCCCACGAAACAGGCCGAACGGCTCTATTCGGAGCCACTCGAAAGTGAACGCTCGCTTGCTGGTTCAGTTGGCTGGCTGGCTGACAATGGGATTGAGTCGTCCTGCCTTTGGGGTTGCACGATTGAATTGGCTCGCGTTTCGTCGCTGGTTCGAATTGGAGGCGAAAGCGGAGGTCGAATTGCAAATTGCTTTAATTTCTCGCCCCAAAAAGAGTTTCGCCCGCCTCTGCTTGGCTCAAGCTTGCTGGGCGCCTGGGGCTCTGAGCCGGGCGCTCGGACGGGAAACTCGGCGCGCAACATTAGAATTCTCAAGGCGGCCTCTTGGTGCGATTGCAGCCGGCTTGCTCAGGTAATAGATTGCGATTAAGTGGACCAAACAAAGGGGCTGCAGCTCGCGAGGGTGGCGCTTTGTTGTGTTGGATGGGGAAACTGGAGGGTTTGGCGCGCAGATGAAAAATTAGCCTCGAGGCGGCCCAGCAGCGCGTAGTGATGCGCCCACGAGCGGCCGACCCATGCTAATAACCCGCCGACCATCGCGAGAGGAAATGGAACGAAGGAGGCGGCTTGAGTGGAGCAGAGCAAAGCAAATGGAGCAGAGAGCTAGCACAAATAGAGGGCCATCGAGCTGACGATTGTTGCAGGCTGACTCAGCCTCCTCCTCCAGGTGGCCGCCTGTCTTCGGCTTCCAGTGCCAACTGAGGCCGCAAGCAGGGCGCTCACTTTGGTCAACATATGCGGCCGACTGGCGAAGATTGCAAATTAGCATTGGGCCCCAAGTGGAGTGGCTTGTTCCGCCACTTCCGGCCTCTCTCTCTCTCCCGCTCGCGCTCCCCTCTTCCTCTTTCGAGCGCCCAAGTCGAAATTAATATGCGCGAGGCTAATTGAGTTGCGCTTGGCCGAGGGTGGAGCCGAGCTGGGCGGCCAAATTGGCCGAGCGGTGGCGGCGGCGGCGGCTGCAGCAATCGGACTCCCGACTGGGCGAGCCGAGTCGGCTCTGGCCCCTCCTCCATATGGCGCCGGATGGGCGGCGAGCGCGCAAGCCGGCGGCCGGAGTTTGACACTTTCACTTTGGCCGCCGCTCAGTCCCGAACTAGCGCGGCGCCGGCAACGAGCGCGACGGAAAACAAACTGATCGAAGCCAGGTGGCCGCCGCCTCCTCCTTACCTGGCCGTGCAGCCCTCCGCCCGCAAGCTCGCGGCGCCCATGAGATTAGGCGGCCGGCGGGCGGTTTTCAAGTGCATGTGCGCGCGCTTGGCCAGCGCCGAATTGGAGCGGCAAAAGTGAATTAAGCTCGAGCTGAAACAAGCCCGGCAGAAATGTCATTTGGGAAATATTATTAGCCCAACTGGCCGAGCGTGATAGAGGAGCTGGGCTGCTGGCTGGGCGGCCCAGCGCGCACCTGGATTCCGTTCGCTTGCTCTCGAATGAAAATGGCGCCAGCGAGCGAGCGAGAGTGCAGAGACAATCCCGTTGGCCCGGTTGCTGCGGTGGAGCGAAAATCGAGTTTAACTTTGCACCGGCTAACAATGGGAGGCTTTGCGCGGCTGGGCAAAGTTTGCGAGAGTATCTCATCCGAGAGATCAATCGGATTTGAGCGGCACGCTTGGCGCCCGAATGGATAATGCAACTCTGGCTCAAGTTTCTCTCTCTCTCTCTCTC
>ENA-UOVY01000163-UOVY01000163.1-plant-metagenome-genome-assembly--contig:-NODE-163-length-41670-cov-631.649501_pt1 | contig 41670 bp, 22 predicted proteins | sample MGYA00249840_ERZ761561 | MGnify/ENA primary metagenome ERZ761561 (study PRJEB28882, sample SAMN05720143) | plant metagenome | isolation source: Guanajuato, Mexico | place: Mexico:Guanajuato, Mexico...
TTATGAAAGTATTGAAACTCAACAACGCTCTGTATCAGGAGGCTGCTCCATGGAAGCTGGTGAAAGAGATCAATACAAATGACCAATCGTATCGAGAATATCACGATTTGCAGGCAGTAACTTTTGAAACAATACGGATATGTTCTATTTTACTCCAACCCATAGTTCCTAAAATGGCAAATCTAGTGCTTGATCAACTCAACGTTGGGAAGAGATCATGGAGAGATTCTCAAATAGCCATTAAGCGTGGAGACCCACACGACTGCCAACGGAAGTTGTTTACCAAGGATGGCTGTGTGCTGTTTCGTAGATTAAAACTTTGACCAAGTTTTCCAACTCGTGATACACAAGCCTACGAGTCTATCTACTCTACAAGTGCTCACAACCAAGAGGCAAACCTAAGCTTGTTTGGGAGATAAATTCTAACAAGGTCGCTTAGCGAGTCCAATTCAACTTTTTCACCCGACGCTCTCATAACTTCCAATTGCCTCAACCAGTTTGCTCGGTTTCTCAAATAGGGTCTTCTGAATAGAGAGTCCAACTTTCTGGTGTCACTTTTCGTCAGACGCGTTATTTCCGAGTCAGGTATTTTGAGCATGAGCAAATCGCTAGGTAAAAGGCCTAGCCATCTTACTTGAGGAATAGCGATGCTGGTCTCGTATGCAGTGCTATATGAGCCAAATTTGTAAGCGCAAACAATTTCAAAGCCATGTGGATCAGCATCAGTAAGTGCCAAGATTGGTATCTTGAGCTTACTCCACAAGAAATTTAAGAACGCCCTGCTTGTGACATCGGGATAACCTTTGGCGGTAAAAAGTATAACTTTGTAAATCTTGATGAAATTTGTTTCCTCCTCTTGATTGAGTATACGCTGAAAGACTGAATCTTTTTCCAAGATCAGAACGAATTTCGCAGATGATTCCATCTCAGCTATGGGGTCCTGAGCAGTCGGCAATGTTAGACCCTCTCTCTTAGACAAGCAATCATACAACTCTCCTGATTTGAGTTTGAACCTGATATCGCCAAATACTAGCCCCTTGGGCTGAGTGAGAATATGCAAGTGAGCCTTAGAGCACCCGACAAGACAACATAGATCATCTAATGCAAACTCTAGCTTTTTTGTTTTATATCTGGCTTGAGAGCTGCTTAATTGCGAATCCATTTGAGTGCTGCTTTGCGTTCCTTGTGATTGTTTGACCCTTCTGACAGCTACTCGACAGAAATCTAGTGATAGATAGTACAATTCACGTTTTGTCATATAGGTTTGCGACTCGATTAGCCGTAGGGCGTTTGCTATAACGTGCAATATGAGAGCCTGTCTAGAGGGCCCTACCGAACTATACCTGATGTCATTTTTAGATTTCAAACGGATGACACCATTCGAATCGTACTCGTAATTAGATAGGCGTTTTCGGTCGATAATAAGCAAAGAGTTTGGAGACTCAGTCTCATTCCTATTACCTAAATCTCTACAAGATGGAGACGATAAGTCCGTTGCTGCCATAAAAGTTAGCTGGTTCAGTGGGATGTCGCTTGATGTTCCAGGCTCAATCTTAATTCTGATTTCTTCATCGTCATCCACTTCCTCGTCCGACGAAATCGCAACAAACTCGCTCACAGGTTCAATGATGTCAGAGCATCTAGAGTATGATCTAGTCCTCTCTGCAGGTGAAGCAGGTAACTCGACTGACTGACGACGATTCGTTAGAGTATCGACGGAAAGTTCCCTGATAGGAGTTGGCGTACTGAGCATCGATCTATTCTCGCGTGCAGCAGCCTTCAAGTTACTGTTGATTTGGTTGCCTAGAAGTTTCAATGTATAGCACAATAACCTATCTAGACTTTGTCTTTTTTGGTCATTGATATTGTCAAACAGATTATTTCGGTATATACGATGCTTCGGCCTCGGACTACGCCTTTCCCTCAGTAAGTCTTGTCTCAGCCCATCAATTTGTATGAAGCATTGTTCCTCAAAGGAAAGATCCAAATTTTCGGCGATGTCCATGTTCACGAAGGGTGATTTGTGCAGACCAGGTAAGTGTATTGGAAAAACGAGCGAACTTTTCGCTGCTGCTCAGAATTGACTTGCGCAAAAGGATCGTAACTCCGTAAACTAACGCATACAATGATCAACAGTGAAAAGGTTACATGTTCATTTATTGAGTATCCTAAGGGTCCCATGTAAGTCGGCAACAACAATTACATACTTGGCTTGTGGAACAATTAGATGAGGTATGGGGGCAAAATTGACGGCTGTCGTTATATTTGTTTTTGATTGCATACTTTTAACCTTATCACTACTGCTTGATTGACCGCTTGTGCTCGCACCTGTGGGATTCTGATTACAATCGGTAGGGTTTGTAGTGAGACGAACACACTCCCAGGCATAGTTCCTATCCTTCCTTTGTCCAATGGAGGCTGAAGATTCATACATAGGCCAAATGTAGAACGAAGAATTCTCGCTCCCAGAAATAACGTACTTGTTATCTGGTGAGACAGTTGCACGTATTTGACTTGAGACGTTTATACAGCCCTTATACTTGCACACCAAAGATAAGTCTCTCAAATCGTACAGTCTAATGCGTGAGTCATTCGTGGTTACGAGTATCTTGGTATCGTCGACACTCTCAATTCCTGTGATCTTGATTTTTTCATGATGTTTTCCAACATGCAATTGGGTGAAAAATTTCAGCTGCTCTGTCGAGTAGAAAATTATTCGTCCATCATAAGTTCCTATCACAGCAAATTTACCATTTTGTACGAATGCTGACGCCGTAATCAATCCATGACTCGGTTGTTCCGTATCTTTCGCAGGCATTGACATTACTTCATTCCACATGGTCACTTTCTTATCTGGGATGTTCCATAAGCGTAACTTACCATCAAGCGAGCCGCTAACGAAATACCTATCATCATGGGGGTGAAATTGAGCCGTTGAGACAAAGTCAGCGTGGAAAAAGGTGCATAAACACTCAACTCGCGTTACATGCCACAAGCGAACCGTTTTGTCCATCGATGAAGACAATAAAAAATGGTTCCTGGACCATGCTACATCGAGTACATCTGCTGTGTGACCCTGATATATACTGAACAATAGGAGTGGATCCTCACTCAATGAAGTATCCTCAGTAGATAAGAAGCTCCTTGAGCGCTTCACGCCATAATTTTGTTGCGACTGACTGCTGGTTTCAAGTTTCGCGGAGCCGTCATTGGGTGTTTGTGGTGAGAGTTTCTTATCAAGACTGGTGCTGGAGGATAGGACTGGGCGCTGATTTGATCCCTCAGACTTAGTTGAATTGGCAGACGAACTTGATATAGTTTGATTATCTCTCTCTTTCGATGGGGTCGGTGATATGTGCTGGCCTGAAGCTTTTATACGCAACTGACTAAAATATTTCCAGGCCTTGTGGCAACAGTAGATTCGAATCAGGTGGTCGGCACCCGCGGCAGCCAACAGTTGGCCACAAGAACTCCATTTCATGCACCAGATTGCCTCCTTTGAGTCAACTATTTCCTTGAATATCTTAAGTTCCTCAAACTCCGCTTGGTCAGATTTGTGGCGATTTAGTTGGTAGAATTTGCTATATGTGCTGTACTCCAAGGTTGTTTGAGTAGACATAATTGCGGAATGTGTAGTCGGGAATATGTACACTATTGGAGTGATCGACGAACAGATACTTGCCTTCGCACATTTTCGTCGTCCTACCCAGGAGCAATATTGTTGTTCCCGCAAATCACATTCTCCATTTAACTCAGCCAATCACCAAGGCTTCGTGTGAGCACGAAAGCAACCACTGATAGGCTCCTTTCGGATAATGACTTCACTTCGGGACTTGATGACTCCGAAGTGTAGCTGCGTGGAGTTCCGAACTCCCCACCAATTCCCAGAGTCCTATCTCGATGCTAGCCTGACCAGAGATAGATAGTAGCAAAGTCGATGAAAATTTTCTCTCTTGAACATGTGGTTTATACGTAAATGGTGATATTGAGAATATTGGACGAGGTTTAATTTCTAATCACCAATTGAAGCAATTGAAGCAAATCTCGTCTGCATCCATCCACAGACTATTCCCGAGTCGGGACGATGGTTAAGTGGGCGTGAGAGATTGGGCAAAAATGGAAAACGCACGCGCCGTCCATGAGGGCCTCTAGACATGCTTCAGATTTACCTCAAAAATAATACTCATACTGTGAAGTTCATCGCCAACCAAATCAAAACTTCATCAGATATTGAATACGTTTCCATGGAATATGTTGCTTCAATTCATCCTCGAATAGATGAACTCATACACCCATCACCATGATAGAGCAACAACAAACAAGTGAGGAATTATGTAATCTCCTCTTGCAGAGCATTATAGCCAAAGACGAGAAACTGATGCTAAAAATTTTAGAACAAGAAGATGAGGCTTTAATAAAAGATATCATCAGTAGGGTGCCAGTTAACCATATTAGGAAACTGGTTATAGGGATCAGTGACATATTAACGACAAAGCTTACAGTCAACCACCTCCGATGGTTACAACATTTACTAGCCACCAAGTACTCAGTTATATCATCAATGGCCGATGGTAGAAGTATCCTGATACCCCTAATCTCTCTGCTCGAAGATCGGTCCTCGCCAACCTATTCTAATAAGATGCAAGGTTTAAGAGGAAAATTAATATTGCTCAAACAGCTTAAGGAAGCACGTAGAGCGGATATAGCTGAAACAGTTGTGAGGGTCCAAGTCGAACCAGAGCAACAAGCTCAAATGGAGATAGATTCTGAGACTGACACGGACGACTCAACATGATGGTGTCTACATCAGTCAGTAGTTCAATGCGAATTCCTTAATTTGATTGATTTAGTCGTTGTCCTTGTAGTGTCAATAAAGACCGCAATTGCGCAAATTGTTGGCTATTATAACATCAGTAACGGCGTCAAACACAAATTGGATGTTTGTTGTATCCGTGGCACAGGTCATATGGCAGTAGATCTCCTTGTCATTGGATTTGTTTTTTGCTTCGAACTGGGCCTGTACGAATGCGGCAGCCTCCTGATAGTTCTGGTCGCCCGTGTATTCGGGAAAGCATATCGTTAGGGGGGAGCGCTTTATCTTCTCTTCAAATAAATCCTTTTTGTTTAAAAATAGTATTATCGACGTATCCATGAACCATTTGTTATTACATATTGAGTCGAAAAGTTTCAATGATTCCTGCATACGATTGGTGGTCTCGTCCTCGTGTAGAACCTGATCGTATTCAGACATGGCGACGCAAAAGATGATCGCAGTCACGTCCTCGAAGCAGTGGATCCACTTCTTCCGTTCGCTCCGCTGGCCACCTACGTCGAACAATTTGAAATTTAAATTCTTGAATGAGAAATGAACCTCAACAATTCCAGTTGTTTTAACTCTCGTCCTAAGGATATCCTGCTCTGTAGGCATGTAATCCTTCCTACCTAACCGGTCGAGATCGTCGAGAAAGTACTTAGCGGAATCGTTGAGTTGATACTCGTTTGATCGCTGGAAACACTGCTGTACGCCCTCGTCAGTCCAGAGCCGCTTCATAGCGAGTAGAAATTCTTCACTGAATGGTTCAGTATCTTCCATTCGAGTTACTATGTCGAACACCATCTTGCCGTCTTGCTCGCGAGCCATCTCCCTGAAGGAAATTTGAAGCGATTGCATTGCGCGCAAAATGGCCACCATGGATTGTATCGTGTTAGAGTAAACGACTGGCTTATACTGGCGGAAGTCTTCTGGTGTGAAGCCGCTGTCGTGGATAATCTTCATTTGTTTAACAATTGTGGACTTCCCAGACTCGCCGGCGCCCAATAGGAGGAGCTTGATATCTTTCGCCGCCTGGATTCCGTCCTCCTTGAGGTTCTTCTCGATTTGTTTTGATCTAGCAAGCGCAGCGCGCTCGTCGGCAGACATAGTGCAACCCATCTTAGCGAGCTTCCTTGTGCAAAATTTCCTATTGCAATAAAGATTACTAAATATCCAGATATCTGTACATATAGTGTTAGTCCTTGTAATAGATCGGTGAAGGTTGAAAATGCTCCAGGTTGTTTATTTGTGTGGTTAGCGATGAAAGTTTGCCACCGCGAAGCCTTGAGAATCGGACCACTTTGAATAGATGAGCGAATTTATATAATCTAGCGACTGTTAATGAGTAGGGATATTTGTATGCATATGAGAGGGTTTCGTATGGTTAAATTTTGTTACTAGACTCTTCCAGATTCTTTCGTGACAAAAAAACCCAGTGCGAGAGTTTTGGGGCCAAGTTGCTGGTGTTGCTGGTTGAGTGTCTGCCAGACGCTAAGAATACTGGAAGTAGTCGAGGGTTGGAGAATATGGATATAATAATCCTCTCCAAGAACTTTATTCCAAACGAGAGTCTGTGTTCCGTATCGCACCAAACTTTTTCACTGCTAAGTCTCCTTACCTCGCTACCGCCTTGGTCTCTTCATCCTCCTCTAGCTCCCCCACTCTCTTTGTATCGCTTCCTTCCTCTCCAATGGCCACCACGCTCGGCGTCTATCCTCTGTGGGAACGAAGACGGCGCTGGAGGCTGCACACCATCATCCACGCACTTAGCATTGAGCGGCTGCGGCAGCAGCAGTGCATCATGACTGGAGCTTTCACAATGAGCCTATGGGCGATGGGCGGGCAGCATAGCGGCATTCGCTGCCTGCGCGAGAGAGCCATGCTCAACACATCTCTTGGCCCACTGTCAGGAGCTCTCTGGTGTATTTACTCTCCATCACCGAAGCTAAAAATGTCCAAGACCACGCCTACACGGCGGCGCAACCGAACAGAACGGAGCCAATGGGAACAAGCATGGTTCAGGAGTCGGGCCTTGTACACGCCCAAGTGCTTCGTCGTCGCGCCGCATCTCGACCGGCTAGAGCGCCACACTAACCTAGAGTAAGTGAGTCGGTCTGTGCGTCATATTCCCTTGAACGAACCTGCAGCCCGTTTGTCTCTGCGATTGTCCGCTTCGCGGCACTATACCATGTCAGGGGCCCCAAAAGCCGGCATCTGCGCACTTTTGTTGCCTTTAAGAGTTATTCTTTTTTACTTCGCATGTCGCCGTCCTCGAGTACCACTCCTTTACTAATGTTGCCACCGCTTCCCTGTATTTATTTTTAGTCGTGAGTACATCGCGATCAATTGACCACAAAATTAACCCTCCGAAAGATCCATAAACTCTACATCTCTTTCTATCGAGCATCCGCTCGCAAAAGAGAGAAAGAGAAACAGGGAGAGAGAGAAGGCAAGAGAAAGCGGTAGACATTCGTAATTTCCATAGACAAACGGTGGAACGCGGTGTCAAATTTCGCGGTCTAATTTTATTCTTAATTTAGCTCTGGGATGGGAGCACATAATGAGATTAACCTAGTGCTGATAGAACTTGAATCTACGAGCAGAAATTGTGAGAAACACCACTAACCAAATCAGTGAGACGAGGAATCCCAAGTAGACTGCTCGGTCCCCTAGGCCACTTCCCTTGAGGGTGATGTTTTTGAGCGCTTGCACTGGCATCGTGAGAGGTTGGATGTAGCAAATGACTCTTAGCCATCTAGGAATGGCCTCGAGTGGCCACAAGATTCCAGACAGTGTGATCTTCACAACTAAAGAGCTCACAATAGTTAATGCGGCTCCATTTTGATCAGTTACAATAGAGCTGATCAAGAGGCCGTACGCTATTCCAGTCAAATTCAGAATCATGAGCATCAGGTAGGCCAGCCATATGGAGCCCACGAGCGGCTGCTGTAGGATGCTGAATGTGAGAAACATGACAACCGCTATTTGAATCATCATTACAAATGAGCGGAAGGCTGCATGGGCGAGCAAGTAGGCTACTGGGTTGATGCCACTCGTGTATGTCCTTTCCAAGATACCTGCGCTCCGCTCGACAACCATAATGAATGTTGTCAAACCAGCAGCCATTATATATGTCAACGATGCCAACAGTCCAGCAGCAATGGACTCTGTATAACCGTCAATTGAGTTACTGATTAGATTAGGTTTGATATCGAAAATAGGCTCCTTTACCTCCACTGGCAAGCGCTGAAAGTGTTCAAATTGGTCCAAGAGAAACTTCCTATAGGAACTTATGAGAGATCGATGGCAGATCATGTCCAGAACCTTATTTGACCTATCGGGATAAAGTTTTATCACGGATTGTAGAATGGTGCTGAGCTCTAATTGGTAGAAGTTCTCCAGATCGAAACGTTTCAGTATGGTTGTCGTAAAATTTTCTCCTATTTCCATCGCCGCCCAAAGCTTAGCTTGGCGTACATCGTCAAGGGCTTCTCCTAAATTGTCGTAGGGTTTGATTGAAAGCATGCTGCTGTCTAGAAAGCTTAAATATCTAATGCTGAGTGATTCTTGCTCATCATCGTAACCGTCAGACCCCAGAAGTGAAACATTCAAAGTTGGTTTGAGCAACGAGGGGTCAGACTTAACGATACCGTAAGGCTGATCTTTGTTGACGAGGCCCAGCCCAATATTTGTCGGCCGACCCCCAACACAAAGACTAAAGCTAATCATCTGAATAATAGGTAGCATAAATTGGAAAGCTAGTAATGGTAAAGAGTTGACGTTTCTACGATAGTTTTTGTACAATAGAGCCCTAACTAGTATCAAAGATTTTTGCGCTCTCTCACGAAGATCTTTGAAAGAGCCGAATCTATTGAGAGAAAATTCATGACCGATCCAACCTAACTCAGATTTTTCGCCTTTGAGAACAAACTTGGTCCTTCGCAGCCTTGCGAATCGATTTTTACGCTCCTTGAACTTGGATCTGATTGAGGGATGGGAACCAAAAAGTCTGGCATCCGAATTAGTAAGTCCTGAAACTCGAGAAGTTTGTAATGGATTCATTGAAAATCCTCCGGCCAGTTCGAATGACTTGCCGTCCAGTTGTCCACGTGTGGCTACTAATGTATCGCAGGTGAACTGATTGCAACCAGTCACGGGATCAAACCTACCAAACCTCAACCTCCCATCCAATTTGTCGAGTTTTATCGGTGCGCTGAACGGTCGATCGGTATTGAGGGTAAAATGATCTCGAGTATTTAACCTGTAGCCAACCTGTCGGAGTTGATCTGCATCTTTTGTCTGTGTGTTGTTGCAAATCTTCAAGAAAGCCTCTTCTAATGTTCTGCATCCGTTCAATCTCATGATTCTACGGGGTGTGTCCTGAATTAGAACCTCGCCCGCTCGCATCAGGGCGACTTCGTCCGCCTGGGCGGCCTCTTCGATGTAGTGGGTCGTTATTATGATCGTCTTGTTCTCTTCATCTGCTAGCCTGCGTAAGTACTTCCAAATCGACTGTCGTAGCAGGGGATCTACTCCAACAGTTGGCTCATCCAATATGATTAACGGGGGCATGTGAAGGCATGCAATTGCGAAGGAAACTCGTCGTTTCTGCCCTCCGCTCAGTGTGCTGATGTCTCTGTCGACATCGGGTAGCTCGAGAAATCTTGCCATGAAATCTATTCTCTCTTCGATTAGCTTCGATTCCATCCTCACGTATTGGCCGAACATTGTCAACAGCTGACGAATCGTAAAGTCCTCGTATAGACCAAGATCCTGGGGCATGTAGCCGATGTTTGAACCCGGAATCTTAGAACTGGCATCCTCTGGACTGAAATCGTTTCCGGATCCCCTATCATCTTGGCTACGGCAGAAAAGTCTGATATAACCAGAGTCTGGTTTGAGTAGGCCGACTAGACAGCGTAAAAGGGTAGTCTTTCCACAGCTACTTGGCCCTAGAAGGCCGAAAATGCTTCCATGCCTAACACTTAGGTTGACAGATCTGAGGATGTTCACTTTATTGTTAATAGAATGATTGGCTAAATATGTGGGACTGATGCAGTTCTTGAATAATTCAACACATTCGTAGAAGAAATTTGCTTGCTGTTGACTTCGATCCACACTAAAACAGACTTCCTCGAATGAGATGGCCGGATATTGATTAACAAAAGAGAAATTCGATCCTGACTTTGATTCGCTGTAGCTCATCTTCGGGCTATGTTTTTGCGCAGCCTCTTGTTTAGCTTGAAAAGGTTTGCAGGTTTTGCTCGGACTAACCTCTTGTATCGGCCTGAACCGGAGCGGCTGCACTCGGTCAGTTTTGCAACTATCACACATCTTGTTTTGATTCTGCCTCTCGAGGTTTCGGACTTCCGAGAAATCTCAGCAGGACAGCCTGAAGTTGACTAAACTTGCATCATGAAAATAAACTCGTGGAGTTTGAGGGGACATACAAACTTGTCGCGGACCTGGCTGGACACCTGAGCTTGAATAATGAGACGGGAAGTGCAGGTTGTCTGTACTTTCTTTTGCGTGCGTGAGTTACTCTTGTCTCCCCCTGTCATCCAGAATGAATCTTAACCAAAACAGAGGGTTCTCAATAGCAGCCGTTCTGCAAGCGAGATGACACAAATTTGTCTTACCGTTCCAAACCCTTAAACCAAAACTAACCGATTCTCCTCCTCTTCACTGGGTAGGCTTAGCAGGTTGCGGTTCCAGAACGCTCGAAGGCATTCAGACCGGTGAGCTTAACAGCTAGTTTACGTAAGTTGAGAGATGCCCCCAACCAATTCAGTTATGCTCTCACTGTCAGAAACCAAGGACTTGCAGTTGGCAAGAGAGAAAAGCAATCGTGAGTGTTGATTATAGTTGTTGCTGCAGAGACTGGCCTGCTTAAGTCAGGGGAGCTTTAACATTTACTTGGCCTTATCGAGCTGAGTCAGTAGTTGGAATGAAGGAAGGAATCTCCCGCTCGCTGATTTAGTTGCTTTCGCTTGCACCAGCCTGTAACTTCTCAGCTCAAGCCTAGATAGGCTTTGGACCAGGTAGAAGTGGGAGATAGCACTGGCCAGGGAAATTCAGTTACAAATCAGTCTGACTTTATAACTAACCTGTTCTATTCATATCGCTAAATTCAACCTGATAGTGGCTGTTGTAACACACTTGGTACCTTCAGGAAGGAGGAAATTGAGCGGACGTACAAACAATCAACCTGTTCCACCCGACGTTCTGAGTGCGGCCAGAGGCAGTGCCCTCCTGATCGTATAAGTTTGTGTTCATATATATATATATATATATAACAAGGCGTGATTGAAACTCTAACAGGGACGGTCCTACTTTCGTGAGAGATTCAATTCGTATGAAATGGATTGCGCGTCTCACATACCAAAGGCTCAACCCATGGCTAGGTTTCCTGGCTCGGACGACAACTCTGCTTTGTTTAGCGCCGATTCCGGTGCCTAACCGAACTTCTTCATTCGTTAGCTTAAACTAGAGAGAACTAGGAACTAAGGTGAAGCAAGAACTAGCTGTTCCGCCAACGAAATTAGATGGCCAACTGGTGCTTACAAGCAACCTTGGGCTAGACCGTCTTGAGATAAAATCCGACATTCTGCTGGGCAGATTTAAGTGGAGTTGTATGTCCTATAAAGCCCGCTTCCTTCAATTTTTAAACTATGGCCCACCGTTCACTAGAGTATATTCTTGGAAAGGTGAGCTCCTGTTGACACATCTTTTATCTCTACAAACTTTGATTCAGAAACATCAAATCTTTCGGCTTGTTGCCGAGCAAATCAGGGACTTGTTGATCTATTTGGGCAAGTAAAAGTTTAGCCATGTAAGAGATATGAGTAGCACGAGGTTGACATAGCAAACATTGTACTCCACCAGCACTATTGGAGTCAATGCAATTATATGGGCATGTTCTGCTGGTATCATGTTGGCGAATCGACTAATCAATCTCTCATATAATGATCGCATATTATTCAAATTGGAGTGAGTGATTCCGTCTGAATCGATTTTCATGCATATGAGCTTGGTCAGCGGGAGGGATATTGTTGCGGCTAAAGAGTTTTTGTCGCCAGGGGTAGGTTTAGACAATATCTCAGAGAAGCTCATATCATCATTGTTGATCTTGACCAGTGTTGATGGAATGTTCAGAATCAGAGTCAATGAAGAAAGCACAGCTAAACTCACTAATAGGTCCTGGCTTTTTCCATCGGTCTCTAATTTCTTGAGCTGCGTATCGGATTGCTGTTCCTTCTCTATTGAACGATTACCAAACAGCGAAGTCTTCGCCCTTTTAGAAACTATTTCCGTCTTGATGATAACAAAGAGTGTGACCAAAGACGTGATCGCGATCGAGATTATCGAGCTTCCGATCAGCGTCAGTGCTATAAGAACCCAATCGAAGTTGCCAAAGAACCTCTGGATTTTATATACCTGTGCCTCATCGTTATCTGATTCTGGCTTGTATCTTGAGATTCGCTGAGAAAGCCATGATTGCACCTTGTTCGTTATGAGAGCCAAATCGATCAAAAGCTTCACAAAGTAACCCAGGTAAGCGACAACTCCTGCTGATAATATGTATATTATCAAGAACGAGGAGATTTCGTAGGAGCTTGCGGAGTCAGAATCATTCATCACAACTTCCGAAGCTAGATAAACAAAGATGTATCCTGAGGGTTGTGCGATAGCTGAGATTATATTCTGGGCTAGATTTGTTTCCAGTAGTCCCTCTGATTTGAACATTGAAGCACGAAGCACGATCGCTCTATAGGCAAGAAAAGTTGAGCAAGCTAATATTTTGCCGAGACTTCTTTGTATGAAGCTCACAATGAGATCAAGGAGATTCAGTTCAACACTCAAGTGATTTTCACAGGAGCCATCCATGAACAGCTCGAGGCGTGAGCTTTCTGGCCGATTAAATTTGCCTGTCAGCACGAACTCTTGAGATTCGATTTTTATATCAATAGTTAGGGTACCTGTAGCATCAAGCGAATATTGGGAGTTTTCGCTAATGTAACCATTCTGTTGTCTCAGAACGACAACATCATTGGATACTTGTTTTTTGGGACCACAGTTAAAGGCCAAAAACTTGATTGTGTATACTTGACTTCTTTGTTTCAGATTCAAAACTTTATATCTCACATAACTCAGCGGTAAATTTTCATGGTTTATTCTCTGGTGGTAGTTTTCTATCGAGAGCAGTCTGTTAAAGATGTATTCGAATAATGATGGAACGTAAAGTGTTTGTTCTCGAGAATCGTCGAATGGTTGTGCACTTATAGTCTCAGGTATCTTGGTCGCATGGTTCTCGCTAGTTTGATGCAATGTCATGAAGTCGAATGTGATATATTCCAATTCTCTAGTCTCACTACGAATGAGTTTGATTGCTGTTGTCTTAGGTCCAAATTTGCGGGACGGAAATTTTAAAGCTAGATGTTCGAGATTTGTTCTGTTTACACAATTGATTTGATGAGTATCACTAATTTTCAATCTTTGGCAACCGAACACTGCCTTTTCCCTGAGCTGACCCAAATGACTAATAAAAATGAGTATGTCGTCTTCATTGTTTCCGGAAATGTCCAAAATAATTAGGTTATCCATGAATTGAGCCCTAGAGAAAGACTGAAACACACCCAGCTTGTAAATAATGTACGGCCTGGTAGTCTTCCAGTCTTCGTTTATCACGTCCAGTCTTTCATGTTTATCTGTTTTTGCCACCAAAAGTTCTCTTTGGGCTGTTGCCAAAGCCTCGTCCCTGTTTGAAATCAATCTTGTCGACTTCCTATCCATCAAAGATGATAACAAGCGTGCTAACTTCTGCATAAGTTCCCTACACCAGGTGATACAGACGTGGTCGGTGGCCAACCACACATCTCTCATTGAGCTTGTAGTCAAAGAGATGTCGTAACTAGGATCCATCGAGAGATGCATTGGCACCAGTCGGTCTGATTTTCCGCCACTTATTGAAATTGCAATCGTGTGATTACCAATCATTTTCTTTTTGTACCAGTATTTGTTCGTCTTGAGATACAAATGTCTCATTCTATCATCGAACGTTAGGTAAGGCTTAGTCAATGGGCTTGCCAAACTAATGAGCAAAGGCACGGAGTTATGGTCGAAGTCAGGTTCAGCGAATAAAGCTTTCAGTATAAACCCGCCGACAGAGTGTCCGATCATTATTACACCTTTGGTTTCAACTGGATGCAATTTAAGAATCTGGTCTAATGAACGGTGGACAAACGCAGTTTGCTCTTCCAACAACTGACCATCGATTCCGGAGAGTTGTCCTCTAAAATCTATGGTATAAAATATGAATTTAGATGCGTCGAGCGACTGAAGCTGGTGTCTGATACAAGTTGATGCCAGACTTCTTACTTGTTGATAGCTACCCGCGTTACCTGGCACAAATAATACTGGCATCGAATCCCTAAGGTCACGTCGAATATCATTCGCAAGAGGGAAGCCAAATTCACTGTACATGAAGAGTTTGTAGTTGCGGTCATTACCTAAGCTATCAGTCTCTATTGGCACCGGTATAAACTTCGGTGGTTCCATCATGAATGTCATCTGACATTCATTGGTTGAGGGAGTGATCAAGTACCATATCAGAACGTACGTTGTAACGATTGCTAGGATAATATTCAGACAGCGCTTGAGTTTCGAAAATTCCATATTATTCGGTATGAGTATTGATCGTTTTATCGTGTGATGGGTTTAATTCAATTTATCCATGAACCATGTGCTCGCATATATTTTGATTTCATACAGAGGCGCAACCATCCAGAATGACCAGACACGGCCACTTCACACCTACCAAGTATTGAAACAGAATCGCCCACTGGTCATACCCCCCAATAAACTCCTAGTTAATGATCTGGTCTTGAATTTTGTTTCGCCTAACCATCTTGGAGATGATAGGAAGAGCGCTCCCCAGTTCAACCTTGAGAGCACGAAACATCATATCCCAAAGATTTAGCTCTATAGATTTGAGCAAGAAGAGGGTTGTTTTTGAGAACAGAATTGAGGTGCCCCTAGGAAAGACAAACCGTACTGCATTCATTTCTGTGATAAACCTCAACGATGGTGAACATAAAAATGCGCTTGGTAGGGAATTGATCTATAGCATGTTGGAAATCATTCATCAGCTTGAGCAGATGGATGACTATAGGGTCCGGGCATTGATTTTGAGAAGCAATACGCCGAATATATTCTGCGCTGGTGCTAATTTGAAAGAGCGACAATCCATGTCTGAAACGCAAGTTGAATCGAGGCTGAAAGTTCAACGGTCCTTGATGGACGCCATCAGCGATATTCCCTATCCGACTATAGCTGCAATCGATGGTCATGCGATGGGTGGTGGACTCGAGATGGCTCTCGCTTGCGATATCAGAGTTGTAAATGCGAAGGCTAAGGTTGGTCTTGTCGAGACAAGACTTGCAGTCATCCCTGGAGCAGGTGGAACCCAGCGTCTTGCCAGATTGATTGGAATTGGTCGTGCTAAAGAACACATATTCATGGCTGAACCTGTTGATGGAGCTGAGGCAGTCCGTATTGGAATCGCCAATCATCTCGTCTCTGGTGAGGAGGGAGCATTTTCGAAGGCAATCGAGATAGCGACTAAAATCTGCAAGCGGGGGCCGAAAGCATTGCGATTAGCGAAAGCGGCAATAGATAGTGGAAGTCAAGCGAGTCTCGACACAGGTCTAGACATTGAAAGTGCCTGCTACGGTCAATTGCTCCACAGTGCGGATCGAGAGGAAGGCATGAGGGCGTTCCTAGAAAAGCGTGAGCCAATGTACACGGGCGATTGATTATTAAGCGATTTTTATTCCTATCACAACCTATAGAATGTCGTTCCTGTTCGGCATTTTAAAAGTTTCGCAATATGGTGGCCATTCTAACTGGCACAATTCGTCCTTCTCAGATAACTCGTTTAGTTTATCGATGATCCGTATCATCTCGGCCATGATGTCTGATATTTCTGCCTTGTAGAAGCTAGTTGACATGGTGACTTAGTTAGAGTGTGATTCTGGTCTGATCGATAGATGATGGAATTTATCTCTCTATTGGCCTTATAAACAGTATGTTGTGACCAACAATCTATGGTCATGGCTCTATGTATTGAATGCGTGTCTTTAATAACGTTCCTCGTAGAAGTTATGGATTGGCCTCTTGCATGAACTGTGCACGATGACTTCAGTCAGCTGGCTAAAACTATCCACATTTGACATAGTAATTGTGAGCTAAGATTAACCAAACTAGGTGATCCTGGGAGACAATAAGCTGAGCCCGCCAGGCCATTGATTGAAAACAGCTCACGAGAGAACCTTCTATTAGTATGTGTTCACGACAAAAATAAAATAGGAATCAACATGCGCTGGAGAGATTCCACCGGAAAGGCTCTCTTAACTCAATTATTCCAACAATTAAATCACATTTCCAGCGGATTCAGAGACAATTTTCTTGCTCAGTGATCAAATCAAAGTATGACTGTCCTCAGATCTTGAGACCCCAAGCTCAACATTTGAGCCGAGACTTGACAAATTTCATCAAGCCCTCGCAATGTGCGGTCCTGCACACTTTGATTCTTCTAGGAGGATGGAGTAGAGACAAAAAGTGACCCAGAAATGAGGGTTTACTGAAACAAATCATCATCCTACTCATGAGTCATGAGTCATGACTCAATTGACCCGAGAAGCCAAGAACAGATAAAATTCCATCATTTCTGGCTCAAGCATACATTTCAAGAGGATGTGCAAGAGACTTCGCTCACCGGTGTTGAATTACAAATCGCTACACGTTCGCGAAACGGCCTGTGCGAAACTGCATTGGCATGGCTAGCCGCCGGCGCGAACTACGAACTGTTCGCAACATAAACCGCGATAACTCCTCCAGTTTTCAACACGTTCCGCGAGTGAAGTCGCGGACGGACGGCTGGTCATAAATACAATGAAAGTATTGAATGTTGCGGAGAAAAATGATGCTGCCAAGAACATCTCTAGTCTCCTTTCCAGGGGGACTTCACAGAAGAGGGAAGGTTTATCAAAATTTAACAAAATATATCTGTTCAGGGCGGAGGTCCCGCAACTCGGGGGAAACTGTGATATGGTTATGACCTCAGTCAGTGGACACCTGATGAATTTCGAGTTTGAGGACTCGTTGAGGAATTGGAACTCGTGTCAGCCCCATCAGCTGTTCGATGCCCCTCTCAAAGAGGGTGTGGGCAAGGATGACAGAAGCGGAAACGCCATTATGAAAACTCTGGAGAGGGAGTCTCGTAGTTGTCAGGCGCTCATAATCTGGACTGACGGTGACCGAGAGGGTGAAAACATCGGTTTCGAGATAATAAGAGTATGCCATAATGCCAACCGGAGCCTGAAGGTATTACGTGCACGATTTTCCGAAATCACTGCCCGTGCCATGGGAATAGCCATCAGAAATTTGGTTGAGCCTGACGAGAACCTTTCCAAGGCTGTGGATATTAGAAAAGAACTGGACTTGCGATTTGGGGCGGTCTTCACAAGATACCAGTCCCAACTCCTGCAAGGTGCAGGCTATGCCCCTACTGATACGAAGAATCGCGTTGTCAGTTATGGTCCGTGTCAATTTCCGACCATGGGCTTCGTTATCAACAGATACCTCGACATCATGAAATTCGTTTCTCAGCCGTTTTGGTCTATATCAGTGAATCATAGAAAGAACAATATCAATGTGAATTTCAATTGGAAGAGACATAGACTATTCGAGGAGCATGCTTGCTTAGCTCTATATTCCAAAATCATGGAGTGTCCCAAAGCCCGGGTTGTTAATGTAAATGGACGGCAAAAATCAAATTGGCGACCCGAGCCTATGTACACGACGTCAATGGAAAAGTTAGCAAGTTCGAAGCTTAGGATAGCTGCTAAAGAAGCAATGGCAATCGCCGAGAAGTTGTACAACCAAGGTTTCATTAGCTATCCGAGGACAGAGACAAACATATTTCCTAAAGGAATGAACCTTAACTCTATCGTGCAACAACATATCAGGCATCCTTCCTGGGGCAATTTCGCTCAAAGGATACTTGATGAAGGTGGTGCCAGACCACGTGTCGGTAAAAAAACTGACAATGCCCATCCGCCAATCCATCCAACAAAATATACAGATCAGCTCAGAGGCAAAGAGGCGTCATTATATGAATTGATAACACGACATTTCCTTGCCTGTGTCAGCAAAGATGCCCTAGGCTTAGAGACGAGCGTTACTATAAATTTGAACGGGGAAGAGTTTTCAGCTAACGGATTAGTCATACTTGAACCGAACTATCTCGAAGTTTATCCCTATTACCGCTGGAATGCCAAAGAGATACCTCAATTTCAATCCAACGAGGAATTTGTGCCGGTATCGATCATGATGATTGAAAGCAAGACCTGCCCTCCAAAGCTTTTAAACGAGTCTGAGCTTATAGCCCTGATGGAAAAACACGGCATAGGCACGGACGCTACACATGCAGAACATATCGACAAAATTCAAGTGAGAAATTACGTAAAGAAATTACCCAAGGTAGCTAGGTTCTGTCCAACAAAACTCGGATTGGCACTATATGATGGATATCATGATATGCAGTTCACACATCTCATCAAGCCAGAATTGCGTTGTCGACTCGAGAGAGATCTGGAGAAGATAGCCACGAGCGAAAGAGGTGCACGAGACGTTGCTCGCGAGTATATAGAGGAACATAAATCGATCTACCAAGTTGTTGATAGAGAACGACAAAAGTTAGTAAGCGCTTTCTTGCTCAACAAGGATATGGCTGAACCAGAAGTGAGATTGAGAAGGTTACTTCCAGAGGAGTATTAATAACATTTTATGATCTGGTTTCTATTTGAATTCATTTCTATTTGAATTCAATGCCTCGAAGATGGGCAACTTGTTAATGATAAAGCACAAACATTAGCGTGTATGATAGCCACCGTAGCTCGAAATTTTCGGGTTGATTGTCACCAGCCCATCCAACGTCTCGTTTGTAAGCAGGGTAGGCGATAGCCATTGGGATCTATAGAGTGGTAGATGCGACTTCGGGATTGAGTTGATCTGGTGGTAGCAACCCGGTGTTAACAGCTCCATACTATTTCAAGATGCTCGCGTAGTTCACTGGTATTGTTGATCCTCGTTAACAAAAACAGATCTCTGATTTGATTGCTGTTGTGGGTTTGCTGCAGTGACCCACGATCTATGTTTGGCTCTTATGAAGTTGAGATTTGTCTCAGCTTGGTCAGCTCGGTCCTCAGCAGCCTCCAATTCGCGCTGGAATCTTCTTACGCGAGTCAAGTTTTGTTGTGACAAACCCTCTTGCTCCGCAATCTGTCTCTTGTAAACCTTAACCTTCTCTTGCAATTTGTCACAAGTCTCTTGTGCCAACTGGAAGGCCTTGTGCTCCTCCTCACATTGAACTAGCAGTTCCTTGCTTCTAGCATCCTTCTTGCGAAGAATCTTTTGTGTCTCGGCATGACGTCTACGTTCCTCCTCGAGCTCAATCTCTACATCGCGTATTCTCGACTCCAATTTCGCAATCACGCGCTTTCCACCAGCTAGTGCATTAGCTTCGACCTCCTCAAGCCTAACTTGTAGATTACGAACTTCCTGCTCGAGACCCTTCTTTATGGAGTCCAATTTGGATAGGCGCTCCTGTTCCTCGGTCAACAAGTCCTTGATGGACTTGTTCTCGATTGTGAGCTTCTGGACCTTTTCATCGGCGAATCGCAGTTCCTTCGATACTTCCTCATAGTCGCTGCTCAATGTAGCAAACTCTCCCTCTAGCTTGTTCTTAGCGGCGGTCAAGTTGACATTAATTGTCTGTAGCTCGTTGGCCTTCTGAACGGCCTCCTCAGCCGCTTGCTCTGCCATCCTCTTGGCCCTGATCGCTGAATCGCAATTCACGCGCATCTCCTCTAGTTCACCTTGCAGCTGTTGAGCACGACGTTGGGCAACATTTAGAGCATCGACAGCCTGGTTGAGCTGACGGTTGACCTCATCATAATGGGCCTGTAACTCAGTTATCTGGAGTCCCTGGCGTTTGATAGTCTTTTGCAGGTCAATGTTCTGCTTGTTGACCACATCGAGCGTCATTTCTAACTCCGTGATCTGAGCCTGCATCTTCTTCTTGATGCGGGCAACCTCAGACTTGAGCTTGGCCTCAGCCTCGGCGAGACGCATATTTAGCTGCTCAATTTCGAGTTGGGTGGCCTTCCTGAGAGCCTCAAGTTCGTCCTCCTTCTGCTGAAGACGCTTCTCGTAATCATGACGCAATGCTGCGATCTCGGCCGTTAATCGCTGACACTTAGCCTCTTCCTGTTTGCGTAAGGTCTCAGCCTCACGGTAGGCTGCAGCTAACTCTTCGCGCTCGTTCTCGAGCCTCTTGATCTCAAGCTCTTGCTCATGGATCTTTCGGATAGCATCATTCAACTGGCTCTTCGCATCGGACAGGTCTTCCTGAAGTTTCTTGATCTCGCGTTCCAATCCAGCCTTAGCGTCCTTCAACTTCTCATAATCATGCTGCAACTTCTGTAGCTCAGCCGCTTTCTGTCTGGCCTCTCTTTGTGCGTTTTCCATGAGCATAGTGATCTCATCGCACTTGGCACGCAAATCGGCATTCACTTTCTCTAATTGAGAGCACCTCTTCTCCAAATTCTGAGCATGAGTTGTAGCTTTCTCTAGGTCCATAATAAGCACCTCAACCTCAGATTGGAGCCGCGACTTTTGTTTCTCGAGTGAGCTGCACTTGTTGATGAGCGACTCAAGTTGCTCCTCGTATTCTTGGATACGTTGGGCTATCTTGCGCTTCATATCCTCAACGTCATCGGCATGAGCCTGGACCTCTGCATCATATTTAGACTTCCACGAAGCAACATCGCCATTCGCTTTGGCGAGTTGCCTCTCAACCTCAACACGAGCCTCGGATTCCTCTTCAATCTGAACCTTCAGTGACTCCAGTTCCACTTCCAATGTGTGGCAGTGATTCTCAACAGAGGCCCTCTTACGCTCCTCTTCCTCGAGCTTACGTCTAGTATCCTCAAGTTGAGTGGCTAGTTGTGATTTCAAATGATTGACATTGTCTAATGACATTTTATAGTCGTGAACCTCTTTGATAAGCTCAACATTTTCGTTGGCTAGTCTTTGTCGCTGAGCAGTCACTTCGATCACCTGGCGGTTGATCTCCTCTACCTTTATATTCAAGTCATAGATTGTCTGCTCATGCTTTTCCACAACCTTTTGGACGGCAACCTTGTCTCGGTTAGCCTGTTCCAGCTGTGATATCAGCTCGAAAACTTCAGCCTGAAACTTTGACTTCTCCTTTTCGGCTCTGGTAACGAAGATAAGGAGACAAGTTAGCAAATACGACTGATACAATTAGATTGTAAGTGTTTGAACATTGAGCGGCAACTTACTTGCTTTTCTGCTTTTGCAACTGGTCCACTTGATCCTGCATCTCGGCGACAGCTGCCTGGTGTTTGGTGCGCAAATGGTGCGCGTTTTCCTCGCTCTCTAGGTGAACATCCTCTAGCAACTTTCTAAGCTTAGCTAATTCAGCATCACGTTTCTTGTTCATCTCTGTTTTCGATTCACTTGAGCCCTCAGCGTCATCAAGACGCTCGGACATTTGCATCAGCTGCACCATGAGGTCCGATTTCTCCCGCTCGATCCTCTGTCTGAGCTCGCGCTCTCCATCAAGGTCTTCCTGAAGGAGACGTACTTTATCCTGATGGTGAATCAAAAGCAACAGTAAATTAGATTTCAGAGCAAGATTGACAACTAGGAATGGCATTTTCTGACCAACTTACTTCGAGACGAGTCAAGGCACCCAAGTCGGTTCCATACTCGATCGACAATTCGCCTGAGTTGCCGGGCGCTGTCTTGTACATATACTTGGGACTTCTGGCTGCAGCAGCCATCTTGATACTTTTGATTGAGGTCAAAGTTTAGAGATTGACTAGTTGCGACACCGTTCAGCACTCAATTTCTCTTCTCTACTTCTGATGATTTATGCCAAACTTCTGCTAGCGGCAATTAGACTCGGAGGGTCCAATTTTGTCGACTGTCCAGTCAACAGGTGAGTTGATCAAATGATCAGACGCAAATTGTGATGCTTGATTGGTATCACACGTGCTCCAGGGTGTTGGCTCGTGCTTGATTGGACAATCTCTCTGTTTGTTATTGTTAACACAATTATGTATGCCTAGAACACTCAGGCCGCTGATCAGAATGCTGACGACGGTTCAATCTGCGTCTATACACTCGAACTATAGCAGACTCTCTCGATCTCGCATTACTGGCGCTTTGAAGGGCGACGATCGTAGGATAGACGGGGGTGGGAGGGCGATTATTGTCTCAAGACATTAATAGGACAGAGTAGCGTAGAGGTAGAGAGTTTTCTTCATCGAGGAGGCAGGATTGGGTGCCAACAGACTAAAAACTCTTCCAGCTGGAAGTACACGTTGAAAGATAATCAATGAGACTTTACGGTCTTACAATATCTGAGTTCATCCAAGATGCTCGTTTGAGACAGTGCTCTTATCTAGCTTCCCTCCCTCTTAGCTCTCTCTCTCTCTCTCCTTCTTGAGTTTCACAATTTTCGCATATACACACGAGTAGAATTAAGCATCGCTATGGCACGACATTTCTCGGCTACACTCGTCCCTCAATAGTAGACCTCTCGGTTGATGTTTCTCGTAGGCGAAAAAGAGTACTGATCAAGCGAGAGTTTGAGATAACAAGATTTTGACTTATAGAATGCATAAGACCGGTAGTGCCACTTGACCTCAATCTCTCTCTCATAGCAACACGCTGTGTCGATCTTTCGAGGGCGAAATTGAAGCAATTGGCTCAGTTACCTCTCAGCCGGCTTCGAGCTCAAAATCACAAATTCGCCCGCCCTCTCCATTGAGTCAGCACACTCGCAAATCAGGGCGAATATAGTCTCGTCATTCAGCTAGCATGGATGCAGCCCATGCATCCACTGTCGCTAATTTGATAGAAAACTTATGACAAACTTTTGCAACCTCTAGAAACGCATTTCGCCCGCAATTTTGTGCAAGCGAGAGGCTCGTTTAACAACATAAAAATCCAATCCCACTTTCTGCAGCAGAGGAACGATTGTTAGCTCCTATAAAGAGGGAGAGAGCGCGAACGACCCTATGCGCGCTCTCCTTGATTTCCAAGCGAGCAGATTGCGGTCCGGTTGCAAACAAAAGTTTATTCGGTGCAAAGGATCCAAGTATAGCAAGTATTCGCGCAAGCCAGAGCCTCCAAGAGGGGCTCAGAGCCCCAAGTTACAGGCACCTTGAGCGCATACAACAAATATCTTTCTCACTTACCTCTAACCCGAGGCTCCCTCTCAGTTTCTCAGTCCAACACTGTCGCCCTGCTTGGTGCTCGGATTCTATCCGCTCAAAATCTCAAGCGGCAGAAGATTACCAAATGAGTCTCATCGCTGGAGAACTCAGCAAAATTCAGAGTTAGCGGCAACAATGGCGACTTGAAGGCTACATTGGGCGAAGTCTAATCTACGCCTCCCGCAAGAGTCAGCAGCATCAGGCTAGCTGTTTGAAGCTTTCTAGTGTCTACACTGACTGCTGCCGAGACGCCAACCAAACACGAGCACTGAAGGCCCTGCCCCGCGTTCACCTTAAAAGGATTGGAGACGGACCTTTTAAGGTTTTCGTACCCCCGGCTGCCGGAGGGAGGGGAAAGGAGAGCACTCACTTTTTGGCCCACGGAGAGTAGAAGCTAAGCGAGTAACATGGGCAAGGGGAGCAGAAATTGCAGATTGATAGTGTCGGCTGAGCCTTAAATGGCTTGAGGTCTGTTCAGTCAGGTTATAGCGAGTTCATTGAATTTCTCCGAAAGATAGTTTCTTATTTTTGAGTCAAGACTCTTGTTGGCTCTGATCCAAACTTTTGCAATCTAGACCGCTCGCAGGGAATGAGCTTCCTCTTTTGCGCCAGATCGGCCGACGCATATGCAGCCTACTCGAAACGCATGGGCTCTAGCTAACTAACCCTCCGGTCTCCCCCACCCGGCCATCACCGCGCACAGCTGCCATCCTCGGAGCTGCACTCGCCTAGAGGCTCCAGTCGTACCCTTAAATCATCGACGGGAAGCACTGACGACGCTAAGAATACGACGCCCAAACTTGACTGGATAGATTTTGCGATCGACTCAAAGCAAAATTTAGTCTGAATTTGAGTGATACGAGACCAAAAGAAAGTAAGTAATTCTCGATTGCGATCAGTTTTCGAGTAAAACAAATGATTTAGATCCCTGAACAAGGAATCGCTTGATGCCATTACTTGTTGCGCGTTTGCTTAGAGACTATCATCTATCTATCTCATATTCATCAAAGTTGATTCATCCAACGCACGTCTGAACGCCATCGCTACATTCGCTCGTCCAGGAAGTGGAGTCTAGAATCGTATTTATTTCAGGCCAAAAGAAATAGAGTAAAACTAAACCAAAATGCCGTTTAAAATGCCAGAACAACCCAAGTGCCCGAAGTGCAGCAAGTCAGTCTATGCTGCCGAGGAGATGTTGGCTGCAGGTGCCAAATGGCACAAGCAGTGCTTCAAATGTGGCCTCTGCCACAAGAGGTTGGACAGCACGAATGCCACGGAACACGGAGGTGATTTGTTTTGCAAGCAGTGCTACGGCCGCAAGTTCGGACCCAAGGGTTACGGCTTTGGTGGTGGAGCAGGTACACTGACCATGGACAAGGGCGAACACTTGGGAAACACCGAATGCGAGATGACGTAAGTGGGAGAAAGTTGGCCCTTTAAATCTCAGGTTATTGATTCTTGACTTGACATTACTAACCTCAAACGATCCTGTCCCTACAACAGAAACCGGCCCCAGAATACCAATGTTTAAACTCGTTGCAATCAGTGCACGAAGTCTTACTGAACAACGTACTCATTCGATTCGAGACCGGATATTTGATTGAGCATGGATGTTTTAAGACACCATTCAAAATTGTTGATGATGAAATGATCATGGTACAAGGGAGATATCGAAGGAAATATCTGATTGCGGGTTTCTCAACTCGTACGCCACGAGTCATGGAAGAACGATGGAGTTAATCAAATTGGCTTCTCTATTAGAGCCCATCTCGATGGAGATGGCCCAAAGCAGCTACCTATAATCAACTACGAAGCAACTTGGAATCATGCATAAACCATGACATCTAAGTGCCTGGAGGCTTGCATACGACATGAACACTCTAACACAAAGCGATATATATATATACATATATATAAATACGTATATACGAGTAAAAGGATGAGACGTTGTGCTGAATTTTATATTAAAAACCGGAAATCATTGTTGTTAAATTTGTCAGTCTAACAACAGACAAGCTTAGTGTATGGTGCTTGATACGGGAATGCTTTGGTCAGTTGTAAATGGCTAGAAAGCGGACTGAATCCGCCTCACATCAGATACACATGCTTACGGCTCATGGTGCCTCAGTTGCGATCGAGATAGCTTAGGGCGTAGTTTCTTAAGGATGCTTGCAATCAAGAGACAGGTGACGAATGGTTGATTATATTTATTTGGCAAATCAGCCTAAAAGTGATTTTAAGTAACATTCTAAGACGAATCCCATAAACATTTTAACGTCCCATTTATCATAAAGTCATATGTACAGGATTAGCGGATTATAGATAGTCCGATTTATTTCAGGTGAAAGCTCAGGATATTCCTAATGATCTGAACTCAGCGAAACAGACAGAATAATCTTCATCGACTAGAGCGATACGAACCCGTGATGAAGAGTTGCTCCCAGGACAGATATCATTAGGTGGACAGCTTTCAGATGGAGGAGGCTTTTGGGACGCTTTGTCGAGAACAGCTACAAAGAAGTCTGGGGCCCCCGGCTTTTCTTTGCGCGGTTTGGTACTTGTAAACTTTTCTCGCAAGTAAACATCGAATGTTAGCTCTAAATCTGGCACTGGATTACGGAAATCAGAATCTTGAGGACCAAATTGGCGTAGAGAATTCTGGACCTCATCGGAGGGACGTTGGTTTGGGTTTATTTTTCTGATGGATTCCAATTGCGCTCGACGTTGGAATCCAGGATGGTTATGGGTTTTAAATTTAAAATCTGGCAGATCTGAAGTTGCCTGGCCTGAATTAGTCTTGCTGGATCTCAAGCAAATGTAACCACGAGAATTTAGTATTTGGAAAACTCTGTATTTTCTTGTATCAGAGGAATCGAGAAGTAACAGATGATAAGCTTCTGCCAAGCTGAGTGGGAGCCCGTCGAGGTACACAATCAATCGACCAGTCTCGATACAATAAAGAGCTTCTAATAGGTTCAGATAATGATACTTGAGGTCCAGCGAGTAACTGATCAGATGATTGCAAATGCCCTTGGTAGACTCGATTCTTACATGTCCCCTATCAGGGAGTAATACGCCTCGATTGGCTCTCGGAATTCGCCGAAGATTCTCTGTTGCATGAGAGAACAACTGATCCAGCCTTGAATCTATCTGCCTCAGATCTTCAGCCAACTCCTTTGAATCAGTTGGGCGCTGGTTGCGTTTCATGATTCATTTAACAATACAAAAAGAATGGTAACTCACGTGCGTCGGAGGGTTTGCATGATGTCGAAGCCACTCAGACTTGTTTAAATAAACTAGATTCGTAAGCAGATAGTGATGGCATTCTCGGGGCTCGAAGTTGTTAAAAGATTTGGTAATCCGATATTGTATGGCTGATGTTCGATTGCTGGTGAATGATAGTTTTTGAACTATGAATAACTGATGCACCGATGCGTTGGCTTTGATTTTGGATTCAATGGACGTAGGCGTCAGCTGTCTGGCTAAACGCTGTTCACCGGGGGAAAATTGATGCGAATATTGTTAAACTCTGCCGAAGTAAACGCTTCTGAACTCACATGGATGTATCGATGTGATCGCCCCAGTTATGGCTTGCCAACACTTATTTGTAAATTTGGTCGGAATCTGGCGACACACTTGAACACAAAAGTGTTCTGTCCATCATGTCCAATTTAATTAGTCAATATACAGATGGACAGCCAGAGAAGAGTGAGAGTGGCCAGGACGAGCTGGATTTATACCAATTTATCGACAGGTATGGGTTTGTTTACAAGGAGCCACCGAGAGTTACAACCAACCCCGCCGAGCAGAAGAGAACAAAGAAATGGATCAAGATGATCAATGAATGGAAATCTAGTGGATACACAATAGTTCCTCAAAAACTCGAGAAACGCGTCCAAAAAGGCATCCCAGACTCAGTGCGTGGCGAGATTTGGCGCCGACTACTAGGTATTCCCAAGGTTCTAATTGAACAGGAGGGCAAATACGAAGAGATGCTGAATTACGGCCTCGAACATTCCAAAGATATCAGACAAATCGATCTAGATGTTAACAGAACATATCGCAATCATATTATGTTTCGCGAACGTTACAGCACGAAGCAGTGTATGCTATTCCGCATACTAGTTGCTTACAGTATATACAACAGTGAGATAGGCTATTGTCAGGGCATGTCACAAATCGCTGCTCTCTTATTGATGTACATGAATGAAGAAGATTCCTTTTGGTCGCTGTCAACTCTTATGTCGAGCGATAGGCATGCCATGCATGGATTCTTCATACCTGGATTCCCCAAGTTACGCCGTTTCTCATCTCATCACGACTTAATCATGAAAAAACTGTTGCCAAAAGTTTACCGGCACTTCAAAGAGTTTGGTATTGACTCAACTTTATATACATTGAAATGGTTTTTCCAATGTTTCTTAGATAAAGTACCTTTCACTTTGACCCTGCGCCTTTGGGACAACTTCATTTATTATGGTGAGATTATATTGACCGCCATGAGTTACACATTGTTACGTTTACATAAGAGAGCAATACTCAAGAAAAATTTAGAGGAATTAATTAATTTTCTACAGGTGGATCTCGAGCAGGATTTCGGTTATGAAGATGATGAGGTGATTGAGGCTCTGTTCAAATCTATAAAGGAGTTGCGACGCCAGAAGTTAGATACACCATCAGATGAGCCTAGCATAGACGAGTTGCCTAGTAAACCTTTCGGATTAGAAACAAGAAATTGAAATTGCCCCAAATAAATCTCCTGTGTTTTGTGGGGGAGAAATGGTCGCGAACGACCCTATGCGTGAGTGAGTTTACAAGATTTGAACTTCATGGCGAGTGGGTTGCGGCCCACGCTCTCTAGTGTGCCCGCCATCGCCCTGAATGAACTCTAGTCCCTTCATAAGCAACGCTAGTGATTCTCGCCGGGCCAAATAAGGCCAGACATCGTGTCTTGCCGACTCGTTGCGCAACCGTTCAAACGACTCTATCTAATCCTCCTCGCTCTGGGCTCTCATCTTTTGGATACGTATATTACTCTTCGCGTACGAGCCAAACAAGCCAATAAGGCGGGTGTATCTACGCCATATCGACAGTCGTCTTCGATCAGGCCTGGCGATCGTCAAAGCGCCGCCCTAGAGTTTTACTACTCTGGATACTCATAGACAGTGTCAAGTGCAAATGGAATGGTTTGGTTTCGACGAAGATGCCTCATTAACTCTGAGGACTGTCTGACGACTCACTCGAACTTGAAACTAGAATTATCGCATTTTCTTCTCGACGTTTTTGAAAAAAGTGGAGGTGAATATCCAGTTGTCGTCATGCAATTTTCAAAGCATAGTTGCGCAAAGTAGGGATTGAACACGACGGATCTGAGGTTAGGACCAATTATCAGATTTCAGTCGAATGCGCATCCCTTTTGTCGCCATGTCCTCTCGTTAGACATGGCCGGGACGCACAAGCGAAGTGAGCAAAATCTGAGGCACAGCATTCCGAGCTTCGTACTTCCTAGATAGTGCTGATTGTGGAGATGCAAGCACAGGCATCAATGGCCTATAAGGCCTGTGATTGCACAGTGCTGGTCTGTTTATATAACCAGTTTGTTTTAACAGAGATCCCCATTCAGTGCGAGGTGCAGCGCCCCTTATGCTGCCTGGAGAAGAGAGAGCTTAGGTCCTCTTTCCTGCCAGTATATCTCACCGGTGACGAGGGAGTTGAATAAGGCTTCTTTTGGCAATCAAAGCAATGCTAGCAAATGCAGGAGGGTACAAGATGAACGGGCGGGGTGAAATTTTAGGGTCTTAGACTCCTTGCCCTGGATCCAACCATCAGTCTGTCTGAAAGATGCAAAAGCACTGTAGAGATCGCTTTGTCGCTACAGCTGCGCACATGACTCATCAGATGACCTCGATGCAGCTAGCTTAAGTTTGTTCCTATAGCTTGAGAAACAACTGAAAAAGCCCTCAACTGACTGCTTAGGCTCATAGAAGCGCAAAAATCGCTAGCCTAAGCCATATATCTAGTTCCATCGCATGTTGCGTGCTCTAGAGCCCGTTTCTACCTATCCAAAACCCATAGCGTTGATTGTTTGAATGCAGGATCAATACAAGAATTGATTGGACGTAACTAGTTTGGAGAAATTCCGAGCCAAAGAGACGAGAGGCGGAGCGTTTTGATTCGAAGTTTGTATTAGTCACAACCTAGCTTGAATGCATTCAGGTGTTCTGTCAGTCTAACTTTGATTTTCTCCACACATTTTGCGTACAATATAGACATTAAGCTTAGCAGAGAGATCAAAAATAAATATCAATAAGGTTTAGCCTGTGGATTAAGTCATAGCGAACCAAAATGTCGTCAAGAGGACCCGCATACGGATTAAGCGCCCAGGTTGCGAACAAGGTATGTCTTAATCTAACGATCACTCATCTTCCTTTATGAAGCAACTGGTTGGACCTGACCCGGATGTGTATTTCCTATCTATTCAGATTGCTGGAAAGCGCGACCCAGCGCTAGAAGGAGAGGTCCTAGCCTGGATTGAGGCCATCTTGGGAGAGAAGTTGCCCGCCGGTAATTTCGAAGATATCTTGCGCGATGGCATCGTTCTATGCAAATGCATTCAAAAATTGATGCCAGGTTCGGTACCAAAAATAAACACTTCAGGAGGACAGTTCAAGTTTATGGAGAACATAAACCATTTTCAAACTGCCTGCAGAAGATACGGAGTGCCGGATGTAGACGTATTTCAAACAGTTGACCTCTATGAGAAGAGAAACATACCCGCAGTCACACAATGTATAATGGCTTTGGGTAGAACCTGCTACCTGCACCCAGAATTCAAGGGACCTTTCCTCGGCCCAAAGGTAAGTGCTGCTTTAGAGTGTCCGAACATCCCTGATCACTTGAATAGCGGAACCCTCCCAAGCACATATCTTTTCAGCAGCGTCTCGATAGCAGTAGCTTGTTGCTTTCACTCCCCTATAATACGCAAACCCCCGCATCTGAGTTGAGGAAAGTTGTTTGAATATGGCTAGTTCTGTTTCAGACTCGAATCAATTAGACTTAGATTAACAGAAATGTACTTCATTGATCTTTTGTTGTGTGATATGGTTTTGGTTGGCTCACGCCAAAAATCACAATGTAAAACCCTCATCACCCTCCTTCAATACCCTTTACCCGTTCAAATGCTCAGCCAACTGAATGAATGCAGTCGGTCGAGTGTCGGATGCATTAGATGCATGTTATAGTCTGACACAAGATGAATAAAATCTAATGCATCTCATAATTATCACACACATACACTTGTGCACAAACTTACCCGACTTATTGCACAACTAATGAAATCGAACATCATCGGGATCAAACTATCTGGATACAACGCGACTAACTCAAATCGATGAACTTCTAGCCGTCGGAGGAAAATAGGAGAGAATTCACCGATGAACAATTGAAGGCAGGAGACACAGTGATCAACTTGCAATACGGCACCAACAGAGGCGCCAATCAAAGTGGTCTTAACTTTGGTAACACTCGTCACATGTGAGCCTGGTGAATACAAATCGCTTGTTGAACACGAATAACAGTCGATTGTTTTCATATGATTGGCGCTCACGACCATCAACCTTGGGAAGTCCAAAGATCGACCACCAACACACCACCGCACCACCACCAACACCGCAATCACGTTCTTACAGCTTCCCCCGAGATCCAATCACAGTTCAACAACAACAGGCACAACAAATCGAGTGTTCGAATGTAGGCAAGAAATTTCACCCCGGAATTAGAAACAGAACGAGTTTGTCATGTTATGAGTGTAGCGGCAATGAATGTCGTTTGTTGTTGAGATCCTTTACTCTCTCTCTCTCTATCTCCCTCGGACGTCAAGACAACCAAGTCCAGTTGGCTGAATAAAATTATCAACTAGTGGCTTCATTGGGATGATTGTCTGATGATACTGATCAATAGTGAACGGAACATTGAAACGCACGGCTACAAATCACTGGCCATTTTGTGAATCCACAGTCATAGGTGCAAAACTGGGCTCAACCTTTTCGACCAGCTGCCTGATGTAAGGCTTCACTTGGTTCAATTGATTGGTAGTTTGCAAACATGATAGCTCGATATTCTTTGTCTCCTCACTGAGCTGCGACAGCTTTGCCCTCAAACTTCTTCTTTTGTCCTCTTCCTCGTCAAGTATCCGCATTCGCGTTTCATGGTCCAATTTTGCAACCGCATCCACGTCAAATATCTCGATACCGTCTCCACCTAATGGCTCATCGCCCATAGCTTGTTCATTATCATGGCCATTCGTAAGTGCCTGAGACTGAGAAGCTCTATCTCTCACACTGTTTACTTCTGCCTTCAAACAGGATGATTCGAAACTAAGACTATCACACGTTTGCTGCAAATCGATCAATTTCTGGTTCCACTCTTTGAGCTTCTGGTATTTCGTCGCCAGACTATCCTTTCCAACGCGGTTCAGGCGTCTGAGCTGGAGTAAATGAGGCAATACTTCGTTGCGATAAAGTTGCTGGATTGCGTTTTGGCCCTCGGGATTCGACTTCAAAGACAGAGCTTGGTCCACATGGCCCTGCAAGATCGTCAGGGTTTCTTTTAGATTGTATCCCCCGCTGGCGATTTGCTGAAAAGGCTCGATTGCTGAGTCCATATCGAGTCCAATGAATAAATTTATCTTAGAACTTGTGGATGCTTGAAGAGAATGGGACAAAGTGAGATAGAGCCTATGTCATCTGACGCGGAGAATTTACATGTATTCCATATATTTATTTCAGTCGTTAATACATACCATTTCTGAAAAGCATGGAATGTAGACTTGTCAAATGCTTCAAGAAACATTACTCAAGCTAACAAGCTTTCAGGAATAGTATGTACTGGTGAGAGAAATTAAATAAAGTCTGCAGTAAACGCAGACCCGTTACAGAAATAAACACTTAGATTAATATCAGTGGGGTATTTCTTGTTAATATTACTTGATGAATGCACGCGGTTTTGCTTGTTCGCGGCACAACTAAGTCGATAGGGAGAGAGAGATAGCGGGATTTGGGCCGAGTTTGATCGAGGAACGAGATGCCCTACTAATATTAGATCGTAGAGAGGAGAAAATAGGTGGTGATCATGGCGTCCAACAAATTAACACGAGCCGGAGTTCGCGCCCTGCTTCGAAGAATCGTACCCTGGGCTTCGGAGACAAACACGGCTAAAGGCGGGCACAATCGCAACTACAAAGGTGTCCGTGGTCGTATCGGCATAGTTGGAGGTGCGAGAGACTATTCTGGCGCCCCATATTTCGCATCGATCTCAGCTATGCGACTCGGTGCCGATTTAGCATATGTTATTTGCTCTGCCAGTGCGAGTCAATCTATCAAGGGCTATAGTCCTGATTTAATCGTGATGCCGATTTTGGATTGTCCTGACGACGAGGAATTCGAAACCGAGATGTCTTGTCTTCTGGACAGATTACACGCTCTTGTGATAGGACCAGGACTTGGCCGTGAGAGTCATCTTCAGACGAGGGTGAAGAAACTCATCATTAAAGCCAAAGAACTCTCCCTTCCTCTTGTATTAGATGCTGATAGCTTAATTCTGATAAACGAGGACCCCTCGATTGTCAGATCCTACCCAAAAGCATTACTGACGCCGAATCGGATTGAATTGCAACGTATGCTCTGCTCCCTCTATAAGTCTGAGCATTTCGATCTTCGCACTATGTCTACAGAGGACGTCAAAAAGCTAGTCCAAAGATGCTCACATGATATGAATGTATGCATTCTAGCGAAGGGATCGGTAGACATTGTCAGCTGTGGTGACATTGAGAACCATTTGGTCATCGAAGAAACGCTGGGAAGCAGCAGGAGGTGTGGCGGTCAAGGAGATATACTGTCAGGACTTGCCGGGGTATACTTACATTGGATTGAGATGGCCAATGGGGAGTCGTTGGAAAAGATTGCCAATCCTACAGCCCTTGCCGCCTGCCTCGCCGCTATTACGACCAGACAGTGTAACGAAATCGCATACAAGGACTTCGGTAGCGGGATGCTGGCTAGTGATATGATCAGCAAGCTAGACACGGCCATTAGTTCTCTCCTGAGCTCTGATGACTCGAAACATACAGAGAGCCATGTTTTGAATAATCCAACTAAAGCTCGTTACGTAGGGTCCTTGACTCAAGACGAAATATGCAGATACTCGCGCCAGATGATAATGAGCGAGTTTGGTCCAGAAAGACAGCTCAATTTAAAACAAAGTTCGGCCATTATTGTAGGTGCAGGAGGACTTGGATGCCCCTCAGCAATTTATTTGGGCGCTGGTGGCATCGGTCGTTTAGGAATAGTAGATGATGATAAAGTTGAAATAAGCAATCTCCATCGACAAGTGTTGCATAGCGTGAAAAAGACGGGTATGCTCAAAACTGAATCCATCAAGGAGGCGATATTAGACATCAATCCGAACGTTAAAGTTGACACTTTTCCCGTTAGAATGAATCGAGAGAACGCTGTGCGGTTGATCGAGGACTATGATATTGTTATAGATGCCACCGACAATCTTCTATCCAGATACATGATCAGCGATGCTTGTGTTGTTGCCAAGAAACCGTTAATATCTGGTGCTGCTTTAAAAACGGATGGACAACTGACAGTATATAACTTCGATAACGAGACTCCGTGTTTTAGGTGTTTGTTTCCAGAGCCGCCACTCGCGAGTGCAGTTGGAAGTTGTAGCGAAAACGGAGTTCTGGGTGTCCTACCCGGAGTGATCGGGGTTCTCCAAGCCATGGAGGCAATCAAAATCGGAGCTGGCATACGCCCTGCCTACGCAGGTAAGATGCTGTTATACGATGGACAGATTGGTCTGTTTCGACAAATTACATTGAGCAAAAGGAAAGCCGATTGCCAGGCATGCGGACAAACATCCAAGCTTAGTCGCGATTTGATCGATTACGAGCAATTTTTAGGTTCAAAGGATTGTGAGAAACTCACGCGAGATAACAATGTTCTGGATCCGAGCGAGAGAGTTAGTGTCGAACAATATCGTGATATATTGGAATCTGGCGAGGCTCATGTGCTGGTGGATGTTCGACCCTCGATACAGAGCGAAGTATCCCGATTTGCGCATGCACTCCAGATTCCGCTGTCGGAATTGATGCAAGAAAAGGCCAAGAGCCTGAACTCCATCAAGGGCCAGCTAGAATCAAACAACGCTAATCATATTTATGTGGTTTGCCGGAAAGGCATAGCTTCGCAAAGGGGCGTCAGGATCATTCAGGAACTGTTTGCAGCTCAACAACCGAAAGTGATGGTGAAAGATATAGCAGGCGGGATGACAGCTTGGGCACAGCAAATCGATACGAGCTACTCCTGTCTGTAGGACGCTCCAAGCTCGAATTGAATCAGGCCCAAATTAATTAAGATTGTTATGGTGTGTGGTTGAAAGTATGAGTGCTGCTTCAGATTGCAGCTTCTGGATCTCTCGCGCAATGCGGAAATTGAAGCACTCGTTCTCACTAGACTGATTGTACCTCTTCTCCCGTTTAGCCGGGTGCTAATTTCCACTGATCCTCCTGGAGCCTGGAATCTACTCGACCTGTCACTCTGGTTCCAGATTCTTGCGCAATATCGAGTTGTCTCCATGTGCAGAGGGGACCAACAGGGGACTATAGTTGTGTGCCCCAAGGCGCTCGCTTGGGAAACGCGCTCAGCTCTTCTCCAGCTTCGCCTCATCCAGCAGTGAATGTTTATCTTACTTAGTTTCGAGCCTATAGAATCTCTGCCCGCCTTCAATCAGAGGTGGCCATGACAGGTTAGGCCTCGGGGAAGTCTCTCCAGGCGACTGCAATTTACAATCACTACGAGCGGTATCTCATTTCATCATACCCACGGGCGAATCCGCTCGTTCCTGACCCATTGTATTCTTATTTATTTTTTCGTTAGTGCATACTATTCTCGGAAAGGGCGAATTGCAGATTTGCATCACCAACATCACAATTTGGTGAGCCCATTCAGGCTAGCCCATCCATTTCTAAGGGCTTCAATTATGGAGGCTAAAGGCAGCTGTTCTAGCTCAGTTCGAACACGAGTTTCAAACGATATGTCTTCTGGGAGCTCAATCCAACCCAAGCAACTAGTCCCATCTTAACAACCCATCAACTGCAGCGCAGACCCCTTCCAAGCTGATCCTGTGCGAGCTAGCACTTACAGAGCGAGAAACAAAATTGCCGCCCCCAACCGATAGCTCGATATGGGGCCTGGGGATAGATAGGTGTGCGTCATTGAGCTTCCGCAGCTTTGTGTTCGTTCTCTCGCCTACAAAACAAAGTAAGCGATCCATTCGGCCAAGGCCTTCGCATGCACAACCAGCTGCCAGTGAGCCTTTATGTGAGGCCTGGTTTCGAGAGGCACGTTGAGCAAGACTAGGATTTCGAGTGTTCACGGATTACGATTCGTCCAGTTTTGTATCATCCTCCTGCAAACCGCACTCGGACTGACAGCGACGCAATACGCGACTCAGCTACCGTTTCCTGGCGAAACTCACAAAATTAGCGTCCACCTTCAAACTCGAGGTTCGCATAAGTTGGATCCTCAACGAATTCTCCATTCTCGATCGATACGCAAACGATTCCAGCGCATAGGGTTGACGCGCGCACGGCGTTCGCTCCCCGGCCCAGCGCTCGCCCCACTGCTGCCTCACTCGTATGGTCTGCGCAATTGTTAGCTACCAGAGCTGGGCATTTTCGGCCCACCGGGCGTTAAACGGGCCCATCGAACTACTATGCAGTCAGAGCACAACACAGTTTGGCCCGAAACGTGCAACAAAATATTATTCTCAAGACAACAGCGATTTGGCCTAAATTTAGATAATAGTTGGCCTCGCTCTTGATCGGCCCGAAACCATGTATATTAGTCTTGATCTCAGAGGCATAGATTGACGCAAACAAGCTGATCCACCTAATCTCACAAACAATGAACCCAATTCAACCCTAAGCTTGCATTTCGGCGCCTGTCAAACTTGCTTGTTTAGGTTAGGATTTGAGGATAGGTGATAGTAGTCGTAGCTTGGCTTTTAAGAAATTGGCTTGCAATCGTGATTCCGGCAGCTTCCGCTAGCCATCCATGGGCATGTTTTGAACATAAACGCCGAAATATGCGGTTGCTAGATTGATGGTTATCATCGCATCAAGACAACTTGGGTTAAATAGCAAAACTATACATGCATGAGACACTATGGATAGACCTGTCGGTCATATGCATCAGCTGAGGCAGAGTGGCGTCAACAACAGTGATACCCATCCATCTGTTCGCAACCTTCCAGCCATGCAGTCGCGCTCGCTGGCCAGGGATCCCTTAGGAGAGAGGCTTATCCAAGACTCTTTCGAGCTAAATGGTCACCCGCTGGACCGATTACACGGACCGCAAGTTGGAAGAGGAGTCCATCTATCTAAAAATGCGGACATAGCGACAACTATCCTCAGTTCCGAGGTGATGGGTCAACAAACTACTTGCCGCTATCCTTTAAATAACCATTCAAGACAGCTTCCCTCAGTGGATGGCGCGATTAGCAAAAAGAGCCATCAAATGATTGCAACTTGCTCAGAACCAGACGAGAACTCCATTCCACAAAACTGGATCAATCGACGGAGCCTACCACCAATGAACCATATTTATGAGAGCAGTGCCAACACCTATGGTTCCAAAGTGAACACAAAAGATACCAAGCTGCATTTAGACGACGAAACTCGAATTTATGCACCCTCTTTTGGGTCGCACTGGCCAATTGGTACAGGTATTAGGCCAAACTCAACGCAGAATATGCGTCAACTTCCAACAATCACACCGTTTGGACCCCAACCAGTTAACCATCTGCATGGACAAGTTCATAGTATCAACCACCTTAGATTAGGAACTCATCCAGACTCTCTACTTTCAGACCACGAAAGTTGTTTAAGATCAGATGTCTTTCAGCTTTCGAACGATTCCGTTAAACAAGCGCCACCTATTACGTCAAGACGTGAAAGTGAAAATCATCATCCCGCCCATTCTACTATGCAACAAATCGGCCATTTCAAACTAATGCCAACCAAGACGCAGCGAGCTCAAGTCGGTCATGGGCCAAAGAGATTGCTGCCAATCATCACTAAGGAGGGTGTGCTAAGACTGAGGGATAATATGGACCCAGATGGGCATGCCGTTGACCAAACATTGCAACAAAATCAGCTAGGTCTAAACAATCCCATTTTATCGCTCAATTACAGTTTTGGCGATCGAGATCAAGACAGGCATCGACTGACATCATCGAATCTTCATAATGTAGCTAACGAGGATGATGTTCAAATGCTCGATGAGTTTGAGGAGCAGACAAGTCTAGTCTCCGAGTCGGAACTATTCGAGAATAATGGCATGTTCTCGGGGCAGGAGATGGACGGAGAATTCACCTCAGTACCGATGAACAGAGATGAGGTAGAAACATTCTCAGAGGAGAGAGTTTCAGAGCAAGATGAGGAGAGGTTGGACGAGGAGAGTGATTTCTACGAATCCATCCAAAGAGATGTGGAAGAAGAGGAGGAGGAGGAATACTTTTCAGCACTTCCAACTGTTCCAGAAGAGGAAGGGAAATTAAGTGATAAGGAAACTATACAAGATTGTAGGGAGATGGACAGTCGAAGTTATGATGAAGAGGAGGAGGTTCCTAAGGGGGCTGACGTCTCCAACTGTGGCGGAAAGCTTCCGACCATAGTTGAGAATGGATTCGAGGCTCAGGTTTTGAATTATATTGCAGGAAAAACTGGCCTGAAGTTGGCTCGCGGTGAGTTGTTTTCAGTAGATGAGGAGACTTCCGTCTATAGTGGAGATGAGGTGACCAAAGTGCCTGAGGCTTTCCACAGTGTTGAATCACAGGATAGAAGTTTAGATTTTGCCGAAAATAGTACCTCTATCAGCAATGAATTGACTTATCAATCAGACATTGAGGGAGTGAATTATTGTGGTCGAAGTGGCCAACAATCGCAGCTTGATGAAATCCCCGAGGTCCCTCAGGACGAGAGACCGTCGGCAGAATCCTCCGATTATAATCCAAATCAGGCAAAACAAACAGAAGACGAGGACTTATTTAGCTCGCTCGACCAGCGAGTAGGCAACAGCGATGAACAAAAGAGTTCCGAGGAAATCAATCAAGTGCCAAATCGTTTCGAGAAGGCTCAACTTGAACCAACCTCCAACGGTCCTAGCGAATACTCAGAACTGTTGCAGAACTATCATCCGAATGAACAGGCTGGCGGCATTATGATGCCCAACACAATCATCCCGAGCGGAATCGACTCGACTACACCTTTCTATGAAATCAAAAACGAACTGCAGCCATACGAAGAGGACGCAATGGTCAGCTATGAGCTTGACGAAGTGGATGATAGAATACTCACATCACAAGAAGAGGCCAAGAACAGCTTCGAACAAGAGGACTATGACGAGCGCTATCGTGATATCAACAACTTGGAGGATCTCGATAGGCGCGCCACAAACCATGTTCATGCCATCGACGGCCACAGTAAATCCATGCTCAACGATATCCACCAACAAAGAACCATAGTCGATTATTACGATGACGGAGACGAGTTTCCTGTCCCATACGAACAAGTGCATGAATTGACTGGTCGAGCTGACCAAGTGAGCGATGCTGATAAGGAGAATATGGTCGAAGAAGAGGCCAACGATCGAGTGAGCGAGGGCTTTTTAGACGATTTCGGCCAGAAACTACCTAAAGCAAGAGTAAGGTGGATAACAGCATTTAATAAGATCGTGAATAGGGCCGCTGAGGTAAGTAAAAAGACTCTCAAGCGAGGCTGGTTAATTCAGTGCAGGCGTGTAGTGTTAGCGGTTTTCAACATCTGACAGGTCAGCTCGAATGCCTCACCCCCAGTCGCGATTTGTGATGAAGGCACGAGCAGATGATAATCTGAAGTTGTGCTGGCAAAATTGGTCCGAACTTTGGTCGGGAACTTTCTCGATTTGGCTGAGCCAGGGCCAGACAATCGTTTTCTCGCGCCTGCGCTCAAACTTGCTCCCTATGTTCACCTTATCGATCATAATTGAGAATCGACAAGTTAGGATTTGAGGCTGCTTTCCGTTCTCTAAGATTCTCGAACGCTAGAATCATCTTATAAAAACGTGAGTCTGTGCGAATGAATTATCTTTAATTATATATATTATGAGCTCAATTCTTTCCTCCAAACAATCCCGCGCTAAACTCTTGCTGTTCCATACTAAAGTCGAGCCTGTGAGACATCACTTCGAGGGGGCGTTGCGCTAGTTTCGTATCTCAGCCAGATCAACGCCGCCTACCGTAGGGTCCTGGCTGGAAGTAGCCCCCGCCGTAGCCAGGCCGACCACCCCAAGCCTCAAAGAAGCCTCCAGCCACCGATTTGACCATGGCTCCGAAAAGTGTTATCGCGATCATAGTTACTATAAGCAGGGGGAGGCCTCCTGCTCCAATATTGTTCACCCTCATTCCCTTTGCTGGCCAAACAGGTCGTTAGTTGCTGCCAAAATATACTGTTCCCCGACGATGTCTAGTTTTCGCTGAACGCTTTTCTCCTCGAACGAACTGGACGACCTTGACTTTCGTAAACAGTTTATGGGATTGCCTCGGTCGTAGCTGAATCTGTTTGTATATATACACAGACTTACACACCTTAAGCCAAGTCAATCAAAGACACTTCGCACCAGGAGCGGCAACCAAGCCCATTCGTCACGCCCATAAGTCAAAAGAGATGAGACTGAGTTGCTCAAACCCTATGGGCGACACTTGGGAACGAGCCAAGCTTTCTGAGCTCAAATGACGCGCGGACGAGAATGGCTCAGTTGTTGATTCGATAATTGTAGAAGGCTTTGTTGTTGGAAAACAGTGGCAGCATTATCTCTCCATCTTGATCCGGCCCCGGCAAAGAGGAGGCAGACTAATTGCTGGCCACATTAGTGGCAGCCGGTGAGCAATCGGCCTTGGGCTGGCCTCATCCAGCTAGAGTGTACCTGTGCCTGGTTTTGTTCGCTCGGTGAGTTGGTTGCACCTCGACGGGCTGTCGTTTGCATTGCAGCAACGAGCTTGGCTTGGTCTGCGTGACTTGCATTGTGTTCGCTTCCAGTTGGAGTATTTCGGCTCCGATACGAGACGACCGCTTTGTTCTCCCCTGTTGGCAGCTAAAACAATTGCCGCCCGAAAGTGGAACGTGGACCAAAGTTGCCCAGTTGCTGCTAGCGTGGCCGATGGGAAACGCCAGGCTAGAATGGGACTAGCCTGGCGAGATAGAAATGGTCGCGCGATCGCCGGAGATATGGGCGCAGCGGTGCAATTTTATACACTACCACACATAAATCATTCCGCCAGCACTATCTGTTTCTAATTTCCTCAAATGCTTAACTCAAAACGCTATGCTCCTCGTCGATGCAGCTGGCATCAGGTGCAAACGCAAACTACCACGGCTCTCGTCATCTGGCTCACGACTTAAATTACGCACGTAGGCCCAGCGAGCTCGTCGGCTCTGATTTATTTCAGCCAACGATTGTTCGCCTCAACATTTCGTGTTACACCTCTTGAGTCCACCATATGGCGCATCCAGTGGGCCAGTGGGACTGGCCAGTGCTCGAATCGAACGGAAAGAGGCGTGCGGATTGAAATCAATCGGCTGACCGTTCGAGGCGAGCTGGCTCCAATTCAGCGCAGATGTCGCCCCGCTCGCCAAACTCCACTCGAACAAGCTCGATGGTGCCGCTAGGAGTGGAGGGCTCGCTTTTGGCGGTGAAAAATGTTGCTCCGTGCGAAAATTCGATTATTCAAATTAGCCTCCTTGGGGCCATGGAAGCGGCGGATAATCTAGGGGCATCCGCTGTCGGTGTTGGTTGCGGGCAAGCGAGCGTCTAGCTCGAAAATAGGTGTCGGGCGCTCCAGTTGGGCGGCCACACTGAGCCAGCGAGCGTGTCCATTGTTCGCTCTTTGTGTTGTTGGCTAAACTCAAGGCTTTCGCAAAATCGCCACCTCTAGCCACGCCAAAAGCGTTGGGGTTTGTTCACGGCGTCAAGTTCACGCTTAGACTCTCGTTGGCCGTCTCGGCTTTATCGCGCGCAAACTCTCCTGCAGCCAGCCCTCGTCTCGGCCATCTAAACTCCCGTTTACCTGGCTCCCCTCTCCCCTGACGCTAATCAATAATAAATATAATGTTATTACTGCATTAAGTTAGCCCGCCACATATGCCCAGCAGACACGGGCTTTGAGGGGGGGGGCGGCGGCGACTGGCCTAGATCTGGTGCCCTCGTTGGCCTGCAAGCAGCTGCTCTTGCGGATTGGATGCAAACCAGCGCTTGCACGAGATCGCGATCTTGATCTAGGAGAGAGGCGGCTCCCTGTTGGCCAAGTGGCTCAAACGAGCCAGCAAACTTGGACTTGGCTAACAGTGGCGAAGTAGAGAGAGAGAGAGAGAGAGAGAGAGAG
>ENA-UOVY01000166-UOVY01000166.1-plant-metagenome-genome-assembly--contig:-NODE-166-length-41265-cov-632.526741_pt1 | contig 41265 bp, 33 predicted proteins | sample MGYA00249840_ERZ761561 | MGnify/ENA primary metagenome ERZ761561 (study PRJEB28882, sample SAMN05720143) | plant metagenome | isolation source: Guanajuato, Mexico | place: Mexico:Guanajuato, Mexico...
CTTGAATAGAGAGAGGACAGTCCGGACTTCTGAGAGGTTGCAGCGAAATAGTCTGTTGGAATCGACCCGGCCACAGAGCAGCCCACAGGATAGCTGCTTAGGATGGCATCAAATCCATTATATCTTTCTTCAGTCCCTCGCGTGGTAAATCGAATTTAACTGGCTTGCACGTTAATTGTGCAGGGTGTTTCGTCGGAAGGCGCTAAAGTAAATTTGTTACGAAACGTGAGGTCGAAAAGCTACACGTTTGGAACTTGGCACGATGACAGATTAGACAAAGGCATTTCATATGTGATTCCAAAAGCTAACCTGTACTGGCAAAGTCATAAATTCCCTCAGTTCTGCTCGCAAGTCCGCTGCGTTATAGCCTCCAGAACAATGACAGCAAGAGGTGGTCTAGATATCGAGGAGTGATCGAAAAATTACATTGTACATACATTGTAATGTGGACCCCACCCACTCAAGGACCACGTCTGGGGTATATTCGTGTCCAAGGTGACTCGAGGCGGCCCCGCCGAAGCGGCAGGCGTAAAAGTCGGCGACAAAATCCTTGCTGTAAATAACAACATTTTTTACGAGGGAATCACGCACCAAAAAGCCGTCGATATATTCAAGAAAGTGAAGCCGGACTGTCCAGAGTTCAGCATGAAGGTGATGAGAGATCCCGACGATGATCTTAGCGAATCAGACGCGCCTGACGACGGACACTCTATCAAAGCAGATAGCGTCATAACAACTAGTTCCAACAACAACAAATACTTCTAGGATCGAGCGCTAGGGCGCCGCTGAGTCACATGATGTTTATAACAAATTGCTGTCCAAGCTTTTCAAGAATAGTATGTACAGCCGGTGCCAAAAGTTTCGATGTGGTTATCAGTTGGCAGGATCTTGCGAAAAATTTAGTATCCGCGGGACAGCATCTCAACCCTCTTTATTTTTGGCCCATTTTATTTGTACCCGAACGAAGGAGCCCGACCGACGCCTGTCTTGGCGTTTTACCGAAAAATTCGTGTACTCACGACAAAAATAAATAATGACTCGATCCAGACCAAGGACGCGAATAAAAACTTTTCTCTCAGCAAAGATGGACCAACGGGCGAGAGAGCCGCCATAGCCACTGGTTTTACTCTCGAGCGAAAGTCGCTAATGATATACAGGAATCGCACCTGGAACGGGGCGTGTAGGGTTCCAAAGGCTCACTCGAGCTGCCTCGAAGCGCCTGGAGCGACCAAACTAATGGGAAGCTGTCGGTTGATCAGTCACAAATCAGGTGGCAGCTGGTGCAGTCTTGCCACTATACGAGCGCCTTGCTGCCAAGTCAGCTCGCTCTAATTTGCCATATCAACCCTTCAGCTAGCTCGCATATCAAATTGCCCTCCTTGCGTCGCGCTAAGCTAACCATTTAGTCGGAGTTGAGAGTAGCAGCGGCAGCTGTAGGAGCATTAGTAGTTTCGGTGTAAACGAGACACTAGCGCAAAATTAACTGAGCCCCAAATGGACTTATATGCGGAGTTCGCCAACGCGCTGGGCCTCTGAGCTGGGGTCTCCAATCGGTTTGAGTGCGCCCACCGCCCGCTGGCAAAGCAAACAATCCAATCTTGTCGATGGGAACATCGGCTTACGTGCGCTTTATAACCGATACATGCAGCAGTTTCTAGGTGAATGTTTAAAATTGGTCAGCATGCTTGTATGGTTTGCGACGACAGCGACAACTTTGAATGTAAATGTGTTTAGTTTTTGCCTGACACGAGGACGCTCGCCGGCCAAAAGTGTAGGGTACAAGACAAACATTGGTCAGTTCAATGGATCGAAGAACACTGGGGTCTGCGGAGTTGTGAACGCGAATGGACTTTATCACAGACTCTAGTTGCAATCAGCCAGGCTTGCCAAACAAGCGGGTGGAGACCAACAAGCATTCGTGAGTTTCGCCCAGATCGCGGCGAGCTGTTACTCCTAAACTCCAGCTCAAATTTAGGCGCAAAACCTGAGCAGGTGAGCACCGGGATGGGCAGTGGCTGTGCGGGTAGCCTCTTGGCTGAGAAGCTCAGTCAACTGGGAGGAGGAGCGAGAGTTTATACGAGTTGACTCTCTCATGGGGGCTTCAGCGTGTCATCGCTTTCGGCCCATTTGCATGGCCTGCTGGCGTATAGTTCTAGCAAATAAGTCGAGTAGCAGATCGTTGGCCCAGCTGAACGCTAAAGTTGGCGAGTTTTGGTTTGCGACATTAGTATTAACAAACGCAATAATAATGGCCACTGGCAAAGGCAACTAGGCCTACCTATTGCGCGCACTAGGACTATTATGCGCCGCTCCATGTGGCTGGCTCACTCTCCGGGCCGTCCGCCGCAAGGCCCCAAAGCTAGCAGCCCCTTTGTGGCCCGCCAACGAGGTATGGCATCCAGCTGGCGCAACTGGCACACAATAATTGGCCTCCAGAGCCGCCGGCTGGATTGGCCGCCAGATGAGCACTGTTATTGTCAAACCGGCCGCAATCTAGTTTATGCGCCCACATTGCGCGCTTATGGGGTCGCAAGCAACGGCTGCTGATTATCCTTCTCGCCCATCACTAACCCATCGATCAATTGGAGGCGCCAAGATTGGCCGGCGGGCCAACTGGCGCCGGTGCCAGTTGTTAGCGAGTCGCGCCCAACTTGGCAAGACTGAATAATGGCATCACTTTTGGACACTTACCTTGCACTCGCACAACTGTGGTCACTTCGTCCGTATTGGCGCGCGTGGTCGCCCTGCAAGCGTAGCGAGATGTGTGCTTGCTCAAGTCCAGCGCCCTGATCACTAGCACGGAGATGCCCGTTTGGCCGAGCAGCGCGAGCATAGGGTCGTTTGAGTTTGCTTGCATTGGTATTGCAGTGGTTGTTGTCGTTGCTTGGCCTGAATCTTGTCTGCTTGGGTTCACTGGTGGAATGGGGCCAGTTTGGCCCGTTAGCTGGGCCAATTTCAGTTGCAAATACTTGAGCTCCTGCTCGCCCGTTTCAATTGCGTATTTTTCGCTCTTAAAATCGTGATATTCAATCCACTGGCCGCGCTCGTTTGCAGTTAGTTGCATTTGCAGTCTACTCGAGGGGATTGGATTTATTTCGACAATTTGCCTCTTGTCAGTGGGCGGTTGCATTTGTGACCTAAGCGAGCTTGCGTCCGATTGGTTCTCTGATGAATCCATTCGGCTTGCGGACGTGGCGATTGCTTGGTTTTGATTCTGATAGTGGAGGACGCGATACTCGTGTTTGTGTTCGCGCAGGAAGTCGCCGTCAACGAGGCGGTTGCCCACGTACCAGCTCACGTGGGCTTGCGGGTAGCCGCGCTGGATGAGACAGACCAATCTGAGCTCGTTGCCCTGACGAACGTGATAGGCGCTCTTGAAGGGACGCAACTTGACCGGCGCAATCAGTTGGACCAGGTTGCCTGCCGCAAGCGGATTGCTTGCAATGGTTGCTCCTGCTTGCTGCTTTTGTTGGCTCTCGTGGCCAGAGTTGGGGTAGAATTCGTTTCCGTTCTCGTCAAAATCGGAATTCTCCTACCGGCGAAGAGAGCAGTCATCAGGCGAAGTGGGCAGAGATGTAGGCTAGTTGTTAGTTCAAATGCTCGCACACTCGCAACACCAAACCAGACCAAAGAAATCCGTTCCAAATTGAACCATCGGCGGCCAACTATTAGCGCCGCCCTGGTTGATGGTCGAGGCGCCAAACCAAATGTTGGCCTACTTACCTGCCTAGAGGGCAACTTGGACCAAGAGCAAAGATAGTCGCCGGCGTCACTGTAGAGGGCCGACGTGATGTACAACTGGCGCCCATTTGGAGCCAGAAATTGAACCCGTTGGCTGCCCGCTGAAAGGGAAAATGGACGAGACTGCGTTGGGCTCATTTGCACGCCAGCCACTGGGAAGCCCACCTGCTGGCGCGTTCGCGGGCCGGCCAACTGGCCGCCGCTCGAGGATCTAGGGGCGCCTGGCGCCTGATTGGCGGATCCTGCCGGATTCGAGAGGGAGGCCATCGAGCCTCGCAACTGCTTGCCGTTCTTGTACCAGGCTAGCTGAAATTGGGGATTTTCGCGCAATTTTCGTAGCACAAACTCGTCCGTTATGTTGCAGCCAACGAGAAGGGGCTGATTCTCGATTATTAGGAAACCAGGGAGCAAGTAATCACGTTTAGTGCGATTCAAGTGCTTGCTTTGCCCGAGGAGCTGCTGCACCTGGTTGCCATTCAGTGCTAGCGCTGCGGCCGTTGCAGGGCTGGCGCCGCCGCCTCCAAGCCGACCAACGGAGGGCTGTTGGGCGCTTGACACTAGGCGCGGATTGAGGACCGACAAGAGACGTTGCTGGATTGCGTACAGTTGGCCTGTGGTTGCTTTCAGCGGTACAACGACTAGCTTGTGGTATTTCCTGCTCATCTTCGTACACCGATAGTTGCCGCTGTCACTCTATGTTGATGCGTGCGATAGTTTGGTGAGCAGGATGTTATAATTTGGTTTAAGTTTCATTCGAGTTGGGCGTTAGTGGGCAGGTGCAAGTTATTATCTGGAAAAAGTTCATGGATTGCTTTTAAATGGAATTGATTTGCTCCCAGTCTAAACATTTCAACTTACCGGCGACGCCTCAAAGATTTTGAGCGAAAAGTTTTGCTTTGCGCCCAAAAAGTCGCTCCTCCGTATTGACCGTGGTGAGTTTGGATCCTTCACCAGCGGGTGGCTGGATTTCGTCCACTCGGCTGCCTGGTCTTGCGGCAAGTAGCAGCCTATTTCAAATATGTCCCCCTCGCGGACAAGCTGGTTTCCATAGTAGAGGACCTGGCTGTTTTCGTATTGGTCGTAGTAGTAATCGTCGAGGATTTCATCTATGGATTCTGCCTTGAGCAGCTGGGGTTGTTGTTGAGGTTGCGTTTGCGTTTGCGACTCATTATCTCTGCTACTCTGCTCATTATGTCCGCTTTCCTGCTCCAAAACAGCTTCCCTCTCTTCGCCAACCTGGAAGCTCCTCTCAAGATGCAATCTCAGTTGGAGGTAGATAAAATCGCCCAGCTCGCCTAAGTAGTTCACCCAAGTTGGCGGCTCAGGCAGCTGATCTAGCTCAAAACTCTGATCTGCAGTCACTATGGTATCGTCCAAGTCTTCGTTCAGATGATTCCTTAGAACTCGCTCGTCAAACTCGTCAAACTTTTGTTGGCGCCTAACTTGATGTTGGGGTCTAGATTGGCGCCTACTTGCCTGCAAGTGCCAGCTTAGCTCCGGCGAAACACTTGAAGCCGCCTGGAGGGTTGTTGGTGGCCAAATGCGCATGAGATCGCTGAAGGCTGGCTGTTGGACATTGAAATCGGTGAATGGTAGCAGCTCAGTCTCCATTAGACGCAAACTAGGTTGGGTTCGTTTTGTATGCGCTGCAATAGGTTTGCGCGTTGTTGTTGTTGTAGTTGTTGTTGGCCCTTTCTGATCAACAAATGGAATTTGTGTAAAATTATTATCTGAGTCACCATTTGATGTATGGCCGAACATGTTCGAATCGTTTGGCGTTGTTTGAACATCTTGTTGCTGGTCTGGTTCTTCGTGTTGATGCAAACTCGATCTCGCGACTAGTGTCTCAGCACGAGCCTGTACACCGCTGGCCTCCATTCTTATAAAACTTGCCGGCCAGCACACAAGTAGGAGGATAAAACTAAACATTTCGATTCTAACCCTTCGTCTTCCATCATGCTGTTGTTGGTTTGCACCTTTCTTTCCTTCTAAAAACTTTTGTCTCGTTCTTGTTAATCTAGCACTCGAGTCGCGAGCACAAACAGCCTTGAGTATTCTCGATTCATCTCTATCTCGACCGACTGCTCGACCAGTGGAGACGCATTCGAAGCGGCTCTGTTTTCTTGGTTTTGTTCGCGAGCGCCGATCTGAATTACAAACTGTCCTATTGTCTCCTATTTGATCAGTTCTATGGACGCAACCAAAACGGTTGTCCCCCTTTGCTCCCCTTTGATCAATCATGTTGCTGCTTGAGTTTTGCTAATAAGTCTCGAAAGTTGGATGGATTGGCGAGGGAGCATTGAGAGCTTTGGGAGGCGGCAATCTTTTTGATACATAAAACACGCTAGGTTAAGGATTCTGCTTAATCTGGATTCGTATTCTCTTCAGGCAAAGGCCAAGGAGCTGGCTAACTGCGGCGCGTAGATCCAAGTGCGCTATAGTGTGTTCAAGGGACAAATCATCGTGATGACTGTGACAGGGAAGCGCTGGCACAATACTTGTAATTGCACATTGGGAATTCCAGTGTTGACTCATTCAACCTGGTGGCGCCAACAATGGGTCCTGGGGGCTAGAATTGAATTGTCTCATTGAATTATGTTTTGGAACTCGGTTATGGTAATGTTTGGCTGGCTAGATGAGGTAACGCAGTCAAAGAGCAGTCAGCTAGGTGCGCTTGCGAGCGAATAGATTGAATTGGATGGGCAAAGGTTAGAAACTCTGCCCGCTCTCCCGTAGAACTCCAGCAAATCTCCTCCCAGAGCTTAAAGGCCCGTCTCTGCTAGCTAGATTCACCATTTGCTCGCGAAACTAACATGGGCGCTCATTGGTTCCCTTTGTCTTTCTTGTCCAAGTTGAAGTCGAAACTCAAATGCAATGAGCTCGGCCGCATGAAAGTCCCAAACTCGCCTCGCCTCTGGCCCCAGCGGGCCCGCTTTATGTCCTCGCTGCTGAAGCTGCCTAGTAACCCGCCGACAGGCCTACCTTTCTTCTCACTCCTCCAACATTTTCACCCACCCAATATGCAACCAAAACCATCAAGCTCCCCAAAATGCCTCCCCTCTCAAACTTGGCCGCCCGTTTCAATTCAAGAGACTCGCTCCGCTCATCTACCTCGTAAAAATTCTCCTACTCAGCCCCCCTCTTCGAAAGGCCTGGCAACTTTTAAACTCAACCTCTTGCTGGGCCAAACTCCCATCGACAACTTCGATGCGCTACATGTTCCTCTTTGCTTGGATTCTTCAACGCGCCGGCGACTTTGCCCATTAGCCTCACAACTAAATGGCTCCGTTGGCGGCCATGTAGTGCTTTCATCCAAACTAACGCAAGAGATGCGTCCGCCTCAATCTTAGCGCCTGCTTGCAAGGCTCGAGACTTGGCGCCAATGACGCCAGATGCAATCGACTGAGACTGGAGGCTGGATGTTTAGCCAAGCAGCCAGTTTGCGGGGCGAGTGGAAACGCCGCTATACTCGGGCGACAACTTGCGCAATCGCTGCGGTCGTGGCTCGCACAGGCAGCGCATGCGATGGGCGCCAACCGGAGCGGCTCAGTTGGGGTGACTGCGCGGCGCATAGGCCTTTTTGCGACCCCTTGCACTTCGCCTCACTGAATGGGAATTCCGCTGCAAGCAAAATCAACGCCCTCCAATTCTTGTCCCGAGATGCATCCCCAAAACTCTGAGGATCTGCTTCATGGAGTATGGAGATCGGTTGCCATTAATACTGAGTAGTAGAGTAAAGCTGATAGGAGGAGTTCTATGCTTGATTGATGATTGAATAAAGCTCGCCGCTATATTCAATCCTCGAAAACAAGTAGACAGTGGTCAAAATTCAAGACCAAGTTGATTTAGTTGTGCACTTAAAAAGCCCCAAACAAAGTTTGAGATTAGTTTTTATCAACCGAATCCATTAGCCCGGCAAAGACAGCATTTGAGTCACCGTTCACAAGACGATCACAAATTTTGTATTCAAACCAGCCGAAATAAAAATTCTCCTCATGAAAATGAGTCCGCTCCTCAATGGGAATTATATGCTCATCGTAGTTTGCCGGAATGAAAACATCCATCAAACGGTCCATGTAGTATTCGCACGGTTCAATGGTGTACTTGTTGAATAGATTTCGCGCCTTGTTCTTATTATCTGACTTAGTTGATCGCCGACCAAAGGTCCATTTTGGTTTGATTGCTGCAAGCAAACAGCTCAGCTCTGGATCGTTCTCAGCCTCTGCCCTGATGGCGGCTAAAATTGACTGCGAAAGTTCTTTGAACTTTTTCAGACTATTGAGATACTCAAAACCAATTAAGATTTTTTGTACTCTGGGGGTATTATCATCCGAGAGTCTGCTTAAAAGCTCATTGGCTAGTCTCTCGACTTGAGCCATCACATTTTGGTCTAGTGTTGCCACTTTTTGTTCGTAGAGTCTTGGATAAACTTGGATACAATTTTCGGCATGCCTCTTAGCATAGAAGTGAACGTCTTGCCCAACACGACCTCGATTAGCTAGCCTCTCCATACTTATCGGCTCAGGATACCCTACAAGATTCGCGAGAATTTCAAAACTATCCATGTTGCACTCATCATTCTCGAGTTTTATCAGATCTGCAAACTCCTTTAAGTCCTCTCGGAAGTCTTCATCGAGAGGCCTCTCCCCCAGCCACTTGTTAGCAGCCTGTACATCGGCTCGTGGGCTTGCATCTAACACATTTGCCTCGAGATACTTGATTAGCTCGTTCTGACGGGCATGTGAACATTTGAACTGAGTGACACAACCAACCAACAGTGCTATCAGTAAAGTGTACTTAGACATGATGAACTCGACCATGGAATTAAATTTGCGAAGCGTAAGACGTCGATCGCTCTGTTGTATTGGGTTTACTTTGCGTGCCTAGTTTGTGTGGGAGCGATTAGAGAGCGAGCCAGATCAGAGATCGTTTCCATAAATAGAATGCTAAATTAGGCGCGCCAATATACCTATAGTAGACAGTGAACGATCGTACCCCAATCAGAGAAGTCAGGGACAGCGATCTTTGACTCAACAGTGGATGGCAGTCAAATCCGGATTCTCGGAATCCGCATGCTTGGTCTTTCCTGCTAACTGCAGTTTATTTCCATATGAAATATTCAACGTACCGCCTAATGAGGCTCAAATGCTGGACACTATGTCAGAATGGAGCTCAGCTTCATCAGAGATCTCAAGGTTGGAATGAAAAATATTAACCTCACGTTTATAGTCCTTGAAGTGGGTCGGCCATCAACAACGAAAGACGGACACGAGATTAGAACTTGCAAGGTTGCGGATCGATCTGCGACAATACATTTCTCAGTTTGGGACGAACTCGGTGTTCTCTTACAACCAAGCGATGTGTGTCGCTTAACCAAGGGTTATGTTTCTCTTTGGAAAGGTATACCAACCCTCTACATGGGCAAAGGTGGAGAACTTGTGAAGATAGCGGAATTTGGATTCATATTTAACGAAGCACACAACATGTCGGACCTGACTCAAAATCAGCAACAAGGTTCATCACAAGCCGCTAGCAAGCTGGAGGCTGAAGATCCATCGCCATTAACTACTGCCGATTAGATTGGTTCACATCTAGTGAGTATCGGTGTATCTAATAGGAAATTGTCACTTTGTTTGTTGGCATCAATTTTGATTTTGGTTCGATTCAAATTCCCGCTCCCAAACTGCGCACACTCATCAGATCTTGTGCACGTTTTCAACAAATTTTATATCACGACTCTTTTCTGCGGTTCGTAAATCTGAAGCTCTTTCATATATTTACTCCAAATATAGATCTATTGTAACCAGATAGATCAATTTATTTGAATCAATTTTCATTTAAGTAGCTCAAGAAGATAACCAAATCAAAAAGATGGAGGAAATTCTAGCCAACGTTGATGACATCAAATTTGAGATCGAACGTCAGATCGAAAACCAAATCGGCTTACAACCCCTACCCTTCCCGTCTATGGATAAATCAGGCGCTGCCGTGTGCGAGTTTCACCTTAAGGGTCTTTGCGAGCGAGGAAACTCTTGCCCACTGAGGCACACAGTTGGTGACCAAACTGTCGTATGTAAGCATTGGCTTAGGGGTCTTTGCAAGAAAGGTGATAAATGCGAGTTCCTCCATGTTTATGATATGTCAAGAATGCCCGAATGCTACTTCTATTCAAAGTTCAACGCTTGCACGAATAAAGAATGTACCTTCCTCCACATTGATCCAGGATCAAAGAAAAAGGATTGCCCTTGGTACGACCGGGGCTTCTGTCGCCACGGACCTAATTGTAGGCACAAGCACACGAAGAGAGTGATGTGCATGAATTACGTAGCCGGATTTTGCCCTCTTGGACCAGAGTGTCGTCATGTTCACCCCAAGCAACATAATGTAAATCCTGCCGAACAGCAGCAAAATCACCCTGCTGGTCACCAATATTCCCAATCACATCAGCAACAGCAACATCAAATACCTACCATTCAGCATCAGCAGCCACAACTCCATCACATGCAGCAGAATCACCACCAGCAACCTCTTCAGCAGATTCCTGTCCATCAGAATATGCACCACCAACAGCTAATGCACAGTCAACAGTCTCACCATGTGCATCAGATGCCCCATCACCAGTACACTCCTTACCAGCCCCACCAACATCACCTTCAACATGGTCATCAACCACACAATCAATTCAATATGAAACCTCAGTCGCAGCACCAACAACCTTCGCCGCAAATGTTCCAGGAACAGCCCCAGAGCATAGGTTACCCTCAGACAATGATGACAAGGAAACCTTTGAACCAAGTGATATGTTACAAATGTGGTATAGTTGGCCATTATGCCAACAGGTGTTTAATAAAGAGAAGTATGGCCTTTCCATGAAGCGCCAAATTACTAAGGTGCAGGGTTGTTCTCAGGATTGAGAGACGAAGAACCTGTCACAATCCTCGGACAAGTTCTTGTGAGAATCCCAATTTACTCTTGTAAACGAAACGCTCGAGAGCCCATACGATGAAGGAAAGAAGTACACCTGCGAAAATAATCACGAACACTCCTCCGATGTTTTCGACGCTAATACCTTCAGACTCATCGTTATTATCGCAAATAACCCTGCTAGGGTTGTTGGTCCACCACTTTTCCCTTAGTATCTCCATATAGCGTTGGTTGATCAATTGAAGGATCGCGTAACTAAGGTCATCTCTAAACTTATCGTCACCCTTTCTCAATCCCAAGGCAATAGGTTTCCTGCTAAACTCGTCGCCTACAGCTTTAAAACTGCAATCTGTCATCACAGCGTGCCTGACCATATTCGCATCAGCAAGTAATGCAAAACCATCATCCAAGCTAGAGCTCTTTACACGCCCAATACCTGCCAGGGCGTTCTCGGGCATACCGACTTGTTGAATTTGAGCCCAAATTTTTGTGAATTTGTCGCTGATAGGATAGTCCCAGACAGCAAATTTAGATCTTTCCTCCTCGGCTAACGAATCGTTTAGAGACATGCCTTTCCATATGTCATAGAATATCTCCTCAATATAAGCCATTCGCTCGAAATATGTCTGCTCAGCAGTCCCATCGATTGGCGCGTACTTTATGCGATATTGTTTAGCAAGATCGTCCAAGGACTCTATCGGTATATCTAGGCGAGAGACTGTCAGGAACGCGGCCAAATTTGCGGTATATGATGCTATAATGATGAAACAAAAGAGCCACCATGCACCTGCCACAACACGACCACTCAAATTCTGAGGAGCCTCACCTCCACCTTGAGGAGTCAAGCTTGTTATACAAAACCAAAGAGAATCCCGTAAACCAAAGTCAGGCCTACCATCATCGGCTTCACTGGCATTAGATTCATCGTTCCTTCCAATTCCGGCTTCCTGAAAGTAATTGCTCGGCATCCTGCTTCCGCGTCTCGTTCGCTGCTGTGACGCATAACTGTCGATAGAATATTTAGGCCGGAGCTCATTTCGAGCACCAGTCGTGGTATAAACTTCCGTTGGCCCTTTGTTGATTTCGTGGGTTGAGATAACTGAGGAGCCAATGCACAAACTGTGAATCTTGGTTAAATGTCCCCCAAGAAACTCGCTTTCAGATTTCATGGGGATATTAATAAAATCAGTAATTAGTTTGGAATCTGCGACGCCGCCATCGCCTGTTGAATTCATATGTTGGTTCAAACTTAGGTCTGTAATTTTATTCATCGAATTGGATCCTGTCTTACGAGCGCCTTTCAACTTCCTTAGATGCAGTACGTTCTTGTGGCTGTATGGACTCAATCTATCGAATAAAAACATCACAAATGAGGTCACAAGATAAGCAACAGTGATGGAAAACCAAACTTCCTTGTCGAGGACTGTGAGAAATTTGAACCAATCCTGTGGAACTTCAGGTTTCTTGAGAAGGATTTGAATACCCACAAGGTCATAGAAAGGAACTGTGAAGTCAATGGCAAGTTCGCGCTCTGCCATCACGGCGAGAGGGGCAAGAGCTAGATGCGCCTTACCACGTTGAAGATCACCTATAAGGCCGTTCCATCTTTCCGTTTGTATGCGATCACGCTGTTTTGGATCTTTGATTTCATTGTTGTAAGAGTGCCGACTTTTAGATCCAAATTTGTTGTCCGCCACTTGATAAATCTCGTACGTTAGCTCATAAGGTAGATGCTTTCTAAGCTCTTCGAAAAAGTCCATGCAATAACCGTACCATTCCATAGAGCTGCTGGAATTGCGATCATGGCGTTTCATCATGAAGGGAGCTGATTCCAAAGTCGCCACGATAATGTGCTTTCTGATCGATTGTGTCTTGTTGCCACTTTGAGCTGAGTGAATGCCTTCTTGAGAGCCATGACTGTCTCTGGAGATGAGAAGCAATAAAACTAGAGGTGAGATCTTTGGGTATAACATTCTAGAATTGAGATCTAGACCGAAGCTACTTGGATCAAGGTTATGTTTTCGCCCTTCAATAGAATCCTGCCGATCGACTTCTTCAGGTTAGATTTTACATAATACTCACAAGCATCGTCTAATACTAGATTCATGTATTCGTCGAATCCGATCAAGAGACCTTCGACTCGGAGTTTGACATTCTCCGATAGCCATACTTGGATCCGAGAGCGGTTCTGTAGAAATCGGAATATGAGGTTTATGGGTTGAACCATAACCTTCTGTATCTTGGGCTTGGCTTGCTGGATAGCGGACATTTTGGTTGTTATGTGGACAGAATACGATGAAATTGGTTAACGAGTTGGGAAAATGGTGCATTACAGATGTTGGAACTTGGCATGTCGGTTTCCGCTAGCAACGAGGCGCTCACGATGAAAATTTCACCAGCAGTTCGCACAGGAGACAGACACATGGACAGACAAGCGGACGCACATCCCAACACACAGGCAAGAATGAGGTGGGTTTGGTCTCTATCCTGGATTCTTGTTGCTTTGCACTGCACTGCAAACCATAACCGCTCTACCTTTCCCTAGTCTTACAGTTTGCACATTGCAATCGTTGATGGCAACCTCTTCTCTGGTTCGTCATTCGCTCGTTTAATCCACCTGCACAACCGGGCACTTGTAAGCGAAAACCACTACTCGGCTGGTAATGCTATTGATCAAATCATTCGGCCGTCTGGCCTCCACTGATGCAAGAAATCTCATTATCATCAAAGATTCCTGCGTCCAAAGATTGAAAACTATATTGGAGGAACCGAGTAGAGAATTTCTCAGAGTAGATGTTGAGGCAGGCGGATGCTCGGGGTTCTCCTATGTCTTTAATATCGAGGATAAGCCAATAGATCCAAAGGAGGATTTGGTATTTGAAAGGGACAATTGCCGGGTCGTCATCAATAAACAGATATTGCCATACATTAAGGGTTCGGCCATAGAGTACTGCGAGAGTTTGATCAAGAGCTCATTTCAAGTATCTAATCCGCTTGCCGAGACCAAGTGTAGCTGTGGCTCCTCGTTCTCCATTAACGTAAACAAAATCAACTGAAACAGACCGCAATGAAGTGCATTAGTATATTCAAGTGCAACCCTCAATTCGAAGTTATTGATAAGAGCCATTGTAGCCTAGAAGATGTGCCTAACTTTCAGAATTATTCGAGATCTTTGGAGGAGTTATTCTTGGATGCCAATAAGTTAACAGTCCTCAATGATAACGTATTCAAATTAACAAACCTTAGGAAATTTAGCTTCAGCGATAATGCCATCCAAGATATACCCCCTGACATTGCCAAATTGGTCAACCTAGTTGAACTTGATTGCAGCCGTAACAAGATTCAAATTATACCCGAGCAGATAAAATTTCTACGTGGCTTGCAAGTATGTGATTTTAGCGCCAACAACATCGAGTATCTACCCTCAGGTCTGGTTCAACTAAAAAATCTAACTTGCCTTACACTAAACTATTGCCCTATTAAAAATCTACCTGAGGACTTCGGACTCCTCAAGAATCTAGAATCTCTAGAACTACGAGAGAATGAACTCGAATCCTTGCCAGCCAGCATTACGGGTCTTGAAAATCTTAGGAAGTTGGACATAGGAAGAAACTTGGTCTCCAAATTACCAGAGGATATCGGACGTTTAACGAACTTGGAGTATCTGTTAGTCGATGGAAACAGACTCGAGAGCATTCCCGCCAAGATAGGCCGATTAGAAAATCTTCAATGCCTTGACGTCAGCCAACAAGAATATGGTTTAAAGTATTTACCCGACGAGATTGGTGGGCTATCATCGCTGACTGACTTGCATTTATCAGAGAACAATCTGAAAACTCTCCCCGATGGTATCGGAAACCTCAAAAGCTTGACGATTTTTAAGGTGGATAACAACTACTTAAGTGAACTCAATCCTAACATTGGTGGCTGCGTATCACTGCAAGAACTTGTATTAACATCAAACATAATATCAAGCCTACCATCGACTATTCGCTCCCTTACAGATCTGCGCTCGTTGAATGTAGATGGAAATCTTTTGAAAGAGCTGACCCCTCAGATAGGAAACCTCAAACGTCTCGGTATACTCTCACTGCGTGACAACCTACTAACCCATTTGCCCAATGAAATTGGTCAGCTGGAAATGGTGAAGGTTATGGACATTTCTGGAAACCGACTCGAACACTTACCCATCAGTATTACCGCGCTCAATCTCAAAGCCCTATGGCTGTCAAAAAACCAAGCACAGCCCCTACCAAAATTACAAATAGACGAATTACCTAGCGGCTCCAGGGTTCTAACTTGTTACCTACTGCCTCAGCAAGCAGAAGATAACGAAAAATCGGATCATGTCGAGGGCGATCAACAGGAGCAGCTCGTTAATCGTCAAGCTGCTGTATCTTTTGATGTGGCCGCCGCCGACGATGCTGAACTAAGTGATGCTCAATTTGTTCGTCACGATACCCCCCATCCACGAGAATTAAAAGCAAGGCACCAAAAACTGTTCGAGAATACGGGCAAGCTTGATCTTAAGGGCCACGACAATGCCAGTTTTACACTGGCAGACAACCCCCAGAGCTACGAACTAGCGTATCAACCCATCGAATATGAATCGAACGGCTTACCAGAGATTCCACCACCAGCTCAGAACAACACCTATCAACAGAACCCAAGCTACCCTGCCCAATTCGACAGGTACGCCCCTTCGAACGATGTAGAGGATACTAGACATGAGTCGAACGGCAGAGAAAGCCGATCATCAGACACGAAGTGCTACATACTTGACGTTACTGTTCGTAGATCGAAACACCATAAGCCCGGTCTGGGTTTGAGCATTGCCGGCGGAAAGGATACTCCTCCTTATAAGGATAACGACGAGGGCATATTTGTGTCCAAGGTGACTCGAGGCGGCCCCGCCGAAGCGGCAGGCGTAAAAGTCGGCGACAAAATCCTTGCTGTAAATAACAACATTTTTTACGAGGGAATCACGCACCAAAAAGCCGTCGATATATTCAAGAAAGTGAAGCCGGACTGTCCAGAGTTCAGCATGAAGGTGATGAGAGATCCCGACGATGATCTTAGCGAATCAGACGCGCCTGACGACGGACACTCTATCAAAGCAGATAGCGTCATAACAACTAGTTCCAAAGTTGTAGACAAATCAACGAACGCTTCCACTTTCACTCGAACATACACAATTCCAGTTGCATCAGAAACTAACGGTACAGGAACCATGAACAATCTGCGCTCATTTCTAATGAAAGAGACTGATAAGGTTGCAAATGTCAATTCTTCCACCCTACCGCCTGGGATGAATCTCCTCGATGGATCGTTGAATAAGAACATCATCTACACAACCCTCGTCAAAGATTACAAGCACGATCTTGGACTAGTTCTCGAGAACAGGATTGACGAGAACGAGTCCAGATCGAACTGGTCAAACATAATAATCTCCCAAATCAAGCCCAACAGTATCGCTTCGAGAGATGGGAAGTTGCAAGAGGACGACAGGTTGTTGTCGATCAATGGAGCAGACGTTACCGGTATCGATCTCGACAGGATTATGTTGATGCTTGAGGGCACGGAGAGATTCATTAGGATTGTAGTTTCTAGGGGAGATGGGGACGACCCCATTGGAGCAGCTCTACGTAACATGCCTGTGCGACCACAACTTGGTAGCTGGTTCTCGAGCACATCAAACATGTCACACAGGCCCTCATTGATTGAGTCCTACCAACGGCCTACATTTGGGTCCGTAAGCAGCTTGCAGAAGCAGCCCCAGCTCGTGGGCGCCAAACCTCCCAAGCCACCCAAACCCACCCACCTCATTGCTAAAGATTCAGAGGATGACCCAGTGGCAAGACCGCGTGTGAGAAGCACCGCCCCGTACATGAGCGACGCTGAGAAGCGAGCCGTGTGGCGGCGCGAGAGGTTGAAATCAATCGAAGATGACGTTGAGATGGCTAAGCTGATCGCCGAAGCTCATCGACGGAGACGTGAAGAGAGCTGATGCACACCTAAGCGACGATTGTGAGGAGCATGGAACAGATTCACAATTGTCAGTGACAGATAAATCGAAAGGTCACCCCTCAAATCGAGAATCTCAATTCGTCGTCAGAATGCGGTCACAGCTACTAATCCTCTTGATGATGATGCTGGTCGATAGCGTGGTCCTAGGTCAGAGAAGCCTATTCCACTGGAAACGAGACCTCGAGTACCGACTTGGCTCCTATCGAAACCATCTTGACACAATTAACAGCATTTTATCGTCATCAATTTACCCTCTGCGAGACTCACTGAATGGGCCAGCTAAGATTTCAGGTTCCAGCGTAAGATTCTCTGACCTTATTATCCCAAATGGGGCCCTGGTTCTAGGCAGCCATGTCGCCCGACCAACCGTCCGAATCGTGATCAACAAGACACAAACATACGTCAACAGCAAGATGAATGAGTTGTATCAAATAACCAGCCAATTAGACACAATCAAACGTCAACTTAACAGCGGTTCTCATCGTTTTATCTACAAAGGCTTACCAGGTCGTCCAGTGCCCCATATGAACCTTTCGATCATTCCAGGAACGTGGATATTCAAACAGTTTGCTTATGGCCACTCTGTCAGAGGTGGACGAGTCGAACTGGGTAAAATCAACTTCACGAGCGTTGATCGGGTCATCAATGAAACCTACATGACCAACTCTCAACTGGGCTTGCTCGATGCTCAGTCTCGAGTCTTCTTTGAGGGTCGAAAGACTTTTTGGAAAAGTTCGTTCAAGAGGCCTCTCAGATCTGGATGTTGCGATAGACTAAAACCAATTCATACCAGCAGGATGATGACCCGTGACACGAGCCAAGACGTGCGTGCGCCACTGTTGTTCAACACCAACAGTCTGTATCACAAAACGCCGATAACAATTCGTAGATTGATAGCAGACCGTATGTACAATCGCAATCGTCCTGATGATAATGGATTGTATCAATATCCACCTGAACATTTAGTGCACCTAGATAAATTGATCGGTATTAGATCACTAGGCGGACTCGAATCTCTGAAGAGCGTTGTATTCAGCAATACTATCAGAGTGGACGAAGCACAACTATCGCAACAGAACATCAGGATATTGAATAGTTCACACATAAGTTTCGACCTCTCAAATGAAAACTACTTAGTGAAACATCATTCACGGAGAAACGCTCCGATTGTGCAACATGTGCACGGAACATTCATCGTCAATAGCCGTTCACAATTCATCTCCAATTTGAATGGACAAACTGTTAACGGGGTAAGAGGCTTCGAAGTATTCGCCAAGAGCAATATAGTTCGTATTGATTCGCCGGCGCAAATCCTGGGCACAATAAAATTTGACGCCCTACCGGCCATGTTCGCGCCAACATCTCCAAGTAAGTCTCATAAGGGCATACCAATGATACATGTCGGCGGACCCCTGGATGTTGGTCTAGTCAATGGTATGAATATACCGGAGGACATCATGATATTACCTCCAGCTCAGGGAGCCAGAGCTATCGGTCATCCAGCAAGAGTTCGCGGGCCACGACGATTTGCCAGTCATGTTGTATTCAATAATGTTCTTAGTGTTGGACAGTTAGTGAATAATATTGCGATGCCTGCTGGCGTTATACCTCTTCATTTGAATGACTTCATGAGCTCAGTGGGTATTGCAAATCTCTGGTTCGTAGACGGCATAAGATGTAATGATATAACCATCCAGGGAGGTCAGTTTGACAACATTGCCCTTCGTGATATCATCAGTGATGCACAAAGTTTGATCATGAGATCAATGCTCATTCCTCAACCAGACGGATCGCATCTTATAAACGCGCCTCTAAGAATAATGAACTTGAGATTGTTCGGTATGAACAGCGATCTAGGTTTGATCAACGGCTTCAGACCACAGTCGATTATAGAGCTGTCATCGGGTCACGATGCGATTTATGGGAAGAAGAACTTTGTGGCGCCTGTCGAAGCTGATGAGTGCTCTTTTATGAATATCAACATGTTAGAGAATTGGACCAACCTCCTTATTCGAGTTGATAGGCCTAATACGGTCCAAACCGTTTATAGCAGGTTAGCGTTCGATCAAATGGTTGGCATGCGCCAGACTGCTGTAGACGTTCAGAACTTGAACGTCGGTTTCCTTCCAAATACCAGTCCCCTTCACTACTCAAACAATTTCATGCTCTCACCAGAATTGTACATCGTCCACGAGGCACTATTGAAGAGGGTTTCCAATCAGACAGGGGGTAGGGTGCGAGTCCTAGACCAAGTACGAATTTTTGGAGGACGTATTAATGGAATTTCATTGGATGATATTGTGACTCTCAACTCTCCGTTCAGATTTTCCGATAGATTTGTGCTTGTCGGCAAGGTCGAGGTACGAGGAAGCCTGGAAGCTAACCGTATCACTTCAAATTATCCTATTGACGCCATGGATTTGGTCCAATTCGACAAGTATCGCATCCCGATTCTTGGGTCCCGCCTACCAATACGACTAAATAATCTTGTTCTATCCACTAACAACCGAGCCTCTTTCATAAAGAGCCAGCTTATAAACGGGATTGCTGTGGATGAGTTTATTGACACTGTCATGTCACTAACACGGCCACAAGTAATTGACAGCAGCTTGGTTTTCAATTCACCAATTAGCTTCGAGGGTCTCGTAAGAACTGGATCATCACTCAATTCTATGAAAAACTTCAAACTTCTCGCGACAACTTTGAAATCGGCCAGGTACTCATTTGAGAATGGCTTACAGTGTAACTCGTTGTTCATCGTGAATTAAATAGACTCTAGTTATACATATACACTAATTCAGAGTAGCGACCCTGCATATGGGCTAATTTATGCCTAGATCCGGGCGGATGGGCAGCACCGCATGGCAACTCTGGCATTTCTGGATGCTATGCCTATCAAACTTATAGAAACGTTGATGGAATTACTGTAGGTAAGACTGACATGGATAGATTGTCTATGGGCAGCAAAGTCTAGGGCTGGAATTTCAGCGCAGCGAATTAGATCACAGTATCGTCCACTAGCTCGAGAGTGGGGGTTAGCTTATTGAGCCCCATACTGGCTCAGGTCCGAAATATGCGACGAAATACTAGGAGTATTGGCCAAAAATAATGAGCCCTGAGTTAATGGCGCGACCTGCTCGCATCGATCCTCACGCTTGGCCCTCAATATTCCAATATCTGTTCGGCATACTAGAACTGCCGCACCATGGAATCCTCTGTGGCCATGAACTGCTGCTCCAATTTGGGTAGCTGTGATAACAATAGCGACGAGGACGTTTTGTTTATCAAGTATACTGTGGGGCTTTCGCGCACTAGCAAGCCTTGTTGATGATTGTGCCGCTTGCTGGTCTGCTTGGAAGCCATTTCTAGATCTAGTTCATTTAAACCATTTGATACTAAAGCCTCACCGCTCTTGGCTGAACGGACCAATGGGCATGACCCGATCTCCTCTAGTTTACCATTGTTGCATCTGAAGGCAAAGTCGAGATCGCAACTATGACCGAGTGTTCTTGTATCACGAGCGGAATTTGAGTGCCTCGTTGATTTGGGGGCTTGGGACAAGTTCGAGTCTCTAATCTGAATAAGGGAGCACAAAGAACGGTGCCGGTTCCCGTTCTCATCGGCTGCAGGCTCAGATGTTGTGTCCATGAACGGAACTAGCAGCTCTCTATTTTCGCCTGCGAGCAATCTATCTGGTTTGCCATTTACCCTAGAGTTTTTGGTCAGGTGGCAAAGGCCAAAGTGAACCAAATTTGAGTCCACATCGTCTTGTGCATTCGAACCAGCCCAGTGGAACTGATCGCGTCTTCGGTCAGTCTGCTCATTGGGTTTGGAGGTTCCATCAGACAGTTGAGTTTCGTTTGTTGATCTCCTATCTGATTTCAGACAAACCAGTTCAAAATTGTCTCTAGCTTCGAGAGGACTTTTCTCGTCCCCGTATTCGTAAATCAGGTTCCTCTCCTCCTCTAACTCGGCACCAAATTGATCGCTCAGCCGCTCGATCGATCCGTTGCTTGTAGCTCGATCTAGATTCTCCGAGTGTCGTTGCTGGCTCTGTGGCTCTTGCAATTGTTGCTCGTAGACCCTGAATGCATCCCCAATTACATCGGCGGCCACAAGCATCGCGCAGTTTGGACGGTGGCTGGAGCAGTATGCCTGCTCAGATTGTGCCGAGTTGCCGTGGCCGGCCAGACGCCTTGTGGGCCCATCTTGCCCACCGCTTGGATAACCAAGGGAGGCCCTGTTTTGCGAACTTCGCACGGTGGGAAAACTGTTCGCCATCTTGTCCACCTCCCTCTGTCTGTACTCAAGTGGTGTAACCCTACGGTTTCCAACACTGGTGGGCAGACTTGCGGCCGTCCTGTCTCCGTGAGCGAGCTCCTCTATGGAGCCAGCCTTCTGGAGGCCAGCTGAGCTTGGCAACATCCGCGCTCCCCTCCTCCTCCTCTGGCCTTGCGCTGGCGCCTCCGATCGCCCACGGCTATTAGCTTCCTCTGTGCCGCTGGCGTCGCCACTTCCGCCTGAGGCTGAGCTCGCCGTGCTGCCATTTTCAGCGCGCGCTGAATTTATTGGCGAGATAGCGAGGCTGGTTGTGTTGGTTTGAGTCGATATGGTCGCTGTCGATTGGCTTGATTGGCGCATATCGGCGACAAACTCCTTGCTTCGATTCGTCGCCTCCATCGAGTCCAACTGCTTCGTCTCAACGAGACAGGTTGGACAGGCCGAACCCTTCCTCTTGCTCGGCGCACCTTCGGCTTGCTCGCAAACGCTTGTGTGCTTCTCACCAATTGGGTCTTGGTTGGATTTATCCGGCTGCCTCTTGAGATATTCCTTCGTCGTCATATTTATGCTAATCACATGCGATTGTTTCGTCCTCTTCCGCTTCCTCTGACCACCAAGGCTCTCATCATGGCGTCCGGCTGATGATTGCCCGCACTCGAAACGTGCAGACTTGTCACAAGCCTCGCAATCCGCCTCAGTTGGCCGGCCGGATTCTCTCGGGCTCGGATCAGATTGAGCGTTGAAGTTTGAGCTGGCAGATTGCTTATCTGGCCGCCTACAGGAGGTGGCTGCACGAGATGAGGATCTTGGCGAGCCTCTCGAAATGGGCGCCGTTAATCGCTCGCAGTTGCTCGACTCGAGCGCCACACTCGTCGGCTTGAAGCTGGCCCTTTTTGGGGCCGAATTTGAGCTGGCGTTCGTATCAATTGGCGAGAAAAATGGCGCCAAGCTCGAGTTCATCCTACAGACGCCATATTCAGCACTATGCTGGCTGTAGGTAGTGTTCATTTTAACGCTCCCTCTGCTCGTTAACTGGTGGCGATTTTTCCGCTCAACAAAACCGGCCATCACCTGAGCGTGTTTTCTTCGCGAACAATCTAGGAAACAGGCAAGACAGACTAGATAGAACCAGCAGTGGACGAGAAAGGCTCGGCTTGGCCTGTAGAGATTTCCAATGACTTGCTTGAAACCAGCCCGAAATCTGTTGTTCATCCAAATATAAATGAGCGGATTGGTGATTGTGTGACACATTGCAAGGTAATGGGTTATGAACCAAATATACATAATATTGGGATTCTCCCAAATATCCGGATGCATATCCCCGATCACAATTAGCGCGTTGAATGGGAGCCACGTGAGAGCGAACGCAATAACACAGAAAATCACCATTTTGATCATCTGGGGGCCCCAATGGCGTCGTCATGGTCGTCGTTGTATATTAGTGGGTAGAGGATCAGAGTTAGGTTAGACTCTCTATCCAACTTGGTAGCATCAATGTTGAGTAGTCTCTTTCAGAATGTACTGGTGCTGCCAGAAGGCACGTTCAACTAGCAAGATTGCCGGCTAGACCGGTTAGCTCCATCCACCTGGCTGAATCTCCCTAATCATATGCATGCAATCACCGGCAGAGCTAATGCGCGAGTTGCAGTCGCTGGATTAGATGAGATTCGGCCAAGGGATAGGCAACAAACCAATTTTAGCTCCACTCTCTCCTCGTATGAATCGGATTGATTTGCGGGAGTCTCAGTGGCAAATCTCAATCAACTTGCCGGTCTAAAGGCGGCAAAGGATGTACGCAAAAAAGGTCAGTGGGTTGACAATTCATCAGTTTGAAGCTGGTTTTCCTTGGAAACCATACATTAGAGCCCGACTTCGATATTAAGCACGCACTGAGCAATGGATTCGACTCGAGCTCTTAGAGGGTCGCTGTAAGATGCTTCTAGCTACGAGTTCAGTTTGCGGGGCCGAGTTAGTTTGGAAGTCCACCCTTGGGGCCATCTTATTCAATCGAGCGAATTGTGTTTGGTCCTTGTTTCTGGCTCAATCATGTTTCAATGTGATGGCGCTGGCCAGGAGCCCCAACATTGGCCAGGAAACAAAGAAAAACAAAATGAACAACCGCCTCAGCTTCCGAGCGGCGTATTCGCTCGCCACATGGGTTTTATTTCATTAAGTTGGTCAACTGTGGACTCTAATTGCAGATTTATGTTTGCTCTCCAACCGTTCGGAAGGACAAAAATGGAAAACAAGCCAGCAACTGGAGGCTGGCCAACCAGACTGCCGGCGCGCAATGCCAGCCCGAGTGGATGGGCTGAATTTGCTCTCTTGAATGAAATGTTAGCTTGGCATCCGGATCAACACAATGGAGTTACAATAATTAGCAAGCCAGCGGATTGATACTAACCGCTAGCTTCTGCCATGACCATTCGATGGAAACAAAAGGGTGAGCTGGCCGAGCTAGACAGAGCTCTCAACCATCAGGCCACAGCTTGTTTCTCATGACTTGTCGAGCATACCATGGCCTAGTTTCGAGCCACTCGAGCGGCCTAACAAGCTCGAGGAGGTCAAACTTGTTAAATTTCCTTCCACGCGATGGATATGCTGAGATAACAGCTTACAAGCTTCGTTTGTCCAGGAGGTTGGCCGAAAACCTGCACCAAACAAAGATGAGATTGGCCAAGAGGGTTGATCGCATTGAAAACGGATATCGCAGACGCTTTGATGGCTCGATTTTGGCCAAAATTCTCTTACCAATGATCAGGTTTCTTCCGCGAAAACTAGCGCTCGTTGGTTCAACTTTGCCGACGAATGAACCCTACACGATTCAGTGGACTTCGGGCAAGCTCGTTCAAGCGCGCCACTAAATCCGCAATCCCCGGACTCTTTAAGGTTGGCAATGGTTCGCCCCTGCGGAAGTCAAGCGCGACTAAGCCGAAGGCTCGCCAGGTGTCGCGTTGCTGGATTTGAGCTGAAGTCCGGCAGTTGTTGGGTTGGAACACTCGCTAAAAGTGCTAGGCGCTCCCTGTTTAGCTACGTTATCTGGGCATTGCAACATCCCGTCGATCTAGCGCATGTTTTGGCGCGATTTTGGACGAGTTCGAGGGGGTTTTATCGCTACAAAACTGTCGACAGAACCTCCCCCTGGATTTCTCGATTCTTGTGAAATCTATGAAACTTATCCACTAACGAGCGGCTCGCTCCGTTCACCTGGAAACCATTTGCCCGCACGCAGTCACAACTTGGAGGGATTTCGGGAATTTTGATTCCAGATCTAACGGACGCAAATCTCAGCTCGCCCAGCCATAAAGCGCTAACTCAAGTAGGCTTGCAAAGATGTCAACGAGAGCCCCATTGCATGGTCAACCAATCGTCACGAGATCGCTTGAATTGTGGCAAAAGTCATATCTTTCTAACTGGAGGCAGTTGCGTGGTCGTTGTCGCAATTGAAACAATACATGCAGAGTGACAGTGTTAGTGAAAACCAATAGCTCCACTTGTCGACCGCTCATATCGTGTATGTAAATAAAGATTGACGAGTGGACCTGCAAACAAACGACATCTAGTCCCGCGGGCTCGCCAACTTCAGGGCTGTCACCAGCCGCGGGCCTTACCTGGCCGGGCGCAACCCCCTGGGGCAAGAGCAGGTTCGGGCCAACATTGGAAAATACTGACATCGAGTGGCCTTCCATCGACTTGGCCGGTCAACTGGCGCGCGCAAACCGAGCCACTTGAGTGCCGAAAAGTCTGTAATCTGCACAGGCAGCAAATAATCCAGCCCAAGCTACCAATTATTTCACCTGGGCGGCACGAGCAGAGGAGTGCGGGAGCTCAAAAGCCACGTGAACTTATCAAACACAACAGTCTTGGAGTCGGTGCGCCAACTTGCCTGCCTTGGTCAAACACAACGTCAAACGTGGATAACAAGCTTGTTATGGATCTACATTCAATTTTGAACGTCAACTGACTGGGTTATTTAACGAGCGGGCGGCTCTCTTGCACTCGAGTTTGGTGGCTCGATTCGTTGGTGGAACCTGGCGCGTCCGTCTGGAGCCAAAGCTGAATTTTAAGTGACCCAATGCGACATCTGTTCCTGTCACAGCTCGGCCCTCCCCCTGGAGTGGGAGAGTTGCCGACCACTTTTGCGTTGGCCAGCTGCGAGGAGAGCCAAACTTCAGCAACTTGGTCCCCCAGCGCAAGCCGTCTCTCCAGAGAGCAGGCTCATTTGAATGCAGTTGCTCGCCGGCCACTTTTGGACCAAAATAATCAACCTTGGGAGCTTATCGAAAAATCAATAGGCGTGCATAAGCATCAGCTAGCAAGACGGGCGGGCAACTCTGCATGTGCTCGATTTATGTCGTCGGCTTTACGTTAGAAATGAAGACACATGGGCATCGTCGGAGGGCCGGCGATGAGATAGGCCAACGAGCCTGGATGGCGCGGCTTCAATGCCACTGGGACCGGGCAAAGCCTGTTTAATGGAATACTAATGGGATGGGGCGAGTTGGTACAAATTGTTCCGTTGCAACAAGCTTGCCCGGCTGGCCGCCGCTTGGGTCCATCCGGTGCGGTGGCCCCAGAAGGCCGCCGGTTGATTCAACAAACGAGCCCGCAAATCTTTGCTCGCTCCTCGCCCGGCCACAATGCTGGCCGCCCATCTATAGGCGAGGCTAAACTGCAGCCCTAGCTCGTGCTGTTTGTTGAAGGCGATGAATTGATACACGGCCGCCGCTGTTGCCCTACAACTTTGGCCTGAGTAATGTATTCGCCGGCGGATGGACGAGCAAATTTACTTCCTCCGTCTGGAAAGGGAGCGAAAGGTCTTGATTAGATTGCGAGGATGCCGACTTGCACGAGCGCCCATTGGATGGTATAAACGCTACCCGCAACAATAACAACAACAACAACAAGGCGGCCAACTCTGCACTTGATATAAGGGGCGCCAGGAATTGGTTCATCATAAATCAGGCTGGCCAAAGTTGGCTTGGAGCCGGCAGAGTTCATCGGCCAGCGTCGAGCCTCTGAGGGCGGGATGGATTTTTCATCAGCACTCTGGCGCCAATTTCGATCTGGCCGGCGAGAGCCGAATAAGAGATTGAATTGTGTGTCGAGTTTAAGTGCGAGTGTTCGTGTTAGAGAGGCGGCTAGTGTTGGCCTTCCATGGCCGCCTTTAGGAATCAAAAGTTTGATAGATTGCCCAAAGTTGATACTGGCCCCCCAGCTCCTGTCGCTGGCCAACTCCTGTGGGGGAGCCGCCACTTCCTGTCCGGCTGGCTAAGCCAGATAAGCGGCCAGCCAAGTGGAGGGAGCACGTCTCGCATCATTAGATGGGCTCCAAATGTTGCTCTTTATCTGCAGCCCTGGAATGGGCGCCCAGAGTGGAGGCGGCGGCTCCAGCGACGACGAGAATGAGCCTGAGACAATGGCCTACATTGCGGAGCGATAAGAGGACTTGAATGGCATCTTTGTATACCTAAACTCGCGAATCCACCCTAGAGCTAGAAAAAATTGGGCCGCTTTGGGTTCGAGGCCGGAACTTTGATTATATTTGCATTAGCGGGCCCAAAAACGATTGCCACCGGCTCCTTGGCTGGCCGCGGATGCTGGCGCGCATAGCTCGCGTGCGCAAACACGCTGACGCGCACCAGCAAGCCAGCCACCTCTCTCCATCCTTCCTCGTCCCCATCCAACCATCTCAACCAGCCAACAACTGGCCACCACTCCAGCCGCTTTGTTTTGCCGAGCCAAACGCAATATTTTCGCGTTGGAAATTTTCATTTCGACCGAGAAAGTGGCGCATCGTTTCGGGCTTAGTGTCGCTGACGGAGGCCTCTCGACTCACGTGGAAAAGCAACAACGTGTGTCCGTCCGCCGTGAATTTGGTCTCGCTGAACTAGAGCCGAGGGTCCGCCAATTTTGAGTGGCTCAAAATTCATCTAGTTTGCGTAGCGCAACCAGAAAGCAAGAGCAGCTTGAGCCTCCATCCTGTCTGCTACTCTAGCTCATCGCTTTCCGCTCAGCCGTCTCGAAGTTTGCAGCAACTGGGCCAAGCAACTCGTTCACCTAGTTTCGCGCAACAAAGTAGGCAACAACTTTCTTGGACTCCTTGCCGCCACTTCGGCCTACATCAAATCGAGCGAGATTTAGCAGCAAAGCGGGGCCAATTTGAAGTGGATTTGGCCGTTAAAATATATTACCATGCGAGAAGATAGGCATCTAGAGGGTAAAAATGAAAATGATCCACCCCCGTGGCAACTTTTGCTTTTCATTGCGAGCCAAGGGGAAACACGAAAACAGCTGATGTTTGGAGAGGCTGCTGATCAAGTTAGTTCAGGCTTTGAGCCGCCTTAAAACTAGCGGCGCCCCTGATCATTAGAGCGATAGCGGCAGACTTGATATAGGGGAGCTGAGGGGCTGGAGTCAGGTGGGGGCGGCCAGCTCGTGGCGGCGGGTTCGTCATGAGTCAGGGTGATGCGAGTGCGTTTGCATTGCTCAATTTGGGGCCAGAATCTCTCGCCGACAAATCGATCGCGACCAGGTATTCTGGCAGAATGTGAGCTTTCAATGGGACGACACTCAAACCGCATTGGGAAATTGACTCGCCTTGACTGGACTAGAAACAGAGGCCAGCTTGATCCAAATTGGCCGAGTCAGTTGGCGTTGGCGGCGGAGGCTTGCGATTATCGCGCTTTAGGCCAAGCTCAGTAATTGGCTAGGAGAATCAGAGAATTGGAGTCAGGTTCGGGTTGATCGAATCAGCTTTCTAAGAGCAAAAAGTGCCCCCCCCCCCGCAGACTGGCCACTTGAGGCCCCCGAGCTTTCGGGCGCAGTTTTCATTCTCGCCTCAATGCTCCTCGTCCTCCTCAGGTGAATCAGTTGGGAGGCTAAAGTCGCGCCAACCGAACAACCTCAGACTTGCGCGTATTCGGCGTGAGACTCTCAAATTAGATTATATTTCCGTCCAACTTCAAGATGCTTGTATGAGGACTTGGCCTATGTGACTTTCTGTTTGCTCGGGCGCCGGCTTTTGGCGGCAAACTGGAAATTTTGGGCTCAAATTGAACATTGTCTAGCAAAATTGCTCACAAGACTAATGTTGGCCAGCTCAGCCGAGCGCTCCATCCCATAAACAATGAGTCTGGTGGATTCACAAAGGCCAACCGAACAGATAGAGGCGACACATTTGCCGGCCATAGCTGGTGGTGAAAGGGTGACCTTGAGAGCACAACTCCGGCCGCCTCGAAGCTCGCCCATTGGAGAGCGCTCGCAAATCTCTTGCTCGAGCGAGCGACGCCGCCAATATTGTGGCGACCGCTTTGTTTAGGCCACTATCGCTTCCGCTCAACTCCCTTTCACGCTCTCACTCCACTTCACCAGCAGGTGGAACGAATTTGTCCAAATTTCGACCAGCACTTCCTGCGCTGCAATATTTACCTTTCGCTTTGAGCGAGCCATTCTAGCATCGCGTGCATTATCCTCCTCGCCAGGCATCCGTTTGCCCCATACGATAATAACGATTCGTGAATAAGTTATAACCAGAACAAACAATGGCAATACAAATTGTAATATCATGAGTGCCATCGAATAATAGTATTTCCCCTTTGGCCAGAATGTCCAGCTCTCTTGGCAAAAGTATTTCCTTTGTTCCAAGTCGGCTTGCTGCTCCCCTGTTATTGGCGGCTCTTTGCTTGCCCATTGCTTGTTCGAGCCGACTTGCGGTTCCGCAACTTCCGCCGATCGAGCCCCATAGTCGGAGCCAAGCGGCGGCGGCGGCGAGCTGGTTGAGTTAAGCCCCTTTGCGGCCAGGAACGTTGGGACGAGAGGCTCGCTGGCCGTTGCTTGTGCTAGGAGCGCCCCAGAGTCAGGGCCAGTGGTTGGCTCGAGGGAGGCCGGCGACAGGCTCGAGAGGAGCGCTGTTGGCAGCGAGGTTAGGAGAGCCGCTGACCAGATGACTAGTATTATAATCTTGGCTTCTATTTTTGGCATCCGCAATCGCATCGGGTAGACGATAGCCAAATATTTGTCTATGCTTATGGCCACCATAGTGTAGGCACTAGTTTGGTCGGCGCAAGGATGTAACGACGTTAGATTGGGCGTTTTGGGGGGAGTTGTTTGAGGGACGCGAGTTGCTGTTTGTTCGGAGGAGAGCGTGTGGCCGATTGACTTCGGCTGCAGCATTTTACCGGCTCAATTGGCTGGACAGAATCAAATCTTCGACCCGAAATCAGCCCAAAAGGTCAGCTTGGACGCCAAGGCAACCGAGTCAACAGCAGAAACAAATCGGTCGGCCCCGAAACAGGCTTCTCGTTGTCAACAGTGCCAATAATAGAGACAACAACCGAGAAGCAATCAAATAAACTCACCTGATGAAAACTGAATTAGCCTGCGAATAAGACACGATGACGCAGAGAGAGAAACCGAAGGGCCAATAGAGGAAGATGAGATTTGCGGGAAAGGTGAATGGGATGCAAAATAAAGCCATTAGAATATCACCGACCGCTAAATTAACAATAAAATAATTTGTTGCCGTTCGCATCCTTTGGTTGCTTAGAACAATGTAACAGACAATCATGTTTGAGGTGATGGCTGTAAAGGCGAGTGTTCCGTAGAGTAGGCACATGAGGATCTGGTTGAGTTTTTGTTAGCAATTTGTCGGTTTGTTTCTCGGTCCACCAACCCCTCTGCGCCCCACTAATCTCGCTAAAAACTCACCTGTATTCCAGTGGGCAGGACGAAGGAGCGGCTCTCTGTTACGAGACTAAATGGATCTGAGCCGTTTGATCCAGTGTTAGTCCCGTTCAGGTTTACCATTCCACTTGGCAGGGCGTCTGGCACAACTGCGCCAGCAGCCGGCGAGCTCAACATAGCCTTCGACGTCGCCCCCAATGAGCTAGCTTTTCCTTCAAACTTGCCTACAAAATCTGATGGCCCATAGACAGGCCCTAGCCTTTACGTTTTGCTTCACTTCTAATGGCCTTGCTCGATTGTATTCGCGCAATTTGCTTGCCCAAGATGAGCTTTAAACCACAGTTAACCTTGATATTGCGCTTGAAACGTATCTTGCTTAGTTGCTTCCTTGAGTTGAACTGGCGCAGTTTTGTTTGTATAAAAAGGACTCCCTTGGGCCGAATTGAACCTCAGTATGAATCTGTTGGTCGCTCTCACTAGTCAATCCTGAGGTTTAGACTGAAAGATATCTCAGCATTTAACCGTTTTGGGTCTGCGTCTCTCTTCTGAACCAGATGGTCTAGTTGTCAGGCTTGCGCATCCAAAGAACCGACCAATGGCCTCAACGAGCACCACTGAAAGCCCATAGATCGGCGCGAGAATTCGAGAGCCAGACTAGCAGGTGAGCAAGAGGTGGGCTGGCAAGCTGACACGAGAGCCACCTTAGCCCCGTTTCTCGGCCTCGGCAAGGAGCCGGGCGGATGGGGAGCGAGCCGCCTCCATAAGCTGCTTGTTGCCGCGACTCTCTCTCTCTCTCTCTAGCCTACTCGAGCGGTCACCTGCGATGATTTTCCTCCCCCGCCACTCTGGCCCTGGCTCTGGGTTCCACTTTTACCTCTATTTTGCTCTCCCTCTCGTTCGCCTCCACTCTGATTTGAAAGTTCAAGCTTGTGCGCCAAAAACTTTATTACCCTCCTCTGGCAAGATCGTGCGGCGATGATTTTATTGGCTCCCCAAGGTAACATCAATGTTTCAACACTTGTCGCTACACAAGAGGAGTCTCATGCTCTGCTCTTACATCATCTAGGTTGGCTGACTCTCTGCGCTCGCCTTCCTCTTGTTGGCCGGGCAAATGATATTTCTGGCGGCAAGCTCGCGCATGCAACTGAGTCTGCGCCCAAAACTGAACTAGCTCCATAGACATCCAACCCTCTCTCTCTCTCCGCAATCTTAGTCGAGCGGTGACAACAACCATTGTGCTCTTGGCTCGTGGCAAGCAAGGAGAAATCTACAAACTCGAACTCTTCCTCCTTTCGAGCGCCCGCCAAACAAACTTGGCTTGAGTCAATCGATGGTGGCGTGCAAAATCCGATGACAAGTCTCGCTTGCTCGCTCGCTCGCCTTCGCCAACAGCGAGCAGCCCAAAACGGGGCTCCATCGAACAATGCAAGACATGGATGGAACACCTCCACCAGCTTGCCGCATTGATGGCGCCCTTCGTCTCCAAACCTGATCGCTGATCGCAGGTGTCTAGTGTCGCGACAACAAGTTCGCAGCCAGACTCGAGGCTGCTTGCCGGGTGGCAACATGCGCCCAAGACTCTGGATCCTAGAACTTGCCGCGACGACAGCTCGCACCCTCAACATGGTCGATCGGAGCCGGCTAGATTTGGGCGACGAACCGCTGCCAAGATGGTCGCGCCATCTCTTGGTGGCGCCTCGAGCGAGGGCCTTGCATCCGAAAGGCTCACAAGCGGCGCAGGTGGGGAGCAATCCGAGTGTCCCTCGGCTAATTTGGCATCATGGGCTCCCTCTCTAAATCTAAACTCACCAAAGAGTTCTAATGCGACCCTCTCGAGTTATCAGTCAACTTTCGTCTGAAGTAACGAGCTCGGCGCTGAGTTAGGATCCAAACTTGCCCGCTCGCGCCGCCTGGCGAATGGTAGCGAAGCCAATACAAGCCGGAAATACCCTGTCCGCTTGTGTGACAAGTGGACGCCGATGAACGTTGCGCATCGGCAGCCACCCTCGAGCTCATGGTGAAGCGTGGCCTTTGTTTCTCATCGATTTCGCTGAAGTCGTCACCTAGCGGGCGAGCTCTGGGCCATTTGGACGTGAGGAAAAGGTCAAACGGAAGCGACTGCGCGAATGGACGTCAGCCTGCTCCAGTCCGCCAAGCCAGTTAGCTGCGACCAGAGGGACTAGGCTTGGTCGCAGTCCCACCTGGCTGCCTCGGCTTTGGAGGGTCAGGTGAAGCTTGCGCTCGCTAGGTGGCCGAGAAGCTTTGCCGATGGTCCCTCTAAAATGCCCTGCTCCTGCTCTAGGGCCGAGCTCGAGGTCTTTGCACGCTGCCTCTATGATTGGAGTCGGGCCAGAGAGCAAGGAGCTGGAGTTGGAGCCCCCAAAATAGAAGGGGTTGGCATTGGGCTCTGGTTGGCCAATTGCACCTGGAGGACCAATTGCGGCCGTGATTTTCAGGTTGCAACGTTGCACTGACACACGGGCGGGCGTGCTCACGCACGCACAAACGCGTTCGCCATCAGGCCGAGTACAGACGGACACCCGATCGGGCTGGAGCGCTCACCTTTCGCTAGCATTGGCACTGCCGCTAGACGGCGGCCCCGTCGCTGGCCGGTCCTCTGTGCGCCCTATCGGCCGGCGAGTCCATGGTTCTTGCTGGCTCCGAGATGGCGGCGCACAGCGAGCGAGCGCAAAGTGCTGGCGAGTTGGAGGCGCAGAGCGGCTGCATTAGCAGAGGCTGGCCAGCGGCTGGCGATCCGATCTGATCTGGCGCACACGCTCGCTCTTTGGTCGCCTGGCTGGCTGGCCGAGCCGAGCGAGCCTATTGGATGCGCAGCACAGCGCGCCAGAGCATTTCGGCATGAATAACAAGGAGTTGCTGCTGCTGTCGCCGCTCTTGCTGCTGCTGCTGCTTCTGATCCCGCTGGCACTGGCTGTGGCGGCGCCACTGCTGCTGCTGCCGACGACGACGGCGACGGCGACGGCGACGTGAAGGCATCGGAGCCAGCAAAAATTTGCCAGCCCGACGATCCCTGAGCGCAGGCAGCAGCGGCGGCGCTGGCCCGCTAAGTAATACAGCCAACGACCAGAAATAATAATTGCCCGCCGCCAATCTTGGATTGTCGACATGTATTATTATTATTCTTATCGCCACCATTATTATTATTAGCATTATCAAAATTCACACCGGCACCCAGGACACGTTGCAGGCAGGAACAATTCAGGCCGCGCTTGCAACCAAAGCCCATGCGCTCGCAGCTCCAAGCCGCCAACCGAGAGGGAGAGAAAGCAACCTGGACAACTAGCATCGAGTTGGCCCCTTTTAGTCGGGTTAGCCTACTGGCCGACGTCTAGCTAGTGGCCGTAATGTTTCTTCAAAATTTAGCCACTAAATCATATTATAATTCTAGCGGAACATTTGTTGTCAACACTAAAACGTGTTGACAGTGACTAAAACTAATTGTTGCATCAACGCCAATATCACTCTCCTTGCAATCGAGCCAGACAACGAGCACACTCAGCTGCTAAGAGGAGGAGCCTCCCCTAAGAATCCATCTTCACACCCGAAAGATAACGCAACTCAACCTCAAGCTCCAATTGTTCAACCTCAAACGAAACCCAATCTCCCATTCGCGCCAGCAAACAAACAAACAAACGCCCAGCCTCCTCCTCTTCCTCAAACGTCATAAACTTCTCCACCACCTACATGAACTTCAACCAGTTGACTGCCGCTGCCGCTGCTGCAGCAGCCGGCAACCCTAGCAACCTTAACATGAGCAGCTTCACCACCGCTGTCTCAAACATCCTAGCCAATAGCAATATCGATCTAAGCCAGCTTGCAAGTTTAACTGGTCAACTGGGCCAGTCGGCCATGAGCGCGGCCATCCAACAGCAGCCAGCTCCAACGTCGCGCCAAAATCTACAGCAGGCGCACCACCATCGAGCTCTGAACTCGACAGCCTCCCTCAATTCCAGCTCACACTTACCAAGCTCCATGTCCAACCTACAAAATGCCGACACGCAAGCCGCTGTTTCGGTCGCAGGCCTACCGGCGTCCATTAGCAACTTGACTAGCTCAGCCTTGGCCAATTTAGCCGCCGGTACAGCCGCTGTCCATCAGCCAACAGCCCACAGCGGCCGAGCATCCATACAATCGGCCCACCATCGCTCATCCTCAGCCTCAAACCACCATCATCACAATCATCATTCTTCTACTCAGCTCACAGCGGCCCATCAATCGACAAGCGCCAGCAAAAGCTTGGCCGCCCATCAATCTCAAAACACCATCCACCACCGTCATTCTTCACATAATACACATAATTCTTCCTCATTGAGCAACCACAGCAACAACAATATCAGCAACAACGCCATCAATAACAACAGCAACAATGATAATAGTATGATCATTAACAACAGCATCAACTCATCGCAAATTATTATAGCAACAAATAATTCAAATTCAATTACGCCACCCAAATCATCAACCTGTTACAGAATTGGAGATTGTATATACTTTGAAACGTCACCAACATTGCCTTTACAAATAGGTAGAATAGATGAAATATGCAAGAATAGTGGTGATAGTATTGAAGTAAAAGTTGTGGTATTCTTTAAAAGGCGCGATATATCCAGCTCGCTCATGACACTGGCTGACAAGTATCAATATGATGAAAATCAAGAGGAAGAAATTAAACAAATGTCGGAGAAGGAGAAGCATCTACTCAAGCAACGAGAATTGTTTTATTCTCGCCAAATTGAGACTATACCCGCCTCATCAATAAGAGGCAAGTGCACCGTGCAGTTGTTAAACGAGAGCGAATCTTTGGCTTCATACCTAAACAAAGAGGACCACTACTTTTATACGCTGGTCTATGACCCACAACAGAAAACAATTTCGGCTGATAGAGGCGAAATCCGGGTTGGACAGCGCTATCAAGCTGAGGTCCAACCAGCTACATCGTTTTGCCCTCAAGCTGGAGGTGATCCAGCTGATCCAAGAGACTTGAGTCAAATGGAGACACTCGTGTACACACCAGATCATAACTTAACCGATGATGATATTAACAAATTCTTAACTATTGCGAAATCAGTTGGAACGTTTGCACGTGCGCTCGACTGTAGTAGTTCCATTAAGCAACCAAGTTTGCATTTAACAGCGGCATCGGCCTCACGTGATGTGACTTTATTGTATGCGATGCAACTGCTACATCAAAACAATTACGATTTGGGTAAGGCCGTTTGTGCTCTAGTGCCTTCTACTGGACCAGTGCTATGTCGTGACGAGATCGAAGAATGGACTGCTGGCGAGGCCACGCTTTTTGAAGAGGCGATTGAGAAGTATGGACGAGAGTTCGGTGATATACGCCAAGATTTTGTAAGTACCAGTCTGCAAACATGAGTCTAACCCTAACAACCCCTCAGATCTTCTTCAACATATCTTGGGTATCCTTTGAGACCTATGATTGAAAACTGAGGCATAACAAATTCACTTTCCCATGCATGCACTGTTTAGCACCTAACTTTACATGAAATTATGGGTGAAACAATTCTATTCTCACAACATCCTTATAGAGGCCTCCAAAATCATCTGCTAACCCACTCGTTACCATCCAAATCCATCCACAGCTTCCATGGAAAAGTGTAAAAAATATTGTAGAATATTATTACATGTGGAAAACTACCGACAGATCGATCAATCAGAGGAGGATGAAAGCTTTAGAGGCTGAGAACAAGGTTTCCGTATTATATATTACCGATCCGGAGAATGAAATGAAGAAATCTTCAAATAATGTTTCGACTGCCTCTGGTTCAGATATGAACAATTTCGACTCGGGAAAATTACGTTCGCTTAAGCGACCACAAGAATCTGATGAATCTTCTTTGAATTCATCCCTAGAGAACCCCAATGCTACATTGAAACGACGTCAAGTTACTGAACCCAAATTATCTGCACACGTTGCATGTCACACTACTCCTGGGGAAAATCTTAGGTTTATTTCTACAAAGAGGCATAAATTGCTTAGGAGGGGAATGATCAACCGAAAGCAGTTGCGGCATCTATCGCGCCGTCCTTGGGAACGGCGAGAAAAGTCGAGAGCTTGACTTTACCAAGATGAAGGGCCTCGTTCTTCTGTAATGATATTTTAAATAAATCGGATTCCTCATTCGCAACCAAGTGATTATTAACACGCTTTTGGTTACTACTAGCCATCTTGGGGGTGTTCCTCATTATGGTATAAACTTTGAGTGATTTGTCGTCTTGAAATTCTATGTCACCGTTCTCGTACACGAATATCGATCCAACTTTTGAGCTGTCCCCATCCTTGCAACGCTCCACTGTTTCTTTAGGCAAACGAATCAGATGAAACGTTTGCTCGTCGCCCGAATCTATTAGCGATGAATCCATTTGTATCTAGATACCGACCGACACAGTTTTTGATACAAGTCTCTTGCTTGGACTCCAATTTGCTACCTGGCTTCTCGATGCACTTTTCAAAGCACTGGGCATTCAACTTTCTAATTTGAGCCTCTATTTGTGACTTGATTTGAGCATTTACTATGAATTCCTTCAACTCGGGATCGAGCTTGTCCAAGTTGGCCTCCGTGGGGTCCAATGCCATAGTTTAACTCGAGAACCTTCGGTTTTACTGATGGTTTGGTTGTCTGCAAAGGGACCAGAGGATAATAAGTAGAGAATGAACATTTGAGGAGCCTATGTTTTCACGAAGCATGCATGAGTTTACGTCCGAGCCCGATCTTCGTTCATGGGGGCCACACGCGCGGCACCCTTCGCAATTGCGCGAGTGGCGCGTAGATTTGATTCTCGCCAGAAATGGTTCATCATCTTTCATCTTATGGGAGGGGGATCGACTCATCGGTGGCTCTAGCTCCAGCTTGTCAGTCTATCCCGGTAAGCTATTGGAGCTTCTAGTGCCCCCGGTAGCGCACTTCACTGTCTAGCTTCTTCCAACTCGCTGGTGACCACTGAACTTTACTTCCTCAAATGCTCGTTTTGGTTTGTTCGACAAAAGAATATCAACTAAGAGATGAATGCTCACCAATCTAGGCTCGACTCTCCGAATTGAGGGCGGCAGCTGTGACACTGAATCCTGGCTTTAATCTGGAAGTTTGTTCTTTCGTTCGCTCAAGGAAACTTATCGGACAATGATGTATATCGACTGTCAGGAAGTCCATTTATACAACGAGCAAACAAAGCGCCAACTTCCGATCCGCCTGCGCCTGAGGTCAAGGAATAAATCTCTCGGCCAGAAGGGCTGTTGTAGGCCATACTTTGTGTGGGATCGTTTGCAAAACTGGGCTGCCGCGACAAACAGTCAGCTCAAAGTCAAACCTGAGAATGGTGTTGGTTTTGGGCTCAGAGCGAGGCTCGACTCTCGAGTTGTTTGCGCAAGGGGCCCGAAAGGAGACCTCGTCTTTCAATTGCGTGTTTCAGTTTGGCCGTCGCCCTGAGAACTCCGCAAGCTTTCACTCGAACTCTGTCCGCGAGGAGGGGCTCGCGGCGGGGGCAGCGGATTGGAGGTTTGATCGGCGGTCGCAATTTGCAAGCGTTGCGTACCGTTACGAACATTAGCAGCCAAGGATCGGCGCACAGCTTGAGCCTCCAGTCTGAAGCTAACGAACATGTGTTTGAACCAATCGAGCATGTGCATGAGTTTATATAGGTCAGGGGGTAGATATGGATTCGCCTTGAGGGGCGCATGAGCAGTCTGCAAATGCGCAAACCTCTGCGCTTCGAGCAAGTGTCTTGCACTTGTTCTCAGCCTGAGACGAACTCGTTCTGTCTAGATCATACTCTCACAACGAGCTGCCGAGCTCCATTCGAGAGCCCTTGTATCAAGCGTTTCGAGAGGCCCACAAGAGGAGTGGATCGAGCGCACGCTTAGAATTTGGCGCCCATGTTTGTTTCAAAATTGGAACAAAATGATGAAGGATTGCGCCTATCGAAACGTTATGTCAGCAAGCGGAAATCTGGCTGGCCAAAATGTGAGCATCGCCTTCAGCGAGCACCAATCCGAGAGTTGGCAAGCGACGGGCGAGCGAGAGCACCCACTGGTTCGAATTGACCAGCGAGAGGAGTCCAACGGGAAGGCAACACCGGGCGAGACGATGAGCCTCGGGAGAGGGATGGCAGGCAGGCGGGAGTCTGGCGCGGCCGGACTACAGCAGCAGCAGCAGCAACCACAACAACAGCAGCAATCACATCAGCCATACCAAGGCAACGCAAACTTGATCCACAACTATCAGCAAAATCACTACAACTATCAAGAGTATGGCGGCGGAACTGTAAGCAGCAATGCCAGCGCCCATGACCACTACGAGGCCTGTGCGACAGGTTCACCTGGTGACCAGCTTCAGCTCCAGCGGCAGCGTCTCCGCTCGGCTGGCCAGCAGAATGAGGAGCTCCTTGGCCAACGGCAACAGGAGGAACAGATGGGCGCGCTTGCGACCACTGCGGCACCCCAAAGTGGTCAGCACGAGGCAGGTTTGCTGGCGAGCGAGTGGCAAAGTCCTTTCGAATTGAGCGAGCGAGCCTATATAAGCGCCTACCAGCACCAGCCAAGCCAGCACCTACAACACTACGCAACGAACCAAGAGCACCACCATCAGTATGGCGCCAGCAACGCCACCGCCGTCGCCGCCGCTGCGAGCCACCACCAGCACCACCAGCACCATCACAGTCAGCTGATGCACCCTGGCTCGGAAAGGATCCATGGCCGGCACCAGATGCTTTGCCTCCCCATCGGCGGTTACTCGGGCGCTGCCGCCGCCGCCGCTGCAGCAGCGGCTGCCGCTGCGGCCGACACCTCCGGCTACAACTCGGCTGCCGCCCTTTACAGTAGCTACACAGTCAACATGCTCCACCAACAGACTAACTGCCACCAGCAGAGCCACCTGACTCAAAGCCCACAAGCGCAGCACTTGTACCACCTCCAGGAGCCCCAAGAGCAGCAGGCGATACGGCATCACTCCATCTGGCCTCACCACCATCACCACCACCCTCAGCTGGCCGCAACAGCCCGCGATTCGCTGGTCGAAGGTCATGGCTCTGTGACGAGTGGTCAGCAGTTGGAGAGTCATGCTGCCCAGAGTCAGGGGCAGCAGCAGCAGCAACTCTTGCTGCAGCACCAACTTCACTCAGGCTCAAACCAGCACCACTTGCGGCCAGTTCAAGGCGATGAGGCCATCTCTGCCAGCCTGGTCCAGAAGGGGGCAGTGCAGGTGCAGGCAAAAGTGAGCGTGGTTCAACTGGAGCAAGGCGCGCAGGTTCGCGAGCTCAAACTGTCGCCCGATGGAGCCCGTTTGAGCGGCCAACCAGGCCAGCAAACCCCCGCACTGAACGGCTCCCCGCCAGCCCCCTCGCCCTCCTCAAGCCCGCAATCGTCCTCCTCACCCTCCTCCTCCTCCCCATCCGCCTCCTCCTCCTCAGCCTCAACTCGCGCCTCCTCAGCCGGCGCTCCCTCCACAAAATCCTACCCCCCTGCTCCAAGCGGACCCACCGGTGCCCATAGAGGCGACTGCAAACCGACAGTGGGGGCGGCCGCCATTGCGGCTCCAAGCAGGAGGATCTGCGGCGCCCGCCAACAAGCGCTCGTCCTGGCCTCGCAACCAGCAAGCCGGCGCGCAAATGGACGCCGGCCAACAGGCCCAGAGCAACAAAATCGCAGGCAAAACCCGAAATGCGCCACCAACAGCTCGAGCCACGAGGGCCCAACGAACAGTTCAAACTCCATCTGCGAGGACTCAACCTACAGGGATGCGGACATAAAGCATACGAGCACCCACATTCAAGTGAGAAACCACAACACTGGCCACTACGTGGAGTTAACAAATAAACAGCTGATCGAGTATTCGGTGCGCCAACTTAACAAACTGGTTGCCGGCTTCCCCAGGGACACCGTCCACAAGCTTAAATTGCGCCGGCGGACGCTCAAGAATCGGGGCTACGCTCAGAATTGTCGCCACAAGCGACTTGACCAGAAGAACAAGCTTGAGAAACAAAACGAGGAGTTGAGGAGGGAAAATACGGACTTACGCGAGCGCTTGAGTCTGTGTATCCGCCAGCTAAACCTTCTCAGACAGCAGCAGGTTGACCAGACCGGCTTGGAGGTAGCAGCGGCGGCTGTGGCAGCAGGTGAAGCCGGTCCTCACCTGAGGCAACGCGAGCAGGTTGCGTTCCAGCCTTGATCAAGTTGTATTCTGTTCTGTCCTGTTCTGTTCTGTTCTGTTCTGTTCCCCCTTTCAGTAAAGTTAGCCCAAACTAACTGGGCAAACAAAACTAACTGGCGCGCTCAAACTTTGGCCTGGCCGGCGTTTGGATGGGAGGCAGTTTGCCTCGAGAGTAGTGGTGGCGCTTTGGCTGCAATTTGGTGGCCGGAGAGCATTGGATCCAATCTAGTTTATTTACATTCAACTCAACCTTTCGCATCTATCGCTCTCCCCCTTCCAGAGGATTCTGAACCAAACGCAATCCATCGGGCTAACTCCACTGATACCCATGACGATGACTGGCCGTTTTTAGCCCAAAGGAAGTTGGATTTGGAGCCAACGTTGGGCCGGCAACGTTCGACGACAATAATAATTTATCCGAAAATTGCGGCCCCAAAGGGCGAGTGATATGCAAATAGGCGGCCAATGGGCGAGCAATTTATCCGCAGTCACGAGGCAAAGCGGGCAAACTTAACTGCTCACTTGCGGCCAGTTTGGTTGCGGCCACTTCCGGCAACACGGCCGCCAGCCAGGGGAGCCTCTGGTGCCGAAATCAAGTCCACGGAGGGGGCCGCGCGCTGTCTGCGAGCGAGCGAGCGAGCGCCCGTCTACCTGGCCGGCGGGAGGCGAGGGCGGCCGAGTGGACATGCGAGTTGCATTAGTTGAGCAAACATGGGCTCGTCCGGCTGTGTTTAGTTTTCAAACCTTAAGCTGGAGAGACTTCGATCTCTCGCCTCCACTCTCGCTAGTGTAGCCCCCCCCGATCATTTGTCCTGAAAACTGTCATTGGCCTGCGGTTCAGAATATCCAACTGTCCCTCCAGCTGTCAGCGCTCGCTCGCCCTGAACGCAACCATTTGAATAAACATAAATCATTGCTTGGCCAACTCTTCCCCTTTCACCTAAGGCCATGCGGCCACGCCTGCCACGAGGCTCAAGCTGCTTTGGCGCTCGGAGGCGCCCGAGAGAGCGAGAGATGGCCGTTCAGTTGTCGTCGCACTGGATCTGGGCCGGATTAATTGGCGATTGGAGGAGCTCGAATTAGAGTTTGCTTGGCCCATGTTTGGGCCAGCCCAAGAGCGGCAATTTATCACCGGTGGAAGTGGGATGCGAGCGGACTGGCAGGAGAACAATATCATTGCAAACGATCGATCCATCAGACGATGGTTGGCGGGCTGCTCGCGCGCGCGCCCTCCGCCAAGACCGCTCGCCCGTTCCGATCTATAAGCGGAACTAGCGCGGCCCCAGCCTATAGTGGGCGCGAATCTGGACAAATTAATCAGAGCGGAGGGCGATGCTCCATTTGCGCGCCAACCAAGCGCCACCCTGCTGCTGCTGCTGCTGCTGCCGCCGTTGTTGTTGTTGTTGTTGGCGGCGGCGGC
>ENA-UOVY01000167-UOVY01000167.1-plant-metagenome-genome-assembly--contig:-NODE-167-length-41037-cov-612.169928_pt1 | contig 41037 bp, 31 predicted proteins | sample MGYA00249840_ERZ761561 | MGnify/ENA primary metagenome ERZ761561 (study PRJEB28882, sample SAMN05720143) | plant metagenome | isolation source: Guanajuato, Mexico | place: Mexico:Guanajuato, Mexico...
CCCAAAGTAAGCGCAAGCCAATTGCGATTTTGTTATTAGAGGAGTCTCGCTTTGCGCCCTTCCGCGGCCGCCAATGCATAGGCGCTCCTCGCGGCTCGTCTCGGCGGCCTCCAGGTCGCCCTGACCAGCCGGCCAAGTTTTTTAAATCACAACCCTAACCCCCCCCCCACTCTCAACCTGCCTCGGAACCTCGAAAATCCTCAGCGAGAACAAGCAACCAACAGGGGCGGCCTGAACTAAGCCGAACCAAAATCTCCCCGCGAGCTCGATGGAGCCCAGAGGCGCGCTCACTCCTCGAGGGCGGGCGAACAGTTTGCTCCAATTGGCCGTGACTAATTCCACTCCAATCCCATGTTACCTGGCCGACTCGCTCGCACTCAGGCAAGTTTGCCCGCCTCCAAACACAGTGCAGCCCACTGCTGTGCGCCGCCGCCGCCGCTCCCGTCCGCCTTGGCTGTCAATATTCACCAGTCTTGTTTCGCGTCTCTCTCCCAACGATCTAATTATGCTGACATCGATGCCAGCCGGGGTGCAGGCAACCGGCGGCCAAGTTGCGCGCTTGCTCGCCTCCGTTGAGACACCCTCGAGCTTGGCGGGCAGCAAGGGGGGGGGGCCAGCGGCGGCGGTTGCAATCTGTTGAATGGACGGAGCCTCCGCGCGCTGATCCCAGGATAACGGGGTGCATGTTTGCGCGCGGACAGCACACGATTGGAGGCATTGTTCGCGCGTCCAAGCGGACGGCCAGATTAGGATCGCGCTCCTGGCGGCTCATTGTTAGCCTTTGCACCTTTTGCTCGCCCGTCTCGAGCGCGCTTGTCTCTCTTTGTTGTCAATCTGTTTGCTTGCTAGCTTACGCTTACGGGGCCAAGTTTGCGGGCCGAAACGACATCTCGCAAAGCTCGATCAGGTGTTTTATTGGCCTCTGTTGCGAGCTTGCGCGCATGTTGTTGTTGAGCCCTGGTGGCGCCGCTCGAGGCTAGAGGCCGCAACTGGAAGCCTGCCGTTGGCCTGCCTTGCGCCCGCTGCTAACGGTTGCGGCTTTGGTGCGAAAGTGGCCCATTCAGCGGGGCGAGCGCGCAATCGTGTGCTCGCTCGGCCGCTATTTTGAGCTGCGGCTCTCGACGAATGCGCTCGCTGTGCGCAGAGCACCTTGCTCCTGGGCGGCGCCACAAACTCGGCCGCGCCTAGGCCCGTTCGCGCTCTCTGCGCAATGCAACCCTCGCGCCAGTCAGGTTAGTCCTCGCCAGCTCAAACTCTGGAAGCCAACGGGACAAACACACTGTTGTCGCTCTGCAACAAGGAATACATCATAACTTGACGAGGAGCGCCAGGTGAGCTGGATCCATTTAAAGCGCGATCTATCATCAGGCGAGCTTGAAGTGCAAAAGTTGCCAGCTGAATGGGGCGAGAGTTGAAAGTTGCGGGCAAAGATTTGGAGCGCCAACAGGAGCAGCTTGGTGGCGAGCTTGTGGATGCGAGCGCGACGTTAGAGGAAGTGGGGCGAGTCCATTGTTGGCAGTCGTAAGTAGCGCAATCAAGGATTCAAGCGCCACAGCAAGCGGCGCAAGTGTGCGAATGTTATTCCGCGCAAACACAATGAGAAACTAACCATTGTGGACCAACAATAAGCTGCCGAGAGAATTAACAGGCGCAACTAAACTTGGCTCGACTTGGCCCAAACTGGCGGCCAAACTTCCTGGCCGGATTTGGCAACTTGAAGTGGAGCTTGGCGGGCGTGACAGGCGGGCGGCAAGGGGAGCCAAGTCAAGTGGCCTCCCCACTCGTCCATCGTCCGCCTTTGCGGCTCTCAGGCGGCCGAGCAGCGCAGGTTAAGTGGCCAGTGTCCTGTTGGCTCCCATTGGATTTAGATCCGGCCGCGCGCAACACTCACACTCACACAGATGGAACAGTTGGCGCCCAGCCGACGACACGAGTTTGGAGGCGGAAGTTGGCGGCGGGCGATGCGCGAATAAGATGGCCGCCGGTCGAGAGGGGGAGCAATTAATGGGATGCGAGAGGCGAATGTGCGGCTTTGCGAGTTTGAGCGCAAGTTCAGAGGCGAGCCAAAGTTCATGGCTTGCTGAACGGCTGGTGGGATTTCCTTTCAATCAGGGGCAGCTGGCGCGCTGGCCTCCACTTGCCAATATCAACATCAAACAGAATCTGAAAAACAAGGAGCCTTCCACTGGAAGCGAGCGGAGTTGAGCCTTGGCCACATAGACAGTGGTGGCTTCGGCCGGCAACCTTTGGGCCAAGTTTACTCAAGCGCGGCTACAGCTTGCCCAGTGACGGCGCCAACGCAGACTGCGGCGATAGCGACCGCAGCAAAGTTGTGCGAGCAAAACTTTGGCCTCCAATGAGAGGAGTGAATTGTTGGGGGTGGCCGATGGAGTGAGAGGCCGAGAGGGGGCGCGCGCTGAACGCGGACGAGCCTTGGCGCTCTGAGCGAGACTCTTGGCCTTCCGAGATGGCAGGCGCCCAAAACTCGGTGTCGTCAGACACTCGAGAGGGAAGCGCGAGCTGCCACAACGCTGTGGGCGGACGCGACTCTGGCTTTAGGGCTCAGTCTGCCGCTTGTAGCAACAATGACAACAACGACAACGCCTCAGCCAGCAGTATTAATGGCGGAAACTCGGCCGCAAGGGCAACAAACGCGCGACCTCTCATCCTGATCACCGACTCAAGCTCGTCATCGCGCCAGTTTTCCGCCTCAGGAAGGGAAGGGCTGCAGTCTGGCCGGGAGGCGAGTGGGTTTGATTTCAATGGAGGGCGCCAATGGGAGGATGGAGAGGAGGAGAGGGAGGAGGAGGAGGAGGAGGAACAAGTGGAGGAGGTTGATGGCATCAGCTACCGGATAGTGGCGGCCGTCACGAAACCTGCAGAGCGAGCGAGCGGAAGTGGCGCAAGCAGACAGGCGAGCGAGCAGCGAGATCTGGCCAGCATGGAGGCCGCAAACAAAGCAAATCGGCCGCCCTCAGCCAACAACAACAACAACAGCAACGACGACGACGACGTTTACAAGCAGAATGAGCAGCGGCCGGTAGTGCGCGCAAACAATGACACAGCCGCGGGTTTCAGGGGCGGCATTCAGGCGAAACTCAGCTCTGTGCGTCGCCGCTCCTCTACCTTCGTTTCAAATCTGCTCCACTCAAACACCCTCCACCAAGACCCAAAAACGGACCACACTCAGGCGAGAACCCGCCGCCTATCTATCTATGAGATGACCAAGAGTCCGCCGCCAGAGACAAGTCTTGAAATCTATCTTAGCGAGCGGAGAAGGTCATCAACGATCTCCTCTAAACATGTCCAACAGCAATTGGAACAACAATCGACCTTTCAAACAAATTATTGTCAGCGGCAACAGTACTTCAAGGATTTAAACCAGAAGCTCATCAATCATGACCGAAAACTGTTAAACGTTGTTGCTAACCGGGGCCAAATCCATAGGCACAGTGTAGATATTGCGCAATTGCCGCTCAATTTAGCCCAAGCCAAAGCCTCCAAAGCTTCCGCAGATAGAAAGGCAACCGCAGAAACGGCCGGAATTGGACTCAAGTCCGGAGTTATTGATGAGCGAGATAAATCAAATCAGTTGGCCACAGCAATCAATCAATTTGAACAAAAGCAAGCTGCAATCTCGCAACAGGAAGCGGGCGAAGACCCGTTGGGCCAAACTGAAAGGCTCAGGCGATTGCATCAGCCTGCCTCTAGTGGCCGTCAAGTTCTAGCGCCAAGTGGTTTGCAGGAGCAGCGTGTTAGAACACTCATGGGTAAGTGAGGTCAAGTCTTGATCGAATCGATCATCTCGAGTGGATTCTATATTTGGATAAAGCTTGCGGTTCCGGTCAAGTTGGTCAGAAGTTTGTCTAACTTCATGCATCGCTGAGCCTGCGGGCCAATTGAGTTCATCGCTCGCAAATGATGAAACTGGCCATCAAGTTTGATGGCGAACGATTGTCTTTGGCCTTTATGTCGCTAGATTGCATCATAAGAATTAGGATGGCTCAATTAATCTCTCGCCTCTCGCTCGCTCACTTCTTAAGCTAAGTTCTTCATCTAAATCAAATTAGCGGCAATTGTAAACAATATGCGCGCGATGTAGGAACCATTTTCAACACGAGGTTTAGTCTAGACAACTATCGTGGCGACATCTCGTGTTGGCCCCAACGAGTTGTTTGAACCCGGGCAACGCTAGATGGCGCCAACTCTGCAGAGTGCACCCATCGTAGATTTGTGCGTAATCCACGAGTAGGCTGAACATCCTCTGCCCGATCCAGATCAGTCTTATCAACTGGGTCCGTCTCAGGTAGATCTCTGAGACTTTTTGCCCATCTCATTACGTCGGTTCAAGCTGTTCCTCGTGGAACAATCGATCACTTTGCAGCGATCATCCTAGCCAAAGCTAAAAACTGCGCTACGTGGACGCGCTCAAGTCAATTCAGCTGAGTGGGCACCAAAGGAGTTCTTATAGTGCGACTGGATTGATAACTGTGACGCGGAGAGCCGTTAGCCCACCGCTGGTGCAAATGACCAAGGCTAACAGATAAGCATGATGGACCCGCAAAAAAATACACAATCTCGTCTCTCTCCCTTCAGCTCCCCAGTCTGTCCCTACTGAGTATCTCTAGGGGTCGTGAGAGAAGATCATACTCTCGATTTATCAATGATCGGCTGGCGTTTATTCGTGCCCGTTATGCGAGTGTCTATCATCATTGTACGGGGTTGTGCTGCTGGTTCGTCGGCTAGCAAGCGTGCTAGAGCTCATTTAAGCGGCGCCAGGAATTGGTTATCGAGCTCAGAGGTGCGGCTACATTGCTAGGGTTAACTAAATGAAACAAGCTAAGAGCCCGGAGTTCTTGGCAAGTTCAACGTAGAGTTAAATCGACAACGCCCAATGTAAATGAAAATTTTGCGTCAAGGTAGATTGTGGGCGCTTGCTGATAGGCTTCAAGTTCATTAGGGTGAGCTCTTGTTCTGATTTACCGATTGAGGAGTGTCAGTCTGAGTGGGGGGTCTGTTAGCCGTGCGCAACGAGCATTACACGGCCTCCCAACTATCACCAGACCACCTGGCTATGTCGGCCATCGTTCCTACCACCATCGCCTAGATGAATGTATCAGGCAATTCGGTCCAATAGACTCGGTTTTGAAAGAGCAACTGATGAATAATCGCTCTCCGAATTTGGGCGATCCTCTACACTGCGATGCCAACTCCATCCTCCAGCTGAACTACAATAGTTCACGGGACGTAATAAGCGTCTTGGTAGCGGCAGAGCGTCATAGAGAAGCTAGTATAAAAGCTTAGGCTCGTCCGTTGATTGCTAACGAGGTTAGGGGTTCGGTTGTAGGCTATCCGGCTCTAATACTATCAGTGCAGAAATTCCGTATTAACGCTCTGGGTCAGCAAAGCTGTGGACCAGCAATGTTGGCGCCAAGACAGCCGAGTTGAGCTTGTCATTGTTAACTTGTGCGCTAGTTTGATTGACGACGAAACTAGGAGGCCAAACTAATTTGATGATCGTGGGGCCGAGTTTGCGCGATCTTCGTGCCAGATAACATTGGTTTGGCTAGAAACGGCTCCTAATTTGGGGTCGAAATGGCAGACGATGAAAGGGTGGGATTGTTTGGATCTGCGCGTTGGCCATAAGTTCTTATCGCAGATCCTGGACATTCTCGATCTTTTGGCTCGCTGTCTTTTGTGCATTTAACTTTGGGCTCAAAACTCGCCGAGAATCGAGCCCAATTCCACCAGCTGTTCTAGCTCCTCTGTGTTCCTATAAACTAAGGCCAAGACAACAATTTAGGGGACGAGTTTATGTTTACACGCTTATAAACTGGCCACTGGAAGGATGCAACCCATCAGATGTCCATCTGTTCGCGACCAGATTGCAAGGATCGATCCCTTATCCATTAGCCTGGCCATCATTAGTACGAGCGAGCGAGCTTGCTTTCGGCAGGAATCCTCCCTCCAATGAGCTCAGATGGCCGATTAGTCTTGAACGCCAGCTCACTGTGCGGGTCCCGCAAAATCCTGGCCGTTTATCCGGTTGCTTGACCGGCCTGACGCTGTCGCCCAGAGGCCTTCCTAGATCTGTAGCCAGCTAGCCAAGCACTCCTGCCGCTAGAAGGGCGGATGCGCTTTTTGAGGCCAGAAGACGTGGCCATTGTTCACCCTAGACATTGTGTGCCGCACTCACTCTTGCACTAGTTTTGTCTATTCGGCGCCAAATTCATTACAATCAGTAGTCAAAGTATGCGCACGGATGGGTTCTAGTGTTGGCGAGCGGAAGTGATGGAAGCATTAGTGGCAAAACCACAATCATGCAGCATGAATTTTAATCTGCTCGAATGGCCCTCAGGCCGAATGCTGGTCGCGTCCCTATGAGCCAGATGTCAAGTATCGTCCGCATCTCCACTCGCTACACCAATTAATCTCCCAAAATAAGCACCTCAGTTTGGCGTCCCTTGTTGTCACAACGAATCCAATGATGTAGCTCGAGTTTGGAGAGGGAGAGAGAGACAACTTTCGCAAGAAGAAACTAGAGTTTCAACTCTAACGGCCATCCAATCTTCCACGGGGGTCCAAATTTTTGCCATCCCTGAATGCGGAACGAATTGTCCCACTCGCAATCTATCTTAATCAAATACGAACACTTGAGGGCCGATTTTATCGCATGTGCAGTCGTAATGGTGAGCTTCGGTTGTGACTGTTTGTTGTTCCAAGGGCCAACTTGTCTCATCGTGCTTAGGCTTTAAAACGCTTTTGTTCCGTTTACTTGCAATCCAACAGAGCGCGTAGAGCTGGTTGAATTGTTCAAGAGGCAGTGCGTTCAGTTTCTATCCACTTAGATCGATTCTGCCAAGGAGAGTAGGGAAAACAATAGCAATCAGGAGAAACCTCGAGACATCCGAGCGAGACTCGAGAGATTGATTGGCGGCTAAGATCACGAGTTGGCCTTTGCGAGTCAGCAAATAGTCTGCAAACTCTTCCAAGATAGACTGTCACCATGGTATCCCTTCAAAACTTATTTGCCGCCTCCAGTGACGCCATCTCGTGCACATGCGGATGGTTCCTAAACTTGAAAGCCACTGGAGATTCTCTCGGCTAGAACGAAACGGATCCGGGTTGACTGGGCCGGGGCAACTGCTCGCCAGTTTGTCTCACCATTGAGTCGTGGAGCCTCACGAGTCATTACGAATGCCAGCTGGTTATCTCAGGGAGGCTCTTGCTTTAGTTTCCTCTGTCAATTGGATGCAACTAAAGGCGCTCAACACACCCTCCCCTTTCGGCCCTCTGTTCTGGTCTATCGCATGGAAGTCGCTATTTCGCCCTACGCTCACCATTCTGGTGCGGCCAAACATCTTGACCCTGAGGTTGGAAAGGGGCAAGATAAGCTTGCTGTACTCATGCGTGAAGATTGTCATTGAAAGTTTCACAGACAGAAGAGGGGCAAAACAACTTCCCTCATCTGGGCTCCTTCTAGACTAAACCTAAACGCTGGGACTCCATCTGCACTTAGTGGTCGTCTTGTTGTTAGCATCTGAAACTCGCGACTTCCGCGCTCTTCGACGTCGATTCTAGATTAAATTCGTTGGTAGACTCAGAGAAAAGTTATCTATCGTATCCTTGGCCTGGTGTCTGGGCTAAAATGTTCCCACAGATCCCCTAGTGGGCAACTATTTTATATGGACTATACGCTGCTTGATGGTGCTTTCTCGTTAGAGTTTCAGCTTCACGAGTGTCCATCTAGTGACTCAAGGTTCTCTTCTGGCCATTACATTAAGTCTTCCTGGTGGAGCCAAGTTTATGGGTCGCAAGCAACCTCGAACAGCTTGAGCGCGCTACCTCTATTGTGCGGTCAGCGCTCGCTAGATAAGACACAACATGCTGAACGCTCAAACCATACAAAATGTCTCGGAGAGAGTCGGAATCTTTGGCGGTGATATCGTGTCTTGAGAATGGTAAAGCCTCACTCTGGTCATTGTTCTCCAGCTTATGATAGTTAGAGTTTGCTTGAACCTATCCTCAGGTTGTGGAGTGGCATTCTGATTTGCTCCACTTTCCATGGAATGAGTTTGTCCCAGTTCTCTCTTGGCGTTCCATTGGAATTTGCATGAGCGAGGTCCGAGCAAGTGGAGATCTAACAAATAGGCTGAAGCAATCGGTGATCGATGGCTGCGAGTCAGTCTGCGGCCACCTTCAAAGGGCGCAAGTCTTGTGGATGGTGGCAACATTGGACCAGCCCATCTCAGTAGAAAATCCTAGGGTCGCGGGCATCGCGGTAAGAAGTCGACTTGCCTAACAATTCTCGTGTATCAAGTCTGGTCCAACCAAAGGCATCTCGCTCGTGGAACCCGGATTGTTCTGGTTTTCGGCTGTCAGGCACAATTTGCATGTCGGCCGACTTAGTGCCTCTACCAGCTCCTTGTTATCTTGGTGGCTAAGGCAAAAGATAGATTAGAGTGCTCGGACGCTGTAGAGCAAAATAGCAGCGAGGCCTCTGTCCTGTCTCCACCCTTTAAGGCCTAGTTTGTGATGCACCGAAGTTGTGTACATGTAGCAGCTGACAAACTTCATTGGAGGGATGGAGAGTGAGGCTTTTATTTGCACGCTTGATTTGTCCTCCCCTGTGTATCCATTTGAAAGCTCTTGCTGGCGAGAGCCGAATAGGAGACAAGGTTAAGATGGATGACGCTGGCCCCCTCGGCCGGACCAAAAGTGCAATGTCGACGTCGCCGTTGCCGCTGCTGTCTCCTCTCATCAATGGGAGCTTTGCAAGCGAGTTCAGCCGAGCAAATTACGATACCAGAAGCGTGGAAAGGAATTTTCCAATCGATCCAACACCCACGAGACCCTCTCGAGGATGCACCAAAAGCGAGCCCATACGGCTTATTACCTATTCGTCTCTCAGATCCACCATAACCAGACGAAACGAGCAAGTTTGCGAATATTTTCAACTGCTCCCATCCTCATCAACCTTGAGCTCCGCTCTTGTCGCTTGTTTGCAAGGGTCCTGCAAGAGTTGGCTCCCTCTCACGGGAATCGGCAAGGATATTTAGACTGTTGGATCCTCTTCCATTTCGTCCCTCAGAGGGTCCAATTCTAAAGCAGCGAAATTTATTCTTATATTTGGCCGTACGGTTGGCTGCCATCCCAATTCTTTGACAAACTTTTCCTTGCCAAGCCAGCAGAATGGCTCCTCTCCAGTTTCCTCAATTCTCGCTCGCCTCTGAGGGCGCAGTTTTGAGCTATTTGAAAATTGCTTGCCTCCAAACAATCTTGTCGCGCCGACAGCCGGACCCGCCCTCCTTGTGGGCGCCAAATCTCTTCCAGTGGCTGGATTTGAAGATGCAAAATTCGTCCATGTTGCTCGCGGCAGACCAATTGAGTGATGGATTTTGACCAAAGGTCTTGCGGTTGGATGGATTGAGACTGGACCAAGCCGCTTCGGCGCCATCTCTTGGGGTGCTCGAGCCTGAAGAGCTCGGTTTATGCGCTGCTTTGGCCGCATTTAGTTGGCAGTCTGTCCACCGATTGCGAGCTTGAGGCGCCAAACATCGATCCCCTCCAGTCGCCATCCGCACTGATTCGCGTCCGCGCGCCCAGTCGCAGCCACGGGGCGAGCTGGCTCCAGACGCCAAGCCGGCAACGAGCAAATGCCCGCCCGGTCCGGCTCGAATGCTCGCACGTACCTGCTCGGCACCACGCAAACAAAGCCCAATCAGCCCGAATGGAGACTCCGAGGCCAAATTGCAGGGTTAATTCTCGCTGCCCTTGGCCAAGCAGGTGGCGCGGCGAGCTCGCCGCTGCCGCCCAACGGGAAGGCTCGCGGCTAACAATGGACGCTGCTGATGCATGCGAGCGCCAAGTCGGTTAGACTTTACGCAAAACTCAGAGCTAACCTTGACGACAAAGCCGTCCAACTTTGCGAGCCCGCAGACGCGCGCCTACTCACACAATCTGGCCCACCGACCATCCGCTAACCTCCCATTAGTTGGCCAGCGCAGCCAGAAATCTTGCCGCGAGCCCGCGATCAGCCTGGCCACATAATGACCCTGTCTCGCCTCCTGCCTGCACTTAATGCTATCACAATTTCGCCTGATTAAAGCCCATGCGCGAGAGTTGGGGGCCCTTGGCGAATTTAATAATGAACCACCTCGCTGGTGCGGCCCCGCAAACGGGAGCCCATTGTGCAACAACCGACCCCCGTTTGCTCCCACGGGCGCCAAACTCCATGAGAGAGGGAGCGAGCGAGTCGCGGCGCTCGTGGGCCAAGACCGGCTCGCTCTGCGACCAAACTCTGAAAGCCGCCATGCTAATGATGGAAATCTCGGCCAACTCTTGGCCTATTGTTTTTCCAGCCAGCCTTGCGGCAGAACTGGCGAGCGAGCGAACGGATGGATGGACAGATGGGCCGGCGAGGGAGGCGCGAGCGCGTCTCAATCATGTTCGGCGCCAACACTCCTCGCGCAGTTCGCCGGCGAACGATTCAATTTCGCTAGCTTAGCGCGCGCATTCAAAGGGCCAACCAACACTAGTGGTCTGCTCGCGAGAGGCTCAACTCTCGGAGCTTGAGGGCGGCCCAGTGTGACAGGAAAGCCCGCGCGGCCAGCCAGTGCCCCTGTTCGCCCGCCACGAGGGTCGCAATGCTGTTTGCGTGCGCCTGGCGACGACGAGCACCGACATGGTCAGTGGCTGGCGCGGCCGCCCAGCTCGCCTCCTTGCGCGCATGCCCGCCGGCTCGAGGTGGCGCAAGGGCGAGTTTGTTCCGCGCTCCTCACTCCCCTTGGACACGCGTGCGCGCGCGCGCGCGAGGGGGCAAAAGGCGCAGCAATAGGATGGAAAGGCGCGGGGGAAAGTGGGCGACGCAGCATAAGCGGCCACTTGCGCTTGCATGTGGCGAAAGTTTCGTGCGCGCAACACTCCTTTTGACAACCAATTTGAGGCGCTATCATCATTGTTATTATTAGCGTTATCAATGCGCGCCAACGGTGCTCACAGTTGGGCCGGCGCAACGAGGAGCAGGGCGGGAGGCGAGTCGCGTTTTGCGAGTGAGGCGCTTAAGTTCGTGTCCATTGTGTTTGCCGGCCGGCCGGCCCGCAAGTGACGAGCGAGCTGGGGTTTGGCTTGATTTGATTTAGGCAAGTTGAGTTGAGTGGAGTGTAGCGTTTGGCTGAGCTGAGCCAAGTTTAGTTCGGCTGAGTTGCCTGCTGTGTTGGTTGCGCTGACGAATCAACGACGAACGAAAAGTGAGCCTGAGTCCTGTTTACTTTGCCCCTCGGTGGGCCAGCGCAAGTTGTCCGCGCTGCTCGCGGCCGGCAGCACGAGCGGCTAGCTTGGGGGGCCCCGGTTTTGGCCGGCGAATGGGCTGGAGGTTTAAGTTTTGCACAGCACTGGGAGCTGATGGGCGGATGGGTTGTGTGTGTGTGTGTGCGCGCGCTAGCTGAGAGCCCGCAAGCTGGCGGCTGGTTAAGCACTTTCAGCGAGATTGATTCGCGCGCATCAAGTTCAGTGGAGCAAGTTTTGCGCCTATTGTGGCCCATGAATTTGCCATGTTGAATTCGAGCTAAGATTGGGCCTATTCTTCGCTTGGCCCATTGGCGCATTTGAAGCGCGCGATCAGAGCGAGAGGGGCCCACGTTGGCCCAGCCAAGCCCAGCCTCAGACTCAGAGTGGGCAGCCGCAAGGGGTGCACAGGAGTTACAATGATGATGAGCGCCAAGCGTTGCGGCAAGTATTTGCAAGGGCGCACTGGCGAGCTGGCTGATTAGCCGAAGGCCGGCTGCCATGTTCGAGGATGGACCGCTGAGCAAGCGAGAGAGAGAGATGAAAGAGGGATGATTCTAGCGAGCCAGCCAACAGGCTTGCCAATCAACCTTTACTTGCAAATCAGCCCAAAGCGAATTTAAGTTGCCGTTTGCAAATCAAAAATTGAATTCAAACTTGATTCCGGCGTTCGCAAACTTGCCAGCGATGAGCTCCACCGACTCGTCAACATTCAATTTCAATACTCAACCCGTACAAAACCTTTCCAGCCAAACTAACCAAAATGATGCCAATCTCGCAAATCAAACCAACCAACAACAAATTGGAACGCGCAAACCGCTTGCCTTCAAACGAACCATTCACCTTTCGATCGACAACGATGACGCAATCTCGACCAACGATCGCCCCATCAATTGGCCCTCGCCAACCTCAACCACTCAAACTACGTCCAATTCAGTGGCGCCCGAGCGAAAGGGTTCGAGCGCCTCAAAGGGCCGCCGAAAGTCGCGACTCATCATCAGACGATTCCAGAAACTCGAACATTCCTTGCTTAGCTCGACGCCAGCGCCAGATGTTAAAATTGGCCAGCGCGTCGCCTACAAGGAATACTATGGGAGCGAGTTTGGAACCATCCGTTGGATAGGTGAGCAATCCGTTATGATTTGGCGGAGGCGAATTACCGCCGCATCCCTCCCCCCCTCCGATCTAAAACTGTCATGCTCACCAATCAAAAGCTAACTCGCTCCCTCTGAATCCATTCACCAGGTCGAGTGCCTCAAATATGTCCCGATTGGACGGCTGGCGTTGAATTCGATAACGCGATCGGAGAAGGCGATGGCTCGCTCAACGGACGCAGATATTTCATTGCAAAGGATTGTTTCGCCAAGTTTTTACCCTTGAGCGATATTGCCTTCGTTGACCAGCATGTTGGCCGGCCAGAGCCTGGCACCATGATCTCCGTTATGTCGGCCGCAGTTCGGCCTGGCCAAATGATCAGCATTCAGCGCGTGTCGACAGTCCATGTGCAACATTGTTTTCTAAATGCACCCCATAGACGACCCCTTGGGGCCGAAATATTGGCCGTAAATACGCGGCTCCACTGCCAATGCCCCAATTGTGGCCCTTGCGCACATGTAATAAAGCCGCCTAGGACTCAACGATTGGCGCGAGCAGGCAAAAATGCAACCCATATGTGCCAATTCTCCACTTACACTTGTTGCGGAATGGAAAGCCAAGAGGAGGCTATGTGCACTTATACTGGAAACAAAATTTCGTCCCTCCCACCGCCGCCCCTACACGGCCACTCGTCGGCTCCACTTCCCCCCGTTGGCCATAGCTGGATTGAGGGTGCAGGTTATCTGACCAAATTGCAAGCTCAACAAAGCAAACTCATGCCTGAGGAGTACAAATTGGGCGCCGCACCCGAAGATATTAACAGTCGGAGCCTCAGACGCAGGCAGCTGAGTAGGCCGTCATCGATGAGACGAGGTAGTGGGAAACACAATCATCATCATCATCATCATCAGAATCATCGCCGTCATCACCACCGCCACCGCCACAGGCAACAGCACCTTGACCAACAGTCATCGATGGGCACTCAGCTATCGGATTTTAAAACAGACTTGACAATTGCTGGTCAACCAGGAAGCCAGCCAGCCGAGCAATCAGTCAATTCTGACTGCCAAGCGCTCGAGTGCTTCATAGGCGAGCATGCTAATCAGGAGCCAGCAACACGAGTTTCCAACGCTCCTGATTCAAGTCAGCTCGCGGTGGCCTGTCGAGACAAAGTTCTGGCCAACGAAACCGATTGGCATACGAGTGGAGCCAGCGAAGTTGTCAAAGATTTGCCTAAGAGTCCGAAAGTAGTTTACAGAGATTCAATCGAAAACAGGTACTTATTTCCAACCGACGACTTGATTGATTCGGCGCTCGAAGCCGACCTTGAAACTTTGTCTCAAGCCAGATACGGACGTTGCAACAACCAACGCCTTGGAGCTTCGAGGAATATACTTAAAAGTTTGCGTTCATTAGTGTCTTGCCTAAGTGTTCAATCAAACCGCAGTGAGCTTGAGAGGCACTCTGAAAACACGCTCAGGTTCTCTGGATACCCGACCAAAGCAACTAATGAGTCCGTTCCTATGACTGAAGATGTTGGAGAGGCTTATCGAGGGAAGAGTTCTTCTGGGGATCATAAAAATCTTACAAACATCATGCCGAACCGAGCAGTGAAGAGACAGGTCTCAAGCTCTAGCGACTGTGGTATTAGTTCGGCGTCGCTAAATTCCATGAACATTCCGACAAATACGTGCTGCAGTCCAGTTTTGTCAGCAGAGGAAGGGGCGAATACATATCAGATCTACCGACAGATCGTTGCGAATTTGTTGACCTCAGCGTCAGCAAATAGTGAAGATCGTTCAAGGCTCAAGAGCATCCTCCTTGAGTCGAAGACAGATGAGGGTTGTTTATCGTGCAAGAATCAAAATGAGCCGCATTCAAAGACAGATTTTGATAGCAAACTTTCAGCCGAAGAGGGATGTAACTGTTATTGCTCCTTCCAAGAGAGGATACATGATTATCAGTATCGGAGCGATCCCATCATCACTGAACCCGTTTATAGAGGTCGCAACAATGGTTCAACATCCGGCTCAGCAACATTGAGCTCATTTGATTCTATCTGCGGAACTGATAGCTCTGGACAGATTAAATCTAGCCACTCGCACTCTGGAGGAAACAATATTGGAAAGGGAAAAGACCAGATTAAAACGGATGACAAGGTGGCCAATGAGGCAGCACTACTCAAAGGTTTTGAGTTGAAACTAACTCTTTCAATCAATTCCGACAAAAGAGAATTTCAAACTCTGAACCAGGAGATGAATGTTCCGGTGGCTGAAGTTACCAATGTTAAGGGAAAGAACGCCAGCTCAAATGGTTTACTGAACCCCGTGTTCAATATAAACATCATATCCGCACGTGAAGACGGACAACCGGAGATCTCGAGTAAGGAAAGTTTGTTCGGCATTGATGAGGAAAAGAACCGATTCTCGAACGAGCCCCCGACAGCTTAAATACGACTTGCATCAAGATAGATTTACACTCTTTCCATTTGATTAGAGCTTATTGTACTAGATACTATTTGAATTCAACTAGTTATACACCTCATTTTATCACGATTGGTGCGACCTTATTTGCACTGATTGGACCTGAAACATGTTGAAAAGTTACAAAAACGTTTATCCGTTCAAGACTCTGCCGAAATTTCTTTAGCTGTTCTGGTCTCTGCTCCAATTGTATCTATTTGTTCCTGTTTTACATCCTTTCGACCCGAATTTTGGAGTTTATCTGAGTGCAGCGTAATTACTGGAGCTATCGCTAAGAGGGGCTGAAATCGACTAATGTCAGGACCTCTGCTTGAATTGCTTATCCTAGAAACCCACTTGTTCAGGTAAATCTCCTCTATTGAGCAACATGGTAGCTCTATGAGCAGATGTATCATTAGGGCTGTTGCAAACGTCATAACTAGTCTTGTGATATAAATATTGAGCATGTTATAGATGCTAACGTGCAATCCATCCCGAACGAGTCCACTGTGAACATGAATGAAGATTGGATAGACCAAGTAGGCAATGAAAATGAGCCTACTCAACGGAATAAAAGTGGAGAGTGAGAGATAGTCGTAGAGGAGTTTCCATTTCCCGACTGCACAATTGTGGATTATATATCCTGTAACGATAGCCCAACCAACTCGGTGCAGCGACCAATAGATTGAGCTCTGGAGTTGAGAGTAATTGTTGTGAAATACCGACGATAGCACTAATACTGCAATAATCAATATCACGACCGCGAGTAACACCTCACCTGTAAACATTTTTAGAGTCGCGGACAAACTAGCTTCTTGATGAAGTGTAGGATGTCTTCTCTTGCTAGGTTTCGTTCGGGATTGAGCTTGAACGAGGGTGAGGCCGCCAAGCATTCCGATCAGAAAAGGTCCGAGATTGTTGAATATGTTTGTGTAAAGTCTGAATATATTTTCATCTAATTCAAGCACAAACGACTCATCCATCCTGATAACTGGTGCTCGCACTTTATATAGGCAAGCCAACACAAAAGAATGAATGCAGGAGCAAATCAAGAGGCTCATGAGGAAGACGAGCGCAATTCTCATCGAAAACTTTCTTACAATAACAATAATGATCGATCCAATTAGAAACAACTGCATTAATATTGATACGAACCAGGAGGAAGGCAGACACATTTCGGACTCGCTAAGAAGGAAATTATTGACGAACAATAAGTTTGACCACCAATTCTTGCGGCAAGAGGCACCGAGTCTTCTAGATACCATTTCTGGCCACATTGGACCATCAGAGAGCAGAGGAACGACAATAGCGAAAGCTATAACAGTTAAATAGGTCGGCCAAAACCTGAGTATCTTCTTCATTACGAAGCGTAATATTCCGCGAGAGTTCAAGTGCGATCTCGACGAGGGGCTGTTGGTATTATCCGCTTGTTGCGATGAAATTGCGAGTTTGTAAACGAAGGCAAGTCCAGACATGTAGAGTAGCATGTCGATTCCAAGAGTGAAGTTCGTCGCTGCAAACCAAACACTGTCCCTCGTTACATTCATGTTTATGATTGATCGATAATATTGGTAATTATTTGCGCTCGGATAGAGGAATGAGTGGCCGATGGTTATCCAGATGATCACAAACAACTTCAAGCCGGATAAGTGAGCGAGAGAGGAAGCATGTTCCTCCTTTTGGGGAACTGATTGTATTTTGATTGTGAGCTGGCTTAGTTTTTCATCGGTTACATTCGGATTAGATTCTACGGTTTCGCTACTGTATTGTTGACCACTAACAGCTCTACATATAGACGTTTCCTCGGTGCCGGAATCCGCAATTCCGCCTTGCTCCGATGAAATAAGCGAGCTAGTGTTGGTCAAGCAGCTGCATCGCGTTGATCTCGGAACGCCTTTTCGCACAAATGTATTCCAGTTTTTAGCAATCGAGAAGCACGAAAGAATCTTCAAGGCCAAGGTTAAGTTGTCGTTGCAACAGTCTGAGCCACCAATCTGATCATTGGGGTGTGGCAAGCAAACGTTTTTGCTTGCTATCTCTGGATGGTAGCGATGGATACTTGTTCCCAGAAGTGTAAGCAGAATGATTCCATAGAAGGTGTAGATGATGCAGCGCTGAACGAAATCGGGCTTTGACTGATTCTTCAGATCAAGACCTGTCTGGCAACTCATGACTTCACCGATGACATTGTAACTATTGGCCACTACCACACAATGAACAGTCAATTAGGATATTGGGATGCAATACGCAAAGATGACTAAATGGGTTAGCCCAGCTTACCGTATTTATAGAGCTGCTCCAAGTCGTCATCTGTGCAACGAGATGGAAAGCATAGACCAACTTGGAAACCTTTCGACGTGTTTGAGGTCCAGTAGTTTTTGACCAAGTCATCCCAGAGAATCCCGTCGGCTATGATGCCCTCGGGAACTGTTGTATTTGGTAACAACTTCACGTGATAGTTCATTCTTACACTCATGAGACAGTATTTGCCCGAATATGCGCCCTCCTCGGCCTCATCCTCAAGTGCGACACTTGGATTGCTTCTTATCGAAAGACACTGGTCAAAGTCGCCAAAATCGCTCAAGAGTCCGTACAACATTCCACTTGGCACCTTAGCTGATGCATCGAGAACTGAAACAAGGCGACCATTTAAGAGTTGTATGCTTGCTAGGTGAGGTTTGCTAGCAAGAATTTTGAATTAAACCGATCAAGCAACTTACATTTAAAGGCGAACGCCTTGATCTCTCCCAAACTCGACATCAAGCTCACTAAACTTGAAGCGCATCCGCCAGAGAGGGAGAGTTTTTCAAAAATTTCCATCCCTCTTCGGGTTGCGCTCATGAGGTTGCGCCGGACTTTTCTTTGTAAACATGACTGCAAATTAACCAATCTCTCATTGTCTGTAAGGCTCTTTGTTTCTGCTGATTCATGAGCTGATATACCCTTGCAACTCTCAGCATCATAATCATCATCTTGAGTGCCATTCTCCTCCTGTAGCGTTGTCTCTGAAATCGGTGCACTCGTTGTTGTCGGAGAGAGCGGAGTTGTGTTCTCGTATCTTGATTGCTGGTTTGTTTTGGCGAAAGGAGATGTTAGTAGATTGAAGAGTGCGTTCACTGTTGATCGCTGGCTTCTTGGTGAGGAGGAGATGAGTTCGAAGTCTTCGTAGGAGCTTGTTATTCCGTTGGCCGATATAGCTTGTTCGGAGGAATTCAGTCGGAAGCTTTCAGCTTGACAGGTTAACAGTAAAAGGAGAAGGAGACTGCTCGCGAGAAGCTGATATCTTGGGCCAACTTGGAGCTGGCTGAAGATTGTTTTGAATTTCGAACTTGAGGTTGCAGGTGGCGCTCGCTTGGTCGGATGCGAGTTTAACGGATTGATAAGCACGCTTGTAAGCGGTTCATTACCATAAAATGAGCGGCTCCTGTGTGTTTCAAACGCGGGAACGTAAGCTAGCGCACAGGCTGCCCCTGAGTAGATGTTAGCAAGCTTTGTGGCCGACCTCTCGTAGCATTGCACTTGAATTAGGCGCCTACTTGCTCCGAGTTCCGTCTTATCAACAATCCGACGAGTTCCTGTCGCCCTCGGCTGTCTCGAGCCAGGCGCCCGCAATTTTCGTTGCAATGGAGCGCCGGGTGTGGCTATGTTGCCCGACCCATCGGTCTGGGCGACGAGGGCACAATTTAGAGCAACAGGTGAAAGGTTTGGGATGGAAGTTGTATGCGCGAGAAGCGAACGAAAGTGAATGGTAGAGGAGAAGAGAGGAGAGTTAGTTTCTAACTGGGCTCTAGCTGAACTCGTTCCGGCTCGCGGGTTGGCTGACTGGCTGGCTGACGACGAGATCTGAATATCATTAGGCCACTGCGACGCTCGCTAAACCTGGCCGCCATTTATCGTGGACTCTGGTGGAGTCAAGTTCAATTGCAGGTTTTATTTAGACGTTAGTTAGTTTGCAATTGCGAGCGCTACATTAGTCAGCGGACAACTCTTGGGCTTGTTCGAGCGCTAAAACAAGCCCTGTTATTGAATTGACAGAAGCCCATAGCGGCAGAGAAAGAGAGAGAGAGAGTGTGTTTCTAAATGGGGGAGGGCGCTTAGCCCAAGTGGAGCGAGTTGGTTGGATAAGTACCATGGTTGGGCTTGGCTAAAGTCTTGGCCTCTTCTTGCTTCCTCAGATCGGATTGCAATTGAACTATTTTCAGTTCGCTTCCTGGCTTCTCTCTCTCTCTCTCTTTCTCTCAAATCACGTTCGCTTTCATGGGTGGAGCCGGCTGCAAGGTCGCTTGCTGGTCTTGCATTCGAGAGCCGATTTGTTTCAAAGTATAATCTTCTTCCGCCTTATTCTCAGCTCAACTCTTTCGCGATGGAGCCACTAGAGCAGCTTGAGGCCAACCTGGCGATCTTTCCTCTCGCAGACTAACTTTTCGAATGGTTCCAATTGTAAGACTAACGGTTTTCATCCTCATCCCTTTAACTTGCGATCTGTCAACCCAACTCGCGGAATGGAGTGCGCTTTCGGCGAGACAGAGTGTTCGGGCGAGAGCAGCTGGCTAGGCAATCGAGCAGCCATTGAGACAAGTGAAGGAAAACGAAGGGAACAAAACTTGGAGAGAGCTCGCTGGTGATAAGATCTCGCGCAGAAACCACTTGTTGAACTGGAGATGATGTTTAGGTATCAGCAAAACTTTGCTATCTTTTTCATGTGCAGAAATGAGATGGGCGACATGGGAGGCGAGCTAGCGCCATCGATAGTGGGCTCAAGTTGGCTCATTTCGCGCAAGTTAAGTTTCCATTCCCATTTCGATTCCAGGTTTCCGGATCTTCGTGTTCGCGAGGCTTCGTTTGCGATGTCGCGGGGTGGCAGCGGCTACCAGCGTCAAGCCGGCGAGTAGCAAGGGTTTGGAGCGAGACTACTTGGAGTCGCTGGTTAGCGTTTGTGACGAAAGCTCCCGCCGCCCTGTTGCACAACTGGCTCTGTTTCGGTTCGAACTCACCAGCAGTCGACTTTTCGGCCAGACGAGCGGCTCGAGTCGGCAACTCGCCTCAGAACAGAGAGACAGCTGGGGGAAGCCAGCTGTCTGACCTCGTTGGAGGAGAGTCTCGCGGGCAAGATCTTGTTTGTGGCAATCTTGTGCGCTTGATCACAATCTGCGACCGCCTCGCGGCTCAGTCAACCCCTCGCAAGCAAAACAAACACAAGCTTCAAATTGGTTTGCTGAGGCTAAACATTGCGTAATTCATCACTTTGTCATATTCGTACCAGAGCGGTAGACTTAACACTCGCACTTGTTTCCTCGTAAACATCTGATACCAGATAGAGAGAGCGAGCGTTTGATTTGCGCCTGCTCGGTTTAATTTGCCAGCAGCTTAAACGCCAAGAATTGGATGGCGGCGAAGGCTCGTCCAATTGAATGCGAGAGAGTTTCCATCGAGAGATCCTCAGGCGACGGTTTAGGATGAAAGTGCCTAGCATCGAGGGTCTCCGATTCCGTTCAAGTTGAACTGAATTTTAAGGGGCCAACTCAACTCAAGCCAGCAGTGCAGTACCATCCTCTCTCCTTCCAATAAACAGTCAGGTTCGAACAAGACTTGCCTGGAGAGTCGGCGAGTTTGGGCGCGAGAGCCGCTCAATCAAAACACTCACCTGACTCCTCGGAGTGGTGACGTTCTCAGGTTTGTGCCAAGCAACAAAAACTCGATCAAGTGAACAGCTTGCAATGCTGAATTTGCCCTTGGCGACGCAAGCTTGCCGCGGGATTTCCGAATCCTTTGCGTGGCGGGTAGGTGGCGTCAAGGTGAAAACGAGCCGCAACCTCCAACAGGTGGCTAATCTCAGCCAGGTGGCGAACTTGGTTCAGTCAGTTGGGTTGGCCGCAAGTTTGTGCTTGCGGCGCCATCTTGGTTTAGAGGAGCGAAGATGGTGGCTGGAGGTGTCGCCTTTGCGGCACCAGATGGCAGCCAGTGACGGGCGTCCACGAGAGAGTTCATGTAAGCCAGTGGCTTGAAGGCCCGACAATCTAGTGAGAAATTTGGAGTAGAGTCGCTGGTTAGGTTTGGTTCTCACGAACTTTGGTTGCATATTATTCCAACTTGGTAGTCATTGCTAACCTAGTTGGGACTAGGAAGGCGAACTTGTGTGTGAACTCTTGAGGGCGGAAACGGTTTGTTAGCTGGTCGTCGATTCAACGGCAGCGGTTTGCCACTTGCGCCCGCCACTCGGTGCCAATTCTGGCCATTTTTGTCTGGACTGACATATCTCAGAGCCGAGCTGATCTGCTCTGCGGCCGCTCGAAGCTCATCGATAACCCGACAGGCGGCCAAGCTTTCCATGCTCCAACTCTATGAGCTGGCCCCAAGTCTAGCTCGGCCAGAGTTTCTGGGGCCGAAGGATGGGCTGTAATTAAATATGCGATTTCATCTGCCAGTCTCGCCCTCAAAGGAGCCGGGTTTCCGTGAGAGAGGAGCGCGGCTGTGGGCGAGGTTGATGGTTTGTCTGGAACAATGGACACAGGTCTTTGGTTTGGACGGGCCGGCTGGACGCAGGTGAGCTCGCTTTGTCGCCGCTGATCGCAGCCGCCTGTGGCAAGAGCAGCTCGTTCGAGCTGCAGTGTAAAATTGGACATGTTAGTGCATGTTATCGGGCAAGTTCATTGCGCCGTTGAGGTTGCGCCAGCGACGGCGGCGCCGCTCTGAACGCCGAAGGTGGCCGCTCTGTTGGCGAGATAAGACGAGGACGAGGACGAGGACGAAGAAGAAGAAGAAATTGGATCTCTCGCCGGAGATGCCATTCGAGTGTTCGCTTGCTCACCTGAGCTGAACAGAGACATCGGCCGCCATCCGTTTGGTCTGGCTGCGCGCCGAGTTCACTGCCGCTGCCAAGCGCAACAGCAGCAACAACAACAGCAGCCACCACCGCCGCCAATATAACAAGTCTAGCAGGTGGGCAGATGGAACAGTTGGCGAATTAACTAGCCCAATAGATGGATTGCACACAATCAGCTGGCCGCCAATCGAAGGCCTCGGTTTTCTTGCCTCCTTGCCAGTTTCCTCAAAAGTTGAGCGCCGCTAGCTTGCGCCGAGCTCGCGGCCCTGAAGCCTGCAGGCTGGCGGCCAATCTGGGCCAGCGCTGGCGGGGTCATACGGGAGCAGCAGGATCGGCTCGGTGGCCAACAAAGGCTGCCTTGCTTTTTTATCATTTTGCCCACACGGCGGCGGACGGAGTCTTGGGCTTGGTTTTTCAATTATTACCTCCCCGGCCGCCTGTTTGCCCGTAGAGCGACAGCAGCAGCTCGGCGGGATCAAGCCAGCGAGAGCCAGTGGTGCCACCAGTGCGCTTGCGTCCGCTCGAGGAGTATTGATTCAATGAGCTCACCTGGGCCAGGAGCGGCCGCTAGCTTGAGCTCTACAGTGGTATATATTTCTGGTTTTGAGTTCCGTAGACTTTTACGCTCCACGACCAAAACTCGCGCCGACTTGCGCGTTTGCCCGAATGGCCGGCAGGTGTCCCCACGTCGTCGTCGTCGTCGTCGTCGTCGTCGTCGAAGAGGAGGAGGGGGCGGCGTGAAAGTGACATGCGCAGGCGCCGCTTGCCCGCCGCCAGTGGCTGGCTCGAACAGTTGGAGACGCCAGCCAGTTGCTCGTCGTCTAGCCAGTTGGACTTGACATTTCGGTTGGTGTTGGCGTTTGCGTAACTCACACAACAATGAGCGCTCTGTTAGCCAGTCGGAGATAAGGCAAGAGGAGGGCAGAGGAAGCGGCGAGAGCAATTTGATAATCGCCAGCTCGTTCAGAGGGAAACAGAAGCCGGATAGACGTTGAGAGTTAGGAGAGGAGGCAGAAGAGGGCGGGGCGCTGGCGAGAGGGGCGAGCTTTGCGCCACGTTTCAATTGGCACGCTTAAGGTGAACAATCGGACAGGTAGCGAGCGCGCAACTTGCTGACACTTGCAACTCGCTCGCTCGCTTGCTGGCTGGCTGGCCGGCCGTGCGGCAGATTCAGCGGCGCAGAGTGAAGATTAAAAGGACGAGCTTGGGCTGGAGTTTGAGGATGAGGTGGCGGCCGAGTGGAAGAGAAGTAAGGCAAAGCCGCTCGTAAAATCCTCCTCCTTCACTTACACGCACTTCGCCTGATCAACTACAAAGGACTCGGCCAGGTAAGAAGATTGATGCCGACGAGAGTGGCGGCCGAGCAGGCGAGCGAGTCAGCAGCGACGGCAAGAATAACAAAACGACCGGCAGCAGGGGCGAGCTAGTCAAATTGGCCCGCTGCTGGAGCCGGCGAGCGCGAGAGCAGCCAGCTTTGGCATGATATTTCAAGCCTCTTCGTTAACTAACTTGAGCTGAGGAAGCCGCAAATTGGTCATTTGTGAGCTGGTTGCAGCGAGCGCGGGGGCAAGGAGTTGAGCGGAAAGCGTCGCCATTGCTGCTGGGCAAAGAGCGCAAACACGAAGCCGGCAGATCAGGTGAGACGGAGAGAGAGAGAGAGCAGATTTATTGCGCTCGTTAGTGGCGGGCACTGCGGGTGAGTTTGCGGCGGCGAGCGAGCGAGCGAGAGGTGATAGTGGAAATGATTGGAAGAGTGTCGCAGGAACATAGTTCACCCGAGGACAGGCAAACTGGGCGCGCGAGCCAGCTCGACATGGCCGACTTCCACAGTCTGTCGCCCACCCAAGCTGACCAGCTCTCCGAGTCGGCCTCCTCCTCTCTGCTCTCGAACACGGACTCGGATTCACTCAGGTCGGCGCCGCAGGAGAGGAAGGAGAGGCACACCTTGGAGGTGAACGGGCGGCAAGCCGAGAGGAGCAACCAGACGGGCAAGTCGCCAATACTCATCAAGTACAACTACTACGACTACAACGGCGCCCGCCAAGAGCAGACGAACCACGACATGAACTACCAGGCGGGCAAGGTGCAGCGCCAACTGTCGCCCACCTTCAAGCAAAACCTCGACCAGATAGTGAGAAACAGCAGCCAGCAGTTGCAGCTCCGAGCGAAAGGGTCGCCCTCGCCGCCGCCCGACTACAGCCAGCAGCAGCAGCAGCAGCAACAACAACAGGTGCACTTCGCCTGGCGCTACAAGCTGTCCTCTTACGAGCAGCGCTGCTTGCGCTGCAACAAGACCGTCTACCAGATGGACAAGGTGGGCCCGCTCAAGGACTTCACCTTCTACCACCAAAACTGCTTCAAGTGTCGCGAGTGCGGCACCAAGTTGACCCTGAAAACCTACTTCAACAACCAGCAGTCGTCGGGCGACCAGGAGGTCTACTGCCACCGGCACTGCCCGAAGACCGGCCCCGGGAGGCTGGACAACCAGTCGGTTGGAATCCGGGCAGCGCTGAACGCGCCCAAGGTGTTTGACGCGAGCGCGCCCATCGTGCACGTTGCGACGCACGAGCTGCTCCCTGGCGGCGGCGGCGCTGGCCAGCTCTCGCCGGCCGGCCGGCCAGAGGGTTCGCCAAACGTCGACTCGCGCGCCCTCTACATCCAGCACGCGGTCCAGCAAACTAGGCTGCAGAACATTTACAAACACTCCCAGGTGGACAAGAGGATCTCGCAATTCATCAACAGGCGATTGGAGTTCCTGGAGCCGAAGCAAAAGATGCTGGAGATGCGCCACAGGGAGGAGGAGGACGCTCTGTTCAAGGCGTTTGAGTTGAAGTGGCGCCAGGAGGAGAGTTGCATAAGCGAGCAGATTCGCCAAGAGTGGCAGGTCGAGCTGAGCAAGCTGCTTGAGAAGTACAAGCGACAGTTGTCAAGCATTTCCAGCGGCCAGCACCAGCAACAGGTGGCTCGCGCTTTGCCCCCAAAGGAGTGTGAGCGGGTGAAGAGTCTTATGCTTAGACAGCTGAACGACATCAATCAAAAGCAGCAGCAGCAGCAGCCGCCAGATCTGAGCAAGCAACAGATGATTGAGTACGAGAGGATGAACCTGGAGAAAACTATGACCATCAAGCTGGACAGGAAGAAGGAGACCCTCAAGCGGAAGCTGAAGGAGTTTGAGAGGCAAGCGACTGCGGAGTTGGTGGAGAAGCAGAGTAGGGAGATGTTGGCGCTAATTAGCATGAAGCTGGCCGAGTACAAGGAGGAGCAGAAGGTGAGTTTCGCTCGTCAAATTGGCTACGGCTTTTGGGAGGGTTAACGGTGTTGGTGTTGTTGGCGTTGTTGGCGTCTCCGGTTGGTCTCGCTTGCCAGCCGAGCTAATCAGCGGCTTCTCGCTCTCGCTCGGTGTTGGACTTTGCGGCTCCCTTTGGGCGATAAACCTGCGAGGCCGAATCGGAATGGACTCGAGCTTTTGGGGGGCAGCGCTGTGAGGAGGAGGTAGCGGCCGGTTGTCAATAACCTGGCGCTCAGTTTGCCATTAAGTTATCAGCGCCGGACGGCTGGGCGATTTACGATCCAACTCCGGCTAATGGATTCCAATGAATTTTTGGCCGGATCCATTTCCGTTTTGGATGGAGCTCGCAAAGGTGGAGCGGCATGGGAGAGATCGGTTTGCGTTACGAACGGCAACACAATGGACTCAGCTCGCCCCTCCTCGGTGCAGCAAATTGTTTCTCTCCATCTATCTCTCTCGCTGGCCGATTTGCTCGCCTTCTGCGCTCAAGTCCTGCTTCAGCTAGGCCGTTCGGCTGGCAGAGTGAAGCTGCCGGCTCGCGAGTGGGCCGCTTCGAGGGCCGCTCGCCGAGGGAACGCCGCTCGCAAGCATCCAAGCATCACCTGGTTGCGGAGGCTCTGGCGCCGCCGCCGCTGCCGACATCCAGGTGGCCGCGGCAGTGGCAGTGGCAGCGGCGGCGACTCTCTAATGAACACTAGCCTCGTCCTCCTATGCAAATTTGTCCTATGCTTGCGCCGGTCGTGGCGGCCGGCTAGGCCCTCTATCGTGAGCCCGTCACGACCAACGCCAAGCCCCCGGCCTTTTTATCGCTCCTACCTGCCTTTACCGCTCTCGCCTCCCCCAAGCTGCCCGTCCGTCCGTCCGCCCGCCCGCCCGCAATGATAATGATTGAACATTTCGGCAAGAATCGCCATTCCGCTCTGGCAAACCACTAACGACCCCGCTGGCCTTCCTCTCTGCGCCGGAAACACAACCACGCAAATGCATTAAAACTAATCAGCGCATAATTGGCTCCGACCTGGAGCAGTTCGAGGCGATCGAGCTGCTGGCCGACCAGCTTGGCTCCTCGCTCCAGCTCGCGAGCGGCAAGCAAAGAGGCTCGGCCGGCCCACGACAAGTGGCGGCGGCGGCGGCAACGCAAGCGCAAACACAGGCGCCGCCAGTGCCGGCCGCCACCCACGAGCAGTGGCCAGGTCGAGTGGCCAGCGCTGGCGCCGCCTTCGAGGCTCCTGCGCCGAAGCCGCCGCTAGTAAGCAAAATGGAGCTCTATAACAGCGACGAACCCGACGAGGTGTTCAGAGACATCGACCAGCTGGCCATAAATGTGGCCCGCGAGGACCAGCAAACCTTCACCGACTTGGTGCACCACTTGACGCGCTACTGTCTGACCGACATTGAGAAGGTTAGGGCCATCTTCCGTTGGATAACAGTGAAAAATCTGAACACCATGCACTTTGACTCCTCCGTAAAGCCGGACACTCCGCTCGGCCTGTTGCGCGGAATCAAGAACGGATCCGAGAGCTACCACGTCCTCTTCAAGCGCCTGTGCAGGTAAGTAGCGGCTAGTTTGTCAATCGCGTGACTTGCTGCCCCCCCCCCGGCCGGCCGGCCGGCCTGTTGCATTCTGGCGGCGGCAGGTGCGCGGCGCAGGTCAGCGCCAACCCCTCTTCCGAGTTTGTCCTCCGGTTGGCCAGCGGGGGGAAGTTGGTTGGCGAGCCTGAGGGCAAGCGAAACCCTAACACGATGGCGCCTGGCCGAGCGCTGTTGGCAACGAGCGAGAGAGAGGAGGAAGCTTTGCTTCGTGGTTCTTGCAGGTTGCTCACACGGCATCGCTCCCAATCTCTGCTCACCTGTGTGAGCGCTTTGCTTTTTTAGCGGCTCAAAAAAGAGTCGCCCCATTCTGAGAGAGGAAGCGGCCAGCTGATTGCGCAACGGCCTCCCTCCCTCTCTATCTTTCGCTCGCTCGCGGCCGCAACAACAAACGCTGCCCTTTGTTTCCTCGAACCTCGAGCGGCCAGCAGCCTGCACTCCCGAGGGGACGATACAATCTCGCCTCGCCAGTTAATCTTATCCCCTTGGCGAGCACAAGTGTCCACCTGTTGGCCCGCCGAGAGAGGTGCGGGCGCGCAAGCTCGCCGCTTAATGATAGACGAGCCGACGGTGGCGCCGATACGAGAGGCGCGATCGGTATCGATCTTGGCCGAGCGCTCGGCAAAGATTGCGCTCGCTCGATAAGAGATGGACGCTTGTTGTTAGAAAAGGAGAGAGAGAGAGAGATTCAAACCTAGGGAAGTGCTCGCTTTTTGCCGCTTCCAATTAAGCGACTCTCAATCAGAGTTTCGTGCTCGCGGAAATGGCTGCTCAAAGCTGGAGCTGGGCGCTCGACTCCCATGAGGCCTGTTCACCTGCACAGGGCTGCCCAGTTTGGGCCTCACTTGACAGGTTGCGCTCGCCTGTCTAGCATTTGTGCGCAACAGCAATAGCAACAGCAAAAGCAACAGCACGCCTCCTCTGCAAACTCGACAAACTTGATCCAGCGCCGCACTGATATTGGGCCAAGTGGGGGCAATTTCGCGAGAGGAGCTTTCAATTAGGTTAAGCGGGCTAATTTGCATTGGTTTGAAGGTGGCCTGTTGGTCGCTTGTCACTCCCATTTCTTGGGCCAGTTTAAACTTCAAAGGCTTTGCGTGCGGAGGGTTCGCATTGAGATTGATGGTCGCTTGCGAGAGCCTGGAGAGTTTGCGTGCTCGGCTTTTAGTTGCAACCATTTGAACGGGCCAAATTGAACGAGAGAGATATTCTCGCTTTCAGGTGAGCGGACAAGCCGGCTCTGTGGCGACAGTGGCGTCGCTCGTCGGATAGGCGCTCGCTTTAACCAATCCCCAAATATGCAAATGCAAAATCTGCGAACCAAACCAAACTAAACCTGGCGAAAAGAGGACGCGAAACACTCTGGCCAACTCCACCTGGCGCCGACCAGATTTTCACCAAACCAACCTCACAGGGCTCACACATACACACACAGACGAGCCAATGAAGCCTTTGCTTCGCTCAGTTTAGTTTAGTTTGGTTTGGTTTAGTTTAGCTCGAGCGGGCTAGTTCAGGACAAGTTAATTGACTATTAGGCGAGACCACAAAAGGCGGCTGCCTTCTGCTGCTTGTCGCTGGACGTTGTTTGCTTTGCGCGCTAACTAGAGTTATAAACAAAGTCCCATTCCCCGCCAAGCAACCAACCCCGAGCTCCCTGTCTGTCTACTTGAATGGCGTTCAGACGGGCGGCCGCTTGCTCTCTTTCCGGCTGACAAAAGGGCCAACGAGCGAGGGAGCTCAAAAATATCCCCCCAAATGTGAACGCGGTCTAGAGTAAATCATTCGTGCATTCACTCATCCGCTAGCCAGCTCGAGCTCGAGTTTGAAGGCCGTGGCCGAGGCTCAGGCTAGCCTGGCTGAGCGGCCCGCACGCCCGTTCAATCTTCGTATCGACTATTGCCTCTCGTTCATTCAAGACCAACCAGCAAACTTGTTGCCCTCCTTACCTGGCCTCCCGACATTCCGCTCCGCTCGTTTTTGTCGTGACAACGAACAACTAGCGCTGAGCCAGCACTTCGAGCGAGCGGATAGAGAATGCGAGCGGCAAAACTCGCGCAAACGGATGTCAGGGGGCGTCGCATTTGGCGGCCATCGTTGGAGGCGGCTGCAGGATAGTTCGTTTCGTAAATTATTACCAATCGATCCGAGCGGATTAGAAAGTTCACCTTCTGCCCGCCTCGTTCGAGGTTTGTTTGCAGAGTAGAGGGGGAAGCCCGTTGCCTTTCTCGGCTTCAAACTGAGCCATGCGCTCGGCGGGCAACACTGCTACTTTGCAAACCTTTGCGGCCCAAAAGGTTGCCGAGCTCTCGCCACGAGATTCCGCCCACGCAAGCAACGGCTGGGCCAGCCTCGGGCGGGCGCGCTGGCGGCCAGCATGGAGACGGTCGGCAACTGGCGCTGGCGAGTGGCTGGACTGCGGGTGCACAAGTTGGAGGATACAGATGGGCAACCGTTGGCGCCGACGAGCATCTTTTGCGCCAGCAGCCAAGTTCAGCCCCTCTCGAATGGCGGCCAACAGTTGGCCGCCTGCGAAGGCCAACGGCGAGCTGGCGCTGCCGCCGGCTCAAGTCGACGGGCAGCCCTGAAGGGGCAGCCTCGAACTCCGAGCAGGTGGTTTGCCTGCGCGCACCACTGAGACAATGGCAACCGGACAATGGTTGGCTCGGAGCCTCGTCTGTCCCTAGTGGCTTACCACTCTGTTCCTTTGCAAGCTCTAGACTCGTAAACTTTTCCATCGCTCTGGCCGCCCAACTACATCGGCCAATAAAAAAGGAAACAATCGGCCCGCTATAACATTGACATCGCACGCGAGACCACCGGCCTTCTCTCTCACTCTCAGCGGCTCAAAGCTAGCTGAAAAAGGTGATTGATGAAAAAGTAAGCTCTCTTGAGGCTAATTGTTGGTTTGCGGTGGCAATTGACACTGATAATAGGAGGAGAGTGCGTGCAAATTGAAAGACCCGCTCTCGGGCCGCGCAATTCAAACAATTCCACCGTCGGCGGCGGCGGCGCCACCACCACCACCAGTTGCGCTCTGGCCAGCTCGCTTGGCTTTGGGGCGCGCGCGCTTTGTTTCCCGCTATCTACCTGGCGGCACTACCTGGATTGCTTTGTTCCAAATCTTGCCCAAATGCCCCAGCCAAGGGACACACGACTGTTGGAGGGGCGCGAACAGCTGCAACAGAGCAGGACGCCCTCCAGTGTGCAAATGCGAGAGCAACACATTTTTTCTTGCCACCAAAAGCACTTGTAGTTTCGTTGCTGCCGCCAAGACTTATTGTCTCTAACTTATTTTGGAAGCCAGCAGGCAAGTTGATTAAATACCTGCCACAAGTCTCTCGCTCGAGTGTCCGTTGTCGCCGCGGCAGTTAGAGTTTGAGTTGCAGTTTCAAGCCCAAGCGAGTGGAGGGGAGGCCGAGACGGCGGGTGAAGGGTGATTTATTGAGTCCCGGCTCACCTGGATGATGAATGCGCGTCTATCCAGACGAGAGCCAAGTGGGGGCTTGGGGATGAGTGGTGGTCGGCGTGATAAGCCAACTCTTGGCCGCCACTCCCCTGCTCGTGTGCCTCCTACTTTCGAGTGCCGCCGCCAGGTGCACCTCCTCTCAAGTGGAACATGCAGTTTACCTGCGCGCGAACCCGGCCCTTTTCAACATTCAACCCTCTCACCACGATAATTGACGACACACCCGAACGGGTGGACCATTAGCGGGCCGCCTCTTGTCTGGTGAATTATTGATAAGTCTTTCCTCTGATGACACCAAACTAGTGCAATTTCGCCCATTGACGCGCCCAATCTCTTTATCTCTCCTTCGCTCTCTCTCTCTCTCTCTCTCTCTCTCTCTCTCTCTCGCCCAGTCTACCTGCTCGCTAATAAAAGGGCTCCCCTGCCCATGCGACTATAGGAGCTTGATATTCCCTGAGCGCTGCCAAGTTGGCCACTAATCTCAAAGAGTTCCCTTCGTTCGGACAGCGAAATGCAATTTCTTAAACCATTTTTGCCCCATCTAACTCGTGCCAGCAGAGACGATAAGCTCGCACCATTCTCAGGTAGCCCCATGGCAATCTCAATGTCTAGCGGGTTTTCTAAACTCATTACCGTTCTCCTCCAGCCAATCAATCACTAGTTTTACCTTTGTCTCTCTCTATCCCAATCTACCTAACTCAGCTCAATTGCTCTCTCAAACAGGCCCAGCTTTTGTGTGTTCATTAAGTTTGAAAATTTGTTAAATCCTTACTTGAGAGAGTGAGCGAGGGCATATTAAGCCATATTGGCTTTGTTGTAGCTGTCATTGGTTTTGCTTAACATTTGCATGCATTCTATTAAAGTTACCTGACGAACCAAATCTCTTCTCACCCGCAAACTTGCTTGCCGCTCCGTCTTGCCCAATAGCTATGCTGGCCTTCATTGCGTGGTCATAAAGGGATACAGCAAATCCGCTGGCTACCAGCCGGGCGTTAAATTTGAAGGCAACCGTTTTAGGAACTCGTGGAACGCAGTCTACGTGGCTGGAGCTTGGCGCTTCGTCCAGTGCAATTGGGGTGCACGCCATCTAGTCAGCGTGGCTGTTATGCAAGGTAAGTACGGGGTGTCCGTCAACTTTTGGCGGCAAATCGACCCATTTAGAGCGGAGAGAGAGAGTTAAACCAAAACTGACAATCAACACCTCTCCCTCTCCCGCGCTTCTCATTTGCTACTAGACAAAAACCAACCAGCCAACCATAATAACAAAGCCAGTGGTCGATCCGCGGAACTTGCGGCCAAGCCACCCGTTGCGCAGGCCATCAATGTGGGCAGATCGCAGCAACACCACAAACACCACCGACTCCACTCGCCCAACCATGGCCGGCGAGGTCTGGTCGTGTCGGCTAACGGTGGTGGCAGTGGCGCCGCTGCCGGTGCTAACGGCTCACCTTACGCCGCGCAGCTTGACGCCGACCTCATCCAGGATGCGGCCAACCGGCGCCATCCATCGCCCAAATCCCCGCCATCCTCCTCCTCAACCTCCTCTTCTTCGTCACCCTCAAATCTCTCCTATTCGGCCTCCTCCGCCTCACTCACAACAAGCGACCAAAAGTCGGCGAGGCAATCAAGCCGGACACAACAAGTGGGCACAGGTGTCAAAGGATCCACCGACAGCTTGCGTTACGAGTACGACGATCACTACTTTTTGACAGACCCGGACGAGTTCATCTACGAATTTTTTCCTCTTTCACCTGAGTGGCAATTGATCAAAACAAGACCAATCTCGTTAGCTGAATTTGAGCAGCTTCCCTTTGTTAGATCGCTATTCTTCAAGTATGGACTCTGTTTTCCACAGCAAGATATCCGTTCTGTCCTGTACACCGACCCATCGGGCGCAACCACAATCAAAATTGGTATGCCCACCCACATGATACCAAGTCTCATCTTTCATTATAATTTGAAATATTATGATTCCGATTTGGAGCATCACGAAGGCGTGAGCCTAAAACGATTTGTAATGCAATCGGTCGAGTCAGGGTAGGTAGAAGTTCAAACGATGCAATGCTGTTTTGTTGCATGAGCTCGCCCATTCCTATTCTTCTCGCTCCCTCACTCTCTTATCCGCCAAGCTGGCTTCCTTGTCTGGTCTCGTTTTCAATCAAAACATCTACTGTCCACCCGCCAGCCTGCTCAGCAGACGACAACTACTAGCTCTCGCTTCCCTATCGACAACAACTACCAACATTTCGCTAACAAAACAAACCCACCCTAATCCGTTTACACCACTACCCTTGATTGTAACAGCGCCAGCGATGGCTCAAATGGACAAGTTTTACTCTCAAACATTGTTTCCTTCCGCGTTCATCTACCCGAGAATGGAGCCTACATTTTAGATATCTTTGCAAACGCAACAACGCCAACCCAATACATCACCGGTGAGCCCATGAAGTTCAAGAGTGTTTGCAAATTCAAAATTATCGCCAAAAACCTCAAAACAGTTATGATTCCTCTTCCTGATTGCGCAAGTGGCGAGTATGGGCCCATGAAAGCCACTCGTCTTTTCGGTCTCATCCCTATAACGCACGAAAGTGGACTTATATCTGTAAAGAACGACAAGCGTTTCCTAGAGATTCAATTCCGTATGACTCGGCCCCTTCTAGATTTCATGGCCTCGCTACACAAGAATGGTTACGATGAAAAGCAACTATCCAAATCTATAAAGATCTTCATTGACGACGACATTGTGTTCGTGACGGCCAAGTTTTTTGAGGATGGTCAGTACGGGCTGGATATTTATACTAGAGATCAGCAATTAGGTTTTCAGACACCCCATCAACTTGATGAACATAGCCACAGCAATGGTGGAGCAATCGGAAGCGGGGCCGAAATTCAATCCGATTTACTCCACAGGCACAAACCAGATTTAAGCCCCACCACTGTCCAAATTGAACCCAAGAAACAATTGTTGACTCACTGTTGTAAATACTTGATTAACGTCAGAACTACAAACAACCGATAGTGATGAAATAAAGATCCAATACTCGAGACGATCAATCAACCAATCGATCGAATGCGTTCATTGTCCAGCATCATCATTCAACGGTTAGTTTATTTTCTCAACTAATAAGTCCCAATTCCTAGCTTACGTTATTGATCGTCATCATCTATCTGAGCCGAGATTCATATCAATGGATTGGTGGTGGAACTCGGCATGTTGTAGGTGACCTGAGGACTTCTTGTGGCGTAAAAAGCTGTCCTTGCAAGAGTAGCTCTTTGAGCAAACTCGGCAAAATATTGTTGGCCTACTCTGGGAGTGCAACTTCATGTGCCTCTTCAAAGTGAACCCATGTGTAAAGGTTTTAAGACAAACCGCACAGGTATGCTTAGGTTTGCCATTGGAGTTGGTATTATCTGTTGCGTGGCTATTATTAGTGTTGTTGTTGTTGCTGCTGCTGCTATTTGCATTATTATTTCTACTTCCATGGCCACGAGATTGTTTATTTGTTGTACACATACTTGCCGATGGGTATTGCAGGTGTATCTTGTTTAGTGGTGTGGCGTTGGTCGTGTTCATAGTATTGGAGGATATCGAGACTGGGCCAGCCGAGTGGGTTGTCAAGAGAGGATGGTGTGACATTGTAGAGGATGAGGCAATGACTGCGTTCAATGAATTTGCCGAGCTGGCCATACCTTCAATCTGTAGATAATTGGCACATCTCATCAACGAATCAACTCGATTTTGGGGAACATGAACTTCTCCATCATAGATAAATTGTATGATTGTTTTGAGATCATTGACTGGCATCTCTCTGAGTACAATAATTGGAAAATGGAATGCGTTCGTCATTCGGCTGAACAGATTTCGGAAATAAGTCGACGAGGCTGCTAGGACTAATTTGTGGGCATTCACTTGCCCATCATCGCAATAGATTGTTACATCAACCAGGCTTCCACATTGTAGCATATTATTGAGCACAGTGGTGAGTTTTGCATTGTGCTGGTGCCTCTTGAAGACCGTCATCTGTTGTTGGTGACTAATATTGTTGTTTGCACCGCTCATGTTCTAGTCGATTAGAATCGGATTCAGCTCTACTCTAAAGCTAGTGGCCGCCTCTTGGTGGCAAACAAGCAGCTCTCATATATCACTAGCCTCTGAGATAACAATTTTGGGTTTCATTTATTGATTAATCTTGAATATGGGCCGCGAGCATGCGACTTATAGTTAGGCGCGTTTTTAGGTTTGGACGAAAGATGCGTGATTCTATCTACGACTACAACAACAACAACATTAACGATAGAAATAACATATATAATTATAACTCGGGTTGATGTTTTGAATAGCAGCAGCTTGGATGGCGGCGAATAGTGATGGTGGTAGTTGTTGTTGTGATGATGGTGATAATAGTGATATTAATACAACAACGATAAAAAGAATGTTGTTTTCATCAGTACAGCTTTTAGGCTAATGCGTTTCGCGGGCCACTACCGAACTCGCACAGCAAAGCACGGCCTACGGCAGCAGTAATGCTGGAACAACCGCTACCACCACCAGCGCCTACATCAAAAACAACAACAAACCCACTGCATAGCTAGAGGAGGCGATAAATTTGAAACCTTCGCGTCATTGTCGCCCCCATCGAGGCGATAATCTGAGCTCAGCACAACCGCGCAGAGCCGGCTCATGGGGCCACCTGTCCTCTCTGGGCCAACAACTGCGTCTTTGGCTGCCGTTGTTCCACTACTGGCCTCTAACGGCGCCCATAGCCGCCGCCGTGGCCTCCGCAAGATGGAATAAAAATGGGATAGCCGCCGTAGCCCTTTGATTGTGGATTGTTCACCGATATAACAACAACCTCACTCTTCTCCTTCTTCTTCTTCTTTCCAGCTTCCGCGAACAAGATTCCGAAGCCGCCCCCATGGTGCTGCCCGAGCAGCCAATCTAGCGCCCTAGCCACAAGCTGGTCGGCGGCGCCTGTTGGTCGTTGGGCCACTTGAAGGCTCAAATCTTTGGCCATTGGTCTCAAATTCAATAAGATCACCTTGCTCATGATGGTTAGCAGGAGCGCGATGAGCACTGGCTTGAATTTAAACAAATCTCTTGCCACTCTTTTACACTTCATGCTGGCTAAAATGCTCTCTTCACCAGGGCTGACCGGATACTGCTGATAATCTCCTCTTATCGATACGTGGAAGTTGGCTTGTTAGAGCTAGTGTTTATTCCTCAACAACTGAAACTAAACTAACAAACAACCAGTCAGCTGATTGCACTAGATAGATTCGGGCATCTCGCTTTACTGTCCGGCCTCACTTAACGTCGCCAACCTATCCTGGATTGGGCACCATAGCCGTGATGGTGCTGGAATCCGCCGCCTCCGTAGCCGCGTCCATGGCCAGAGCAAACTGGAATCGGTATTGGGATCTAAAGGGGGGATAAGTTTTCAGATAAAATTGGGGTTGGTTACATAGAATCCGCACGGTTGTTCAACTTACCGGGTAGCCGCCAGATTGTTTGTCGCCGCCTCCAGCTAGCGTGATTACCTGTGTAAGTGTTGGAATTCGATTAGTCTTTCGCCTTCTACTTGATAAGGATTGAACTTGTTGTTGGTTGAATAGATATACTGACAGTTGTTTTTGCCGATTTGTCGCCGCCTGCTGAAGCTATTGAGAACAAACAAAGCATCAGGCCCAGCGCTAGGGTTGTAATGAAAACGAGGGTATTCATGTTCGTCTGTCTAACTTGAGGGGGCTTTTTATGCCGATTAATCGTCTTGTAGATGACTGAAAGTGATCTATGTGGTCACTTCGAGTTGGAAAGTTGGATTGATATACGAGAATAGTTGGCTTTTTTCTTTTATACCTAACCCATCGGCGCCGACGACTTTCAGCGGAGGAAGCCAAAATCTGAGCAGCCTAAAACTTGGAACTCGGCCCACTAGTTTAGAGTCGATTGCAAAATAATAACTAAGACAAGTGAGAGTATGTTTACGCAATCCAAAACCAATGTTGATCCACTTCCGCGATAACTCGGAGAAAATCTTTTTTCGGCGCATGATTTAGAGCTAGCGCTAATGAATTACCTGGATCAACAAGTGTTCCAGACCAACATCTCTCATTCTAGAGCTCCACTGTTCAATTGCTCAAGTGTGGGCAGCCCACTTCTTGCGCTCTGCTCCCACTTTGGGCGGGCAGGAGAAAAAGCTCCTGTTATGCATCATCGACCACAGGAAAGCTATACCTATCTCACAAACCTAAATTCAATTGTGTTTAACTTCAGGACAGGTTCCCCACTAGCTCGAGCGCAAACATTCCGGCGAGTTGAGTGGACAGAGGACTTTACCGTTTCGAAACTCCAGCCAACTGAGCTGTGATTTTGAATTGCCTAACTCTGGTTGATGTTCAGTTTGCTCTTACCTCTTGCCACTAAATATTTGCCTCTTTCAAGTCAAATTCAGCTTTAAGAGATTCAAAAAGCTACCAGTAGCGAAAGAAAGACGGGCAATTATCTAGCAGGTAGCTAATTAGAAGGATTGTAAGACAAAATTGGAAGTGCTGGCGAAAGTTTTGCAAACACCTCAAAACGCTGCCCACTTACCAGTGATTGGTTTGCCAGACTTTCTGAGCTTCAACTCATCCTTCAGGTTATCTTTTCGACTATTTTAGTCGCCGTATAAAAGCAGCTTCAGGATAAAGTTAGCATTTCATTTCTAGTCCCGAGTGCAAACTGAGAGGTTGCAAGTGTAGGTGAGAGCAAGATACTTGGAAAGCTGTTATAGAGGGAAAGGAATCAAGAGCATCTGCTCGATTGATTGGCCAACGTTTATTGAACCAAGAATCCTAAGACAAAAGCCATCATGAAATTCATAAACCAAAGCTCGGTGACGAGATTCTTCGCTGCTTTAGTAGCAGTTGTCTTCATTATCACAATGTCGCTACCTGGTGATTCGAACATTTTGGGAAGGGTTGAGGCTGGCGGAAAGGGCAAGGGAAAGGGCAAGGGAGGGAACATTATCATCAGCACGAGCGGTGGTGGCGGTGGAGGCGGATACAGTTATCCGATCCCTATTCCAATTCCGATACACTGTGATGGAGGCAAGTCGTACTGGCGCAGAAGAAGAAGATGAGCAGCTAGGGGTGAATAGAACTAGTGTAAGTTCAAAAACATGAAAAGTATAAACTCAGAAAGAGGGGGTGTCCAACGAGAGTGTTTACTGGGAAGCATCGTTCGAGGCCACCCCTGTTGACACTCAGCTAGATGAAACAGTAGAAGGATGGCCATACAAGTGGACCCTCAGGATTTAATGCGACAGAGCGACCTCTAAAACTTGTTACCGCTAACACCCACAGAATCCAATAAAATTTACTGTATTAGACCAAGTGTCTGGTTCGAGTTTTTAGCTTTGAAACTACGGCCGCCACTCAGAGAGATTGGTGGATCATGCAAACTGTTTGGAAACAAGTAGCTTTGCAAAATCATGAGCACTTGATCAGCCTCCCACGCTCATAGAGGCTTGGAGGGATACTGGAGGCATAGTGGCAGCTTGGGCCGGCGCAACTTGGGCAGGACCTTGAACAACTTGGGGGGCTGCTTGGGCTGGAATTTGGACGATTTGAGGGGCGGCTTGAGCTGGGACTTGGACGATCTGTGAAGCAGGCTGAGCTGGAATATGAATTACCTGTGGAGGGGCCGCTTGAACTGGATTTGAACAAGACTGCTGACCACCTTGTTCGGTTGTCTCAGATATAACCTGGCCATTTTGAATCACTTTTCTGGTGATTGTTGTACTCGAGGAGGCGTTCCTCTCAGCATTCTTCCTTGCCCTACGTGCCCGCCTTGCCCTTCTCGCCCTCGCGCGTCTAGCTCGTCTAGCCCTGTCTACATCGTCATCATCTCCTCCACCACCACCGCATCGCTTCACCCTGGAGAGTACTTTTCTCATAGTTGAAACTGGAGCCTCATTAGCCCAATCATCACTATCCGCCTCAGAGCTGAACTGTGGGCGCAGTTTGCCACTCCTTGTAGTGATAAATCTATCGTTTTCATCCTCCTCGATATCCTCAGCAACTGACTCGAGATTTAACTTTTGCAGTGGACTCATTGGGTCCTCCGGAACATGGCCAATGTCCTTGGCACTAACTTCGTGCGGCTGAGTTTCGACAAATGCGATGTTTGTCTCCATCAACGGGTGTTCTAATGGACTGTGTGAGAATTCTGAACTGAGGACACTGAGATAGAAAGGATCAACTCAGCTTACCATAAACCCTTAGAGATGAGCCAGAGACGCATACGGCACAGGTGATGGCAACGATTGCTGAAATCAGGCATATACTACCCATCGCGACTTGGGTTATGTTGTTTCGAGTTGCAAAAAGAAGATAACTCTCACTTCCTGCCTAAGATATGGGATTTAAGTGTCTCAATACTCAGAAAATCGCTTGGATGTTCAAGTGTGAGCACTTTAAGAGGAGGAGATTCTCATAACTTATCTGTACGTCAGGCATAAATAGAACGTTTACTCAAATACATCTATCACAGACTTAGGTCCAACTATAACGTCGAATCCCATTGACATAGGTATATGATTTTGTTTCTAAAAATAGATTGGCATTCAATGGTCTATGGTGTCTAGGTGGGCTCAGATTCTGACTCGAGACTCTCCATGTATTCTTTCTTCATGGCTCGTCGACGCTCTTGTTGAGCTTTCTTAGAGGCTATTCTAATTAGCGCGATACGTTTCTTTTGATTGGAAACGCTGTCCTCACCATTTATAAGATCGTCCAGTTTCTCTGTTAGCAGCTGTCTAGCAATTTGTCTGTTTTTGAATAAGCTTCTATCCTGATGAACTTTGACAACTAATCCAGTTGGTCTATGCTTGAGTCGGCAACAATTAACAGATTTGTTTACGCTCTGGCCGCCAGGTCCTGAGCCAGATATGAATTGTTCCTCTAGGTCATTTTCATCTAGCTGTGGCACCTTGGAACGATCGATGGGACTTGGTCTAGGTTTGAGTCTAAATTGTAATCTGAAGGGATTGAATTGACAGTTAGTGATGAAGACAAGGCGTTTCGCTTGGTTAAACATCGATAGAAAGAAACTTTCAATGTTTTCTTATTGATTTTTTCTCCTTGTGACCGAGGACCTATGATAATGCACTGTAATAAGCGGTCGAGAGGATTTAATCTCACGTGGAAATTTTAGCGTTCGCTCTATTTATTTTTGCCGCGAGTACAGACTGCTGTAAATTGTGCTTCATTTCAAAGGGGAACTCCGAGACACTTCAAATAGGTTCTTCAGGATCGCTTACAAGATCGAGGATCATGAGTTATACGCAGCTACAATTCAAATTGAAGCGAGAGATACTCGTCGTTGGTTTCCTTGTTGGGACTAACACCAAATCAAGGCACGGTTGCTATCGAGTACAAAGACATCTATTATAACATCCAGGACGTTGTTAGGTGTGAAATGGTCTGCCTGTCAAACACTCCGGTGGATAAATTAATTCTTGGGTCAGATTGCAGATCCAAGATTTGTCGTTTTAAGGAAACCCCGATCATGTCGGCGTACCTGTTAGCCCTCGTGGCTGGCTACTCCGATCATTTTGAAACGAAAGATTCGCAGAATCGGACGTTCCGCATACATACGGCACCTTGAAAGACTGAGCAGGGCAGGTATGCTCTCGATGTTGCCGTCAAGTCTACTCTGTGCTACGATGAATACTTCCATGAGAAATGCCCTCCAGATGAGATGGATCTAATCGCGATCTCTGACTTTGTCTCTAGCGCGGTTGAAAATTGGGGTCTAGTGACTTTTCGTGAACTATGTGCCCTTGTTGACCCGAACAACAATGCAACTAGCGTGAAGCAGAATGTTGCTTCAGTAGTTGCCCACGAGATAGCCCATCAGTGGTTCGGTAATCTCGTCACAATGAAATGGTGGACACATCTATTGTTGTCTTTTGAATGAGGGCCTCGCTACCTCATGGAATACCTCTGCGTGAACCACATATTCCCTGGCTACCATATCTGGTCACAATTTACCACCGCTAGCCACATGGCCGCCATACAGCTTGACGCCCTGCAGATTAGCCATCCAGTAGAGGTAGTAGTCATGCGTTTGTGCGAATTCGATGAAACCTTTGACTATATATCCTGCCACAAAGAACCGGCCATTATAAAGATGCTGTACAAATACAGGGGGGACGACTGTTTCAGAAGAGGGATGGAACAATATCTAAACAAACTTGCTTACAAGAATGCTGTCACAGAGGATTTAGGGGACTCCCTAGAGTCAGCGAGCTAAAGACCCGTCCGCAAGCTCATGTCTGATTGGACCTCACAAAAGGGTTTCCCATAGTGGTCGGCATCAGTTTCGTCTGATGACGGCAAATCTGTCAAGCTCTCTCTCTCTCTCTCTCTCTCTCTAAGACAGCTCAGATTCTCAGTTGATTCGCACCTCGTCTGAGGACAACTGTGCGTCTTTGATGATAACGCTTTCTGCAATCAATGGCTCTTGTCCAACTAGCATCTCATCCTCAGGACTGATGGAGGACGGAATTAGATTGTGATTGACAATGCCGCCGATAGCTGGATCAAATCGAACCCAGCGACCGCAAGCTGTTATCGGACAGCGTATCCAGAGGAGTTGGTTATCAAGATGCGACCAGCGCTCAAAGACAAGAGTCTGCCAGCGATGGATCGTCTCGGCCTACAAGACGATTTCTTCGGCCTTTGTCGAGCAGGGAAATAGCAGACTGTGGCACTACTCGATCTGTTGCGGGCATTCACTGATGAAGACAACCACAGCGTTTGGAGATCAATTGATGGATGTCTTGGCAAGCTAAACACCCTGTTTGCTGATTCGGGCTTTCATGACAAATTTCACTCCTTTGGGAAAAACCTCCACCAAGAGATATTCAGGAAGCTAACTTGGTCGGCGCAACCAGGCGAGAAACACACAGACGCCATGACCAGAGCCTTAGTTATAAGTAGGTTGGTTTCATTCAATGACAGAAAGATAATTGAGGCAGCG